>Ga0255751_10002518_pt1 | contig 17085 bp, 27 predicted proteins | sample 071ome_20_FD_179951 | JGI IMG/M metagenome (GOLD analysis project Ga0255751, IMG submission 179951) | Coastal salt marsh microbial communities from the Groves Creek Marsh, Skidaway Island, Georgia - 071412BT metaG (version 2) | ecosystem: Environmental > Aquatic > Marine > Intertidal zone >...
GACAAAGGCCGCATAACCCGAAGATTATAGGTTGACAGATGCACTATCCTTTGTTTATACTATTACAAAGGAGAGCAAAATGGCCGTATTAGAATTATCTAGTTTTGAAATGATTGAAAAAGTCGATCACCTCGGCGATTATCAATGTGTTCTTGCTTTTGGCGACGAATACGAACTTAGTATCATCAGTGGCCAGGGTGCTTACAGCACAGAATCTGCTCCTTATGAGATTGCTGTTATTAAACACGGCGACTTTACACATATGCCTGGCATTACAGATAAAAAGAAAAAAGTAAAAGGTTACTTGACAGAAGCAGATGTTAGCACTATTATTAAAAAAATGTATTTTTTAACTGGAAAAACACCGAGTCAAGTATGAAAGATAAAATAAACGAAAGCATTAAAAAGATTGTTACCCTGTATGATATATGGGGAAACATCAAGTTTGATCGTTGGAGTTCTAAACCTAATCTTGAAAACAAAAGAGCACGTGGTGTTTATGTAATATATGATAACGAACGTGTTTATTATGTTGGTAAAGGATTTATTAGAGACCGTCAAGACAAACACAAAGAAAAGTTTTTAGGTGAATTCCGTAATGCAAGAGACACTCGAGGTTTCAAAGCCTTTAGAGAAAAATTTGGCATTTTAGACTTGACACAGCTAGATTTCTGTTATATAACTTTAGATAAGGAAACAGCAATAGGTGCTGTTGAAACAGGGCTAATACACTTACTTCAACCTTTAGCAAATGATGAGACACAATGATCTACGTACAAGGCGGAACTAAGGCACAACGTAATTATGCTTACAGCATAGCAGAGTTTGTGTGCAATAAATTCAACATCAATCCCGACATTGAAATTTCGTTCCGGCGACTTACAAATGATCGTAGTCTTGGAGGGTGTGTTCGTGTTGACAATCACGAATATGAAATTGATATCAAACGCAGTCTAAAAATGCGTGATTTACTTACTACACTTGCACACGAGCTTGTGCATGTAAAGCAATATGAGCTTGGTCAACTCAATCATTGCGCAGAAGAAGAATTTGACTATTGGGATAAACCCAGCGAAATCGAAGCTCATGGTAGAGAAACAGGATTGTTTATAACATGGGCAGAACGAAACAACCTAGCACACAAGAAGTGGACACAAGTATAATGGCAACTACAGACGAATATGTACAGTATGACATTAGATTTTTTGAAGAATTTGCAAAGTATTTAGACTTTGATGAAACAGATATGTCTAGTCTCCGCAAAGCAGTAGAAATGGGTCTCATTCAACGAGAAAGACTTGTTGAACTTGCTATAAGCAAAATAGGAAACGTAGCAATGGATAGTACCAGCGGACAAGACCTAGCAGATACAACTGATGTTAAAACGGTTGTGAGTGGCATTAGAAACAACAATAAACGCAAAGGCGAATGGACTCATAGTTTTCCTGTACGTAAAGTTGCTAGTAAAAATGGTCCGTTGCGTGTTGTTGCATACAACAAATTGCTTGATAAGTTTCATTACTTTTTTATTCCGCACGAAGCATATCAACATTGTAGTTACACGGTAGAAATTATTGTAGAGCGTGTGAGTGGAATGTTCACTGAACCAAATTTCAAAGGTATTCCTAAAACTACATTACAATGGTGGCAGTATGAAGTACAGTCTTTTGAAGATATGTGCAAACTTAAACCAGGTGAAGTTGTACCTTTAACTTCAAAAAAAAATTATTTGAATAGTAATTTATTTGAAATTGATGCTTGACAATGGAAGATTGTCCTGCTATAGTAAGTTATAAGAAATGGTTAATAGGCAATCCAAAGGCACTGAAAATGACTACTTACAAGACAGAATATCTTATCGAACTAGCGTATGCAGCATACCGTGTAAACAATGGCTACGAGAAACAAACTCGTAGACACAGTGAAAATCCGCCTACTTACAGCAACAAAGAATTGATTGCTTATACAGCAAGTGCAAACAACGAGCAAAGTCCTTTTATTCCAGAAGACTTTACTCCTCTGCAAGTAACAGAAGCAGATCGTGCAGCAGTAGCAGAAGGCAAAAAGCATATGCGCCGTTATACAATGCTTGCAATGGGTGACTTGCCACAGTTTGAAGCAGACTTGTTTTCAGCATACAGCAGTGACGAAATGCCTATTGGACGTATTGGTCTATTAGCATACTTGCCAGCATTTATTGATCGGCAAGTAAAAGACAAAGTCTACAAACAACGTATTAAAACAGAGTTTGCAGACAGCAAGCATCTTGTAGGGGACAAGATTGAACCAAGTGAGGTAGAAATCCTAAAAGTCATTCCTCTAAACAATGACTGGATTTCAGAACCAGCGTACATGCACTTTGGTGCTATTGGTAAAGATTTGGTGTGCTTTACTGTAAAACAAATGTATGCTGTTGGAGATACGTATGACATTGTCGCACGTATAAAAGGGGAGGATCTCGAGCGTGACACACAAACACCAATGACACGCTTAAACTACGTTAAACTCAGAAAACAGGAGATCTAATATGAATCGAGTTACAAAAAAATTCTTTGGAAAACTTTTACCACCAGTTGGTATGATTGTGTATGTGTTTGCTGCTATGCACCTTGCAGGGTATGCAGAAAATCCTTTACATCGTATCACCATTGCTGGTATTTTGATCATTGCACCAATGATCATTTATATGCTTCGAGAAACATGGCTACAAGCCAAGCGTGAAGTAGAATATGAAAACGAACTTATGATCAACACATTAAAGGATTCATAATGTTTAACTACTATAACGTTTGGTTAATTGACAGTGAAGGACGCAAATTGAAGCACATCGACACTGTCAAATGTCTAAGCGAAAGCACTGCCGAACAACAGTGCTTTTTACATTATGGTTCTGCGAGTAAATACAGTGGATGGGGAAGAGATAACTTTAAGGCGGAAAAATGTTAAATCATTTATTTGAATTTGAAGAAGAGACCGTTGTAGAAACAAGAGTATGTATTTACTGCAATGAAGCAAAAACATTAGATTGCTTCCATCCTCATCCAAAAGGAGGACTTGGCGGATACGATACAAGATGCAAACAATGCAAAAGTCATCATAGCAAGATAACTCACCGCTTAAAAAAAGAAAATCCTAAACCTATAAATGCAGTTTGTGATTGTTGTGGAAATCCAGGTAAAAGAACACACGGTAAAAAAGGTTTTGATGGCATAATTTTAGATCATTGTCACGATACAGGAACCTTTAGAGGATGGATATGTCAAAACTGCAATAGGGGTCTTGGATGTTTTGGAGATTCAATCGAAGGATTAGAATTAGGCATTAAATACTTAAACAAGGTTAAAGAAAGATGTTAGAACAAATACTATACAATGAAATGACGTACTGGCTGTTGGGCACAGCAGTAATTTTTACTTTTGTAGGACGATACATGGTATTCCGTGATCGGTTAGAAGAAATTATTGCATCAACAATCGAATCACTTATTGAAGATGGATATCTAAAAACAAAAGGTCATGGTGAAAATCTTGAGATTGTAAAACACACTGAATGGTGTGAAAAGAAGTAACTAGTGGGGTTAGTATTGGCCAAAAAGGTTAGCAAAGGAGAAACAAATGAAAACCTTGATTTCTGCGGTTGCACTTGCAACCATACTATCCACGCCCGCAATGGCAGACAAAGTTAGACTAGATCCTAACACCAAGTGTGAAGTGAAAGTAACACAATGCGTTATTCATGATGATATTGCATTGCAAGTTGCAATCTATCACATCGATCAAATGATCATGCAACTGGAAGAAACACGAGCAATGTTGTTGCGTGAGTTTCCTAAAAAACCAGTAGATAATAACAAATGATTAAACTGCAAGGCAAACTTCCTAGACAGATTTGGCTTGCATGTAGCGGCGGAGTTGATTCGATGGCAGCATTGGATTTCCTTCGCCGCAATCATAGCGTTCATGTACTGCACTTTAACCACGGAACTGCACACGGCGAACAAGCACAAGCATTTATGGAACGTTACTGCACAGAAAAAAGTATCCCACTTACTATTGGTGAAACACACGGCACTATTCCTCCGGGTCCAAGCAGAGAAGAATGGTGGCGTGAGCAGCGTTATGCGTTCTTAGATAAGTTCTTTACTGTACCTGTTATCACATGTCATCACTTAGACGATTGTGTAGAAACATGGGTGTGGAGCAGTATGCATGGTACAGGTAAGTGGGTGCCGTATCGCCGCAGACATGTTATTCGTCCTTTCCGTTTAACTCGCAAGCGTGACTTAACACTATGGGCAGAACTTAATGGAGTGCCATGGATTGAGGATGACAGCAACGAAAATATCCATTATACTAGAAACTATGTTAGGCACGAAATGATGCCGAATGTGTTAAAAGTTAATCCCGGTATTCATAAAACCATTGCAAAGAAAGTGAAAGAAGATGTCGAAGGTATTAATGTGTGATCCGCCTAGCGGATGGAAATATGGCTTTCCTAAACCCTTGCCAGCAGACTTGGGCGAAGATGAAAGTATCTTTCCTTGGCTGTTGAGAGAAGGTTATCCGCAGCACGAAATTGATGCTTGTGGCAAACATTTTTATTGCAGGTATTGGGAAGTTGAAGAAGAAGATCTCAAAGGATGAGAGTAAAAAGTTGCTTCGTCAGTGGAAGCAACATCTTGCTACAAGTAGGCTAAGTATTAAAGAACAGGCTAAGAGAGCAAAGGAATTTACAAGGAAAGGAATGCGTCCATGAGTCATGATTATTTAGGATTTGAAAGTACATTAGATGAAGATGATTATGGATTTATACTTGACAAGGACGGTAAACTAAAAGGTATTTGGGTTCCACAAGCACATGAAGATGAAAATGTGCCAGAAGCAATTGTACAATTACTAAAAGATCATTGGGGTATTGATCCTAATGACGAATCAAATTATGGGACAATACACTGATGACACCCGTAGAAATATTTGAGTATAAACAACGTTGGAAGCCAGGATACACAGTAAGACTTCATAGCGATGTAGTAGATAAAGGTAAAACTTGGTGCCGTAGGCAACTAGAACGTCATCAGTGGAGTATGACAGAATGGACCGATGTATATGAGCATACGTTTCATTTTGAGGATGTAATAGCAGGACAAAATTTTGAAATGGAAATGGGGAGATATGCAAACCAGTAACTTAAAAACAAACGAAAAAATACACACAATTGCAGAACTTGCAAGAGAAGCAGAAATTACAGATCCTATAGATTGGGGTATGTTGAATATTGATGAGCCAACAGCATATAGAATGATGGCAAGCCATGTTGTTGAACAGTTCCAAGACAGTGCCGATCACGAGTTGGTTATGTTAAGTACTATCACAAAATTATTAGTAGAAAATTTTGTATTGAATTTGAAGTTAGATGGATATAGACAGCAAAACAAGACAAAATCTGTTTGAAATATTAGGCGAAGTTGTTTACCAACGTATTAATGGAAAAGAATGGTGTGTAGATCCTTACAAACGTGTTACACATGATATAACCAAATACAAAGAAGCCTGGCAGATTTATCAGCACACAATGTTGCCCACCTATGATAAACCATTTATGTTTTATCATAGCATGGCAAACAATTTTGGCTTTGACAGTATGCGTTATGATGACGAAACTGTTGCCTATTGTAACAAACACGGTTTAGAAATATTTTTTAGCGAACTTATGACAAACAGTATAGGAGAGAAGTTCAACTTTTATCCAACATTTGTACATAAGGTAAGTGAAACTGCTCCTAAGGTTATAATGGAATGGGAACATGAACACAATGATAGAACGCATTGCTTTGAATTAGCAGGTGTTGAACGTTTTATACAGCGTAATAAATTAACCAATGTAACACTGTGCATTGGTGCAAAAGATGTGTTTGAAGTTTACAAACGTGCTTATCCAAATCTAAATATTGTTTACAAAGATATATTTTTGCAAAGCATAATAGGGCAATTACAAAAATACAAGGTGCCAGAAAACCGTGTAAACAGCGATAGCATTACACATAATTTTTGGTGTGGTAATTTGCGCTACATGACTTATAGACACATTGTAGCAAGCTATTTGAGCAGTTATAATGCTAAGATAAGTTTTGGACACAAAGGAACGTGGAGCAAACTTGCCAACAACACTTGGTTTGATATCAATGCTTGGAAAGAAAAACACCCAGTTTATTATAAACAAATACAAAAAGGTGTAAAAGAACTTAACAAAGGCAACAAGTATATTGATAGGCAATTAGGGGTAAGTGTGCCTATTACAGGCACTGTAGAAGATTATCTAAACTATCCTGACTATGATCAATACAAAGGCGAACCTATATATCATAGCCATTGTAAACCAGAATTATATGCAGGTACATTCTGTGCTGTGGTAACTGAAAGTGTTTTTGCACAACCAATAGCACAAGTTAGCGAAAAGCCATTAAATGCTATACAAAACTTTAGACCGTTTGTAGTTGTTGGCACACCATATACACTTGAGTTGTTGCAAGATATGGGCTTTCGTACATTTGGTGACTTTTGGGATGAAAGTTATGATTCTGAAATACATCATGAAAAACGTTTGGTAATGTTGCTAGAATTATTAAATAAAATTGGCAACATGAGCATTGAAGATTGTCGTGCTATGTATGAAGATATGCGTGAAATTTTAGAGCACAATTACAACCTAATAAATCAAAAACTATTTGACAAAATATTAAATCTATAATACTATGTATTAAATTGAAAGGAAACACATGCCCTTAGTACCTATTGTAGTAGAATCAGAACCAAAAGGCGAACGCAGTTACGACATTTATAGCCGTTTGCTAAAAGACCGCATTGTTATGATGCAAGGTGTTGTAGAAGACACTATGGCAAATCTAATTGTAGCACAAATGCTATTTTTAGAAAGTCAAAATCCGGACAAGCCAATTAAACTTTATGTTAACAGCCCTGGCGGAAGTGTTACCGCTGGACTTGCTATCTATGACACAATGCAGTTTGTAAAATGTCCTGTGCATACTATGGTTATGGGTCAAGCAGCAAGCATGGGAAGTTTCCTAGCACAAGCAGGTGCAGCAGGTCATCGTTATGTGTTACCTGAATCACGCACAATGATCCACAGAGTAAGTTCTGGTACACGAGGCACAAGCGGCAGTGTACACGTACAAGAACTAGAGTTCGAAGATGCACGTAGACACTTTGAAGAAAGCAAACGTTTGAATCAACGTCTTACTGAACTTTATGTACGTCACAACACAGCTGGTAAAACATATGAAGAACTATTTGAAACAATGAAGTTTGATACATTCTTATCAGCGCAGGAGGCAGTGGATGCAGGACTCGCAGACAAAGTCATCGAAAGTCGCTGAAACAGTAGCAGCTCTTAAGGGCATACCTACAAGAGAGGAATTGTTAGAATTACTCAGTAAAGAAGTGTGCTACGTTACGTTTGATAAACTCAGTGGAGATGAGCGTAAGATGCGATGCACTCTTATTCCCAGTATGCTACCACCAGCACAACGTGATGATAAGCTAAGTCAAACCAAAATCCGTAACCTCGAAGACAAACTTTTTGTTGTATGGGCTGTTGATATTGAGCCTAGTGCATGGCGCAGTTTCCGCTACGATAGAGTAAAGAAGGTTGAAGTTGATAAGTATTATGGTAATGGAACAGAGGACACAGCAAACTATTGATACTTAAAACTAGAACACAATATGATTTATCACCTTTTTTATCTGCTGACTTTGAGCAGCACAAAGGTAGTTGCATAAGCTATCAAGTACGTGAACAGGAAGACATTCATCGTACATTTGGTGGCTTTCCTAAAAGTTATAGTGAAGAAAATACCAAAATACAACAACTTTGGTTTGATGATGGCGACCCTGGTGTAGACTATTATACACTCGGTACATTGCTTGGTATAGATATTGTTACAGTCAGTGCTATATTACAGCCTCCTGGTAACACCATAACAATGCATAGAGATACTTTCTTTAAGATTAATAACCTATATCCAGATGACCTACGTAAAAAAGTACGTGCTAACATTTATTTAGAAGATTGGGCTCCTGGTCACTTTATAAATTACCAAGATGAAAATCATGAATGGCAAACTAGCACACACTGGAAAGCCGGTGAAGGATTTATTTGGGATAGCGATCATTTACACCTTAGTGCAAATGCAGGACTTACACCAAAATATACACTACAAGTTTCAGGCTTTTGGAAAAAATAGGTTGACAAACATTATTAATAGTATATAATATAAATATAAGGCACACAGAAAGGCGCATTATGAAAAAACTACTTATTACTACTGCTGTTCTTGTTGCAACTGCAACCAGTGCGTTTGCGACTGAATATGCACGTATTACAAAAATTGAACCACGTTATACAACCAGTTATCAAAACGTACCTACTACGCAATGTCAAAACGTAGAAGTTCCTGTGTACGGCACGGTGCAAGGCGGCGGTGCTACAGGTGGTGATGTTCTTACTGGTATGATTATCGGCGGCCTTCTTGGCAAGGGTGTAACTGGCAATGATCGCGGTGCAGCAGCAGGTGCTGTTGTAGGCGGTGTTATTGCAGCAGATCAAAACAATGGCAATCGTCGAGTGATCACAGGCTATCGCACAGAACGTCAATGCAGTGAAGTAATGGTACGTCAAGAAGTAAGTGGTATTAGAGACTACCTTATTACTTTTGAATGGAATGGTATTTACGGCAGTGCTTATACATACAATAACTATACGTTAGGTCAACGCATTCCTGTAGAAGTTAACATTAGAGCAAAATAATGAGTACATCAAACGAACTGTTTTCATTGCTGTATGGAATTCTTGATAAACTAGAGCGTATAGAAAAACATCTAGGAATTGAAGAAAAACCTGAACTTGATGGCGGTGTAAAATTCAAAGTTGTAGAAAAACCTAATAATAAGGTAATTGAGTTTCCATTTGATAAATAAATGGTACAAAAAGGAATAGAGATGAAACTAGTATTCGCAACAGTATGGTCAAGTACATCAGGACAAAATCCTGATAATCATGCTGGGCGAAGGTAGGACATACTAGTTACTAAACCAAAGCCCGGCAGTGTAAAAACTCCGGGCTTTTTTATTGAAAAAAATTAAAATAGGCATTGACAACTAAGGCAACTTAAACTATATTAAACAAGTAAGCAAAAACAGCTTACACGCTATTTGACAATTTAGACACGATAAGTTCTTAGACGCAAGTCGATGATAGAAACAAACTTTCCGGCGTAGCTCAGTTGGTAGTAGCAACTGACTGTTAATCAGTGGGTCGCAGGTTCGAGTCCTGCCGCCGGAGCCAGTTTGTTATTATAGTGGAGCGGGGGCAGGACGGTAATGCAGCGGATTGCTAATCCGTAACACCTGAAAGGGTGTACTGGGTTCGACTCCCAGTCGCTCCGCCATTATAACAAACAATGCGAGATTAGCTCAGTTGGTAGAGCGCTTCGTTTACACCGAAGATGTCGGGAGTTCGAGTCTCTCATCTCGCACCATTTTAAGCGGGTATAGCTCAGTTGGTAGAGCATCGGTCTCCAAAACCGAGTGTCGTGAGTTCGAATCTTACTGCCCGTGCCAAATATGTTAGCGTGGCAGAATTGGTTATGCAACGGATTGCAAATCCGTGTCTTCGGACTATGCTGGTTCGAGTCCAGTCGCTAACTCCAAATTGCGGATGTAACTCAGTTGGTAGAGTGCGGTCCTTCCAAGTCCGATGTCGCCAGTTCGAATCTGGTCGTCCGCTCCAACAGTTAAATATAATAATGCCGCTTTAGCTCAGCTGGTAGAGCAACTGATTTGTAATCAGTGGGTCGGGGGTTCGAGTCCCTCAAGCGGCACCATTTAAGCGCCTGTGGTGAAATTGGTAGACACGCTAGATTTAGGTTCTAGTGCTTCACGGCGTGGGGGTTCAAGTCCCTCCAGGCGCACCAATTTAGGAGAACCACTATGTGGACTTTAGTTTTTATTGTCTTCATTGGAGGCAAACTAGAGTCAACAGTGAAGGGAACATATACAACAATGTATGAGTGTTTTAATGAACGTGAAGCATTGTCATACGAAGTTGGTAAAGGTGATGGTTACTTCAAACCAGGAAGTCAAGCCATTTGCGTTTATAGAGAAGGTAACTCGGTATAGCACAGCCTGGTAGTGCGCTTGTTTTGGGTACAAGAGGTCGTTGGTTCGAATCCAGCTACCGAGACCATTAAAGGGGATATAGCTCAGTTGGGAGAGCGATTGATTTGCATTCAATAGGTCATCGGTTCGATCCCGGTTATCTCCACCAATATGCGGGTGTAGCTCAGTGGTAGAGCATCTGCTTGCCAAGCAGAATGTCGGCAGTTCGATCCTGCTCACCCGCTCCAAATTTAAGGCCTGTTGGTAAAGTGGTTAATACGTCTGCCTGTCACGCAGAAGAACACCGGTTCGATCCCGGTACAGGTCGCCAACATTGGGAATTAGCTCAATTGGTAGAGCAACGGTTTTTGGTACCGTAGGTTCCAGGTTCGAGTCCTGGATTCCCAGCCATTAATGGAGATTTGGCAGAGTGGTTTAATGCACCGGTCTTGAAAACCGACGAGGGTGAAAGTCCTCCCAGGGTTCGAATCCCTGAGTCTCCGCCATTAAAATCGTGTCTAAATTATAAAAAAAGGTTGACAAACATCATTTACTTTGTTATATTGTATTTGTAACAACAAAGAGGATATACAAAATGGCTGCTTGCCCAAGATGTTTTCAAGAGAAACCAATGTTTGCAGATAAGTGTCCAAACTGCACCGCAGATGTACCTGTTGGTCAGCAGATTGAATTTTCATTTGTGACAACTTGTTTAGTAATTTTTGGATTAATTGTTGTTTTTTCTTTTCTTTTTGGTTGACACAGGAAGAAATATATAGTAAGTTATAAGCATAACAAAGACGACGGTCTTTAGTTAGATAGTGCAAGGAAACGCTGCTTTACAGAGGCAGTAACTTGGCTAGTAGCTGTAGTGGCAGCGCATGACTAAGGAGACTTAGAGATGCGTTTTGGAAGTAACTATCCGATGCTAGGCTCCGCTGATTATGGATAGGATCTGTTAGGCGGTTGTGGGTAATCCTTAGTCCCACCTATCATTATTATATAAATATTATATGATTACTGCACAGAAAGAAATTATCTGGCACTTGACTTGCACTAAATGCAAGCACTACTGGTCGTTCCCAACAATGGAAGAAAAATACTGTATAGACAGGGCATCGTTGCATTGCCCTGGTTGTGGTACAAAATGCAGAGTTGTGGTTGACGATGATAACAGTAAGTAGCTTAGAGTGGCATGTAAGTCATAACTGCAATTTTAGTTGCTCAGGTTGTAGTGACTTTAGCAACTACAAACATGCCGCCTCTATTACAAATGACATTCTTAAACAATGGTACGCTCCTTGGCATAAACGTATAGTGCCTAAAACTGTAGCGTTGGTTGGTGGTGAACCTTTAGTTAACAAAGACATCGAAAATATTATACAAACAGCAAGAGAGCATTGGCAAGACAGTGCTCTTGAACTTGTAACCAACGGTTGGTTATTATATCGTTATCCAAACTTACCTTCGGTATTGAAAGATACAAACACAACATTATATGTTAGCAAGCATTATAACAGTAAAGAATATAATGAAAAGTTTTACAGCATTATAGATAATCTTGAAAAACAAAACGTAAACTATAAAATTTATCGCAACGATAAAACGTGGTTTCAAATATATAAACCAGAACTGTTGCCGCACGAAGATAACGATCCGGAAAGCAGTTGGAAGAACTGTCCTACTTACCAAGACTGTTTTCAACTATATGATGGTGCAATATGGAAGTGTCCTCCTATAGCTTATATCAATTTGATGAATAAAAAATACACATTAGACAGCAAGTGGGATACATACTTACAGTATAAGGCATTGCAACCAGATTGCACCGATCGCGAGATAGTAGAATTTTTTTCTAGAGGTGCTGAATCTGTTTGCGGCATGTGTCCTGCTAAACTTAAATTAACCAAGAAAGAAGTAGAATGGCAAAACTGATCGGCAACATAGATGAATATCTAAACTGTACACAACTGGTAAAAGATTGTGTAGGTGGCTTTAGAGAATATCAGACATTTCGTGACAAAGATGGAAACATAGATCGTGTTAGCCAAATGCTTGTTAAAGATCCAAGAGCAGACGAACGTTTGGTAAAAGTTATCAAAGCAAACTATCCAGGTCCTATGTGTGACGGATTGATTTACACAGGCGCTCACTTTCCAGAAAAATATATTCGATTGTTAGACGAGTATCTTGGTACTGTATGTGTAAGAGTAGTTGTAAGTGAATTTGATCCTGGCAAGGTGACAGTTCCACATTATGATTGGGCTAGAGAAAAAGATAAAAAGGCAGAGGCTAAACTGTTGGAGTATGGCGATATAGAAGGCTATCATGTACATCTAGGTGAGCCAGAAGAAGGACATGGCTTTATGATAGAAGGCGAGTGTTGCTATATGCAAGAGCAAGGCAACATATGGAAATGGGACAACTACCTTAGTTGGCACAGTGCTGTTAATACAGGATGGAACCCAAAACGTATACTGAGTTATTTTGGATTAAGACTTAAAAAAGACTTGCCTAACTATACATACAAATACAACGACAAGTCAGAAGGTGTTGAATTAGTGCTTGACGACGGAACAATCCTTTAGTATAGTATCAAGGTAAATACATTATCAAGGAGTTGCTATGGGTGGTAGAGTTTTTGACGGCACAAGTGATTTTGATCACAATGCTATTGACGAATTATTAGATGATGTAAACAACAAAGTGCTTAAAGGCACCGGTATTGAATGTATTCCTGTAGGTAGTGCTGCTACACCAACTCCGGGTAAACGTTCTGGTGACTTGGATGTGATTGTAGACTCAAATGCTGTAATGAGTTTCTTTAACAGCAAAGACGCAAAAGAAGCAAAGCAACAACTTTCACAATATATTAAAGATAAAGGTTACAACACAGCAGTAATTGGAACCAATGTGCATGTTCAAATGCCGCTTGGATCAGACAGTCATCAACTTGATATTATGGTTGTTGACAACGCACCTAGTATTGCTAAATTCCACACACATGATATTCCGCAAGGATCTCCTTACAAAGGTATCCACAAACAATTAGCTATTAGTAAAATTGCTAAAATGAAAGGCATGCTGTGGAGTGCTTGGAAAGGTTTGTACAAGCGTGACGAAAAAGGCAAAGCAGGCGAGTTTATTTCAAGCAACTTAGATGAAATTGCTCAAGTACTATTAGGCGCTAATCGCAATGCTAACGACTTGGGCAGTTTAGAAAGTATACTAGCTACTATGCCAAAAAATCAAGCTGACGCACTTCTAGCTGATTTACAACAAGATAGAAACTGGGGACCAAGAACTGAAAGCCTTGCCGATAAAAACCACAACAGAATAGTAGAATTGTTAAAGGCAATGAGATGAGATACAGAGAGCTAGTAGAAGCAAAACAATTAGGTAGAGCATTTAATCACTTGGAAGATCTTGTTTTCTTCTATGGCAGTGCTGGTACAATGGAAGCACTAGAACATCTCAAAGATATGGCACAGGAAAGTGGCAGTAATAGTATTAGAATGAAGTGGGATGGTAACCCACAGATTTATTGGGGCAGAGCCGAAGCAGGCGGCCCACTTATACTTGCAGGACACAATGCATGGGCAAAAGGTGTAGCAGCTACTAGTCCTGAAGAAGTTGCAGATTTTATTATAAACAAATCAGGCAATCCACAAACTCCTGAAGAGATAGAAGCACGTAAAGATTTTGGCAACAAGTTTGCAAGCCTTTATAGATATTTTGATGCTGCTACACCTACAGACTTTGTAGGCTTTGTTTATGCAGATGGACTTTTCTTACAACGTCCCGAACCTGAAAATGGTGTTTACACTTTCTGTCCAAACCCTAAATCACAAACCTGCTATCATGTAAGAGTACAAAGTGACTTGGGTAGACAGATTGAGAACGCAGACATTATGGTTGTAGGACATGCTTACTTCCCAGAGTTTGGAATGCCAGATAGTGCGCAAGAACCAATGCAAGACTTTAGTGCATTTGACAGCACAAGTGAATTAATTGTGCTAGGACCTGTATACAACCAAAAGAAAATCAATGTTGACACAAGTGCTATTATGCTTGTAGAAGATTTTGTAAAACGCAATGGTAGACAAATTGACACATTCCTTGATAGTGTTGCAGGACTAAGCGATCTAAAAAATATTATATACACCTATGTTAATCAAACTGCAAAGGCAAAACGTTTAGATAGTTTAGGCAGTGCAGACTTTATGAACTGGTTGCAAAGAAGTAGAGTAAGTCAACCAAAGCAGGCTAAGATTGTAGAATTAGATAATCAGACAAACGGAGCATTGGAAAGTATTTTCACACTTGTAAAAATGATCCAACAAATGAAAGACAGAGTAATTGACCAAATTGAAGGTGAACAAGGTGACATTTGGGACACCAATGGCGAAGGCCGTGTTCGTTATGCTGATTCAAGTAAGAAATTTGGTAACGTAAAACTTGTACCAAGAAAAAGGTGGACACCAGCATGAGACTAAGAGAACTATTTGAAGCACCAGGCGAAACAGTAGGACTTATCTTTGGAAGATTTAATCCTCCACACAAAGGACACAAGGCTGCTTGGGAAATGGCAAGCCGTGAAACACATTGGTATGTAGGTACAAATGAAAGCACTGTTGGTCCAAAGGATCCTCTACCAGCGCAAATAAAAGTTCTTGCAATGGAAACAATCATGCCAGATGTAAAAGACCATATTGTTTTCAGTCAAAGTTGGTTAACATTAGCAAGTGAACTTTATGCGCAACATCCTAATTCTACATTGGTATTATTCACTGACGAATCGTGGGTTCCACAAACCATAGAAAGATACAATGGACAAGAAGGTCCACATGGTATGTATAACTTTGAGCGTATTGAAACAAAACCTACTCCGCGATTGAGTAGTGCAACAGCATTGCGTCAAGCAGTGTTAGATGATAATCCTCAAGAATTTGAAGATGCTGCGGGTGTGCCTGCTGATACAATAATTAACCTGCCAGGCGCAGACATGTCATTTTTTGATTTGATAGCAAAATATCTAGAACCTCACAGAGAAAAATTACTTGCAAAAAAGTAAAATTTAAGCTATAATCAAATAATGCAAAAACATTATTTTCTTCTGGACAATGTACACAATTGGCCACACAGTGGTTTATCTGTTATGAAAGCAGATACAGATCCTAACTATGGCGTGCCTGTGGATAACATGCTAAGTCATTTTGAAGAATTTAGTTATAGCAATTTTTATAACACCAACAAAGCATTTTTATTAGAACGCAGTGCATTCAAATTTATACTAAACTTTGTTCACATGCCACAAAGTGTAAAATTTCCTATGAGTGTTGAAGCAAAAAAACTAGTGCAAGAGGATCCACGTTGTTTCTTGATTTTAATGAGCTGTTTAGAATCAATGATACAACCTTTGGAATTAAGCAAATACTGTGCAAAACATAAGATACCATTAAATAAAGTTATAGTTTTATGCAGTAATGTACAAGCACATGGGCAAACAATCAATGGCATTAAATATGTATGTATAAACTTTTGGGAAAGCATAAGCAGATTCCATCACCAATTACTACCTGATACTTTTGTTACAAAAATAGAAGACAGAGAATCACAAATATTAAATGCAAGTAAAAAATTTATTTGTCTAAACCGCAATGTCAAACCACATCGCATTTGGTTTATGTACGCATTGGTTAAAGCAGGCATGTTGGATGCCGGACACATAAGTTATCATTTGCCTAAAATAGACAAAGACAATTACGAAATGTTGTGTAATGGACATTGGGTGCTAAAAAGGATACCTGTAAACTTACACAAAGACTTTGCAGTGGTAAACAAAAAGCAGATGTTTCCTCGTATGTTGGACAGATTGGATAGTGAAGCAATTATACAATATCATAACGGTCCGGTTAAATTTTATCAAGACAGTTTGTTTAGTTTTGTTACAGAAAGTGAAAGCACTGCTAATTTTATTACTGAAAAAACTTACAAAGCAATAGTGAATCTACATCCATTTTTTATTATTGGCAACCCTGACCAACATGCACTATTACGTGCAAGAGGTTACGAAACATTTGAAGGGTTATTTGGCACAAGACAAGTAACCAATTACGAAGAAGCAATTGAAATGTTGGATCATGTTGATAGATTGGATATGAACGTATTAAAACAGACTTTAATCAAAAATTATTTAGATAAATTAATACATAACTATAATAATTTCTTCAAAAGAAAAGTTAGTTGGCAGACCATAGTACAAGAAATATTTGATGCAACCAAAAGATAAATTTCCAGAACACTTTTGTATGGCACCTTGGACACACATGAGTGTGTGGCAAACTGGTGATGCATACCCCTGCTGTATATACCATTGGGACTTGCCTGTTGATAATATAAATCGCAGCGGACTTAAAGGTGCTTGGAACAGTGAAAAGATGCGTGAACTGCGACTGCGTATGCTTGCAAATCAACCCAGCGAAGGTTGTGCTAAATGTATAAACTATGACAAACAAGGAGTCATTAGTTATAGACACAAGTTTAATACAGAATACAATCATCATTATGAGTTAGTAGAAACAACCAGCGATGATGGTACTGTAGATAAAATGAACCTGCCTTACTTTGATGTACGGTTTTCAAACTTGTGTAATATGAAGTGTCGCAGTTGTGGTCCTCATTTTAGCAGCAAGTGGGCAGAAGATGTAGTAGGCAAGCCAGAAGTTGTAGAAATCAATCACCAAGACATGTGGGATGAAATTGAAGAAGTGCTTCCTACAATAGAAGAAATTTATTTTACAGGCGGCGAAAGTTTGTTTATGCCACAGCATTATAGATTGCTAGACATGCTTATAGAGCGTGGACTCAAACCGAGACTGACATACAACAGCAACGCAACACGCCTAAGTCT
>Ga0255751_10002520_pt1 | contig 17082 bp, 16 predicted proteins | sample 071ome_20_FD_179951 | JGI IMG/M metagenome (GOLD analysis project Ga0255751, IMG submission 179951) | Coastal salt marsh microbial communities from the Groves Creek Marsh, Skidaway Island, Georgia - 071412BT metaG (version 2) | ecosystem: Environmental > Aquatic > Marine > Intertidal zone >...
TCTCAAATCCAAAGATCTCTCTGCTGCAGGCCGCGGCTTAGCGTTCCAACTTGAAGAACAATTAGGATGGCTAGAACGGAAGAGCGTAAGCACTCAAATTAAATTACTGAACAAGAGTGATCGCCAAGCACTGAAATCAGCAGGCTTTCGTATTGGTCATCTAGCTATATGGGCTCCACCAATCTTGCTTGGCAAAGCAGCTCGTGCAAGGCAGATGCTGGCACGACTTCAAGGGATGGAGATCAGGCGTCCCCCTAAACGTTCCTTCCTTCTAGATTGTCCAAAGACACAAAATGAAGCGATGGCCCTAGCGCTCTCAGGGTTTGTGATTTTGGGACAATACGCTCTCCGAATAGATCGAGCGGAAAAGTTAGCCTCTATTACTTATGGTCAGGCACATAAAGGTCATAAAATCATTCCATCTAAAATCGCAGAAAAAGTTGGCCTTGATGAAGACCGCCTCCCTGCCCTTTTGATTGGTTTAGGGTTTCACCAACATATGGATGAGGAGGGGAAAAGATATTTCCAGCCAGGTCGCTCAAAGAACAAAAATTCAAAGCGAAAAATACCTTCGCAGCATCACATTCGCAAAAAGCCGATTAATCCAGACTCTCCTTTCGCACCCCTGAAAGAGCTTAATAATGTCTCAAAGTGATACCCAACGCTTAGATGCATGGCTCTGGAAAGCCCGTTTTTTTAAAACACGTGCACTATCAACTGCTATGATTTCTAAGGGACGGGTAAGAATAAATGGCAACCGGGTACAAAAACCTAGTCGTCAAATACGTGCTGGCGACGTTCTCACATTTCCTCAAGGTAACTACGTTCGCGTTATCCGTGTTCTCGGCTTTGCAGAACGCAGAGGACCTGCCAAGGAGTCAGTTTATTTGTACGAACATGTATGTGAGACTATTTAAATGGGGTCTAAAGAGGAATTCCTATGGGCATTAAACTTGCAGTTGTAACAGTAACTCCGCTTCAGCAAAATTGTTCAATTTTGTGGTGTGAAGAAACACTCCAGGCTGCAATTATTGATCCTGGTGGAGATGCACATCTAATCGAGCAAGCGGTAGATCAGGTTGGTGTAAGCGTTGAAAAAATTCTATTGACTCATGGGCATATCGACCATGCTGCGGCTGCCACTCAAATTTCGCAACGATACGAAGTCGATATTGAAGGGCCTGAAAAAGCTGATGAAAGTTTTCTACAAAGCTTACCTGAACAGGGTAAGAAATGGGGCATCCCTGCCCTGCCAGTGAACCCAACTCGCTGGCTTTCTCATGGTGATAAGGTGAATGTTGGCAATTTAGAGTTAGATGTTAAACACTGTCCGGGGCATACTCCGGGTCATGTTGTTTTCCTCTACCATCCACAAAAAATTGCTGTTGTAGGCGATGTTATCTTTCAGGGGTCAATTGGCAGAACAGATCTACCTCTTGGTGACCACGATCAACTCCTGACTTCTATTCGCGATCAAATTCTAACATTGGATGATGACTGGGGGTTTTTGCCCGGCCATGGCCCTACTTCAACAATCGGCCAGGAACGTAATTCTAATCCTTTTCTTCAAGGACTTTGACCACCAGATTTGAAAAGAGGGAAATGGTCTATTTTTTCTAATGTAAACAAAGGATAAATTTCAATGCGCTTAACCCGCAATGGCCAGACATCCAGAAATGGCTACTAGAAATATGGTCAACCGCCGGTAAAACGATTCCGAAGCCAATATGAATAGCCGCCTTCCCACTAAAAACCCTGCCATATAAATGGGAATGAAGCTTGCAGACACTATCCAGCCGTTCAAACCGACAAGCCCATCAGACAGTTCAAATAAGAAAAGTATAACTAATTGGCTAATCACAACAACGGAGACATATAAGGCTAATGTGGCTCTCGTGCGAGTTGCGCCCTCATCTCTGGCTAAAATGTAAAGGACCATTGGTGGACCAATAAGGCTAGTAGCACCCCCAACTAGCCCGCCAAAAAACCCAACAAAAGCCGCAAATGAAATGCCTCCTCCGCGCCAGCGAAGTCCCAGTGCTATGAATGAAATAAAAACAAGAATCAAAGCTCCAGATATTTTTCGCAGTATTTCTTCATCCGTTATGTGAAGCAAATAAGTTCCTAAAGGCAATAAAATAACCGCGGAAATTGCAGCAACCAAGGAGCGCTTGCGGTCAGCCGCAGACCAAATTCCTCCAACCAGAGTTGCTGCAGCAAAAGCATCACAGATGGCCACAGTAACAACAGCGGAGGGAAGTCCGTAAATAAGTGATAGAGGGCCTATCATTACAAGCCCTGCACCAAATCCTGAAAATCCTCTTACGGCCCCGGCAACAAAGACGCAGATGCCTGCTAAAATAACGAGGTGGCTCAAGCCAATCCAAGCTTCTCTGCTAGCCCAATGCGCTGCAACTTACCCGTTGCTCCTTTAGGAATTTCTTCAAGAATCAAAACTTTTCGTGGGATTTTGTAATCCGCCAAGCGCTCCCGCAAAAATTGTCGGATATCCGCTTCACTTGCTTCCTGACCTTCTCGAAGAACAACGGCCGCGGCCACCTCTTCTCCCAAGGATTTGTGAGGCATAGCAAAGGTTACACATTGGGCAACAGCCGGATGATCCATAATGACTTCATCAACTTCTAGAGGGCTAACCTTTTCGCCACCGCGATTTATTATTTCTTTGAGACGGCCAGTGAGGCGAAGGTAACCCTCACCGTCAATTGTGCCTTGATCACCAGTTCGGAACCAGCCATTGCTAAAGGCGGTAGCATTAGCATCCGGATTATTCTCATAGCCCTTAGTAACATTTGGACCACGTATAACAACTTCACCGATTTCACCGGCAGATAATAAAATCCCTTTACCATCCATGATGGCAACTTCTGGTCCAGCCGCAATACCCACAAAACCAGGCTTACGAATTGCGGGGGGCAGTGGGTTTGAGGCCATTTGATGAGCGGCTTCAGTCATTCCATAGCTTTCAATAACTGGAGCGCCAAAGGTTTCCTCAAGCGCAGTCATTACTTGAGGTGGAAGACTTGATGAGGAAGACCTGATTAGCCGTAGTCGCAACTTGTCAACGATTTCTTGATTACGCGGCGCACGTCCAAGAATTGCCTGATGCATTGTTGGGACAGCCGTGTACCAAGTCGGATCAACCTCCTCTAACCACCCAAAAGCTTTAAGGGCGTTAAAACCGGGAGCGCACGAGACCGAGGCTCCCGCGGCAAGAGAAGACAATACTGCTGCAATCAAACCGTGGATATGGAACAGAGGCATAATATTTAAGCAGCGATCATTGGAAGTAAGTTTTAATGTGCTACCAATATGAAGAGCTGATGCGGTAACATTTTCGTGGCTAAGCGGAACTATTTTTGGACGCGAAGTTGTGCCAGATGTATGCAAAACTAGCGCCGTGTCAGCAGGTGCCGCAAAACCTGTAGTGGCTGCTCTTTCTCCATTCCTAGCAGCTTCAGAGAAGAGCCGAAATGCTCCCACTGGCCCACCAGAATTTGGAACCAATCGTAATACCGGTATTCCTAACTTTTGAGCCACCCCAACCACTGGCCCCGCCTCATCCTCAGCCAGTATAATTGCCCGTGCATTGAGGTCTTCAAGATAGAATTCAAATTCCTGCTGACCGTAAGCAGGGTTAAGAGGTGCAGTTGTTGCAGAGCAAGCAACCGAAACAAATGCTGATGCCATATACGGCCCGTTTGGAAGAACTATTGCTACTCGGTCATTTCGGCCAATACCAAAAGTATTTAAATCTGTATGAACGTCGTTAATGAGGCTCTTTAGGCTCTCATAGTTCAAAGGAGAACGGCCTGCTGCCTCACTCCGAGGCATATCGATCGCTACATCGCTGTCCCCCTGAGCCTCTATTAAATCATATATCGTCTGGGTCATTGCCCCACTCCACCGCTCAGAGAAAAATTTTAAATTGAGACCTACTCTACCATTTAAGTCAGAAAAACCACTGACTCTTTTTTTAAGAGTTTTCACATCATCCCGTTCCAGAAACTTCTTCCCAAAAATACATATAAGACATTAAAAAACTCAGAAGGTTACTGGTCTAAAAACAAGCTGTTTGCTGTTTGAACAGGATCTAAAGGGCGAAAACTCAAAACCTCAAAATAACTAAGACTTTTTAGGCGAGCTTAATATCCATTTGGAGACTCATAAATAGCCAGCTTTCAATAAGTCCTTCATATGGATGATAGCTAATAAGGAAGCATCATCAACAACTAAGAGGTTTGAGATCCGCTTATCTGTCATTACTCCGATGACATCTGCCATACGCATATCAGGAGTCGCTACAGCGGGGCTGCTACTCATAATGTCAACGGCAGTTTTTTCAAAAAAATCTGAGTCGAACGCTCGGCGAAGATCACCATCGGTTATGCATCCTAAGAGCTTCGACTCTTTTCCCAACACTCCAACGCAACCCATGCCGCCGTCAGCAATGGCTGATATTACGTCAGCAGCTTTAGTAGATGAAGTAACTACAGGTGGTGCAGGTTGATCAATTAACCAATCTGAAACACGCTGAAGTTGCAGACCTAGCTTCCCTCCAGGGTGTACCATCCCAAAATCTTCGGAGGTAAAACCTCTTTTCTGCATTACAGCAACCGCCAGAGCATCGCCTAGAGCAAGTGTCATTGTTGTTGAGGTTGTGGGGGCAAGACCATTTGGACAAGCCTCTTTAACATCTGGCAAAGTCAGCAAAATGTTTGAAATCGAGCCAAGTAGGCTATTTTTGCGTTTTGTAATCCCAACAATTGGTATTGATACCCGACGGGCAAAGGAAAGTATGTCCCGCATTTCCCGCGTATCACCAGAATTGGATATTGCTAAAAGCGCTCCGGCACCATTCAACATACCTAGATCGCCATGGCTGGCCTCTGTTGGATGCACAAAGAAAGCAGGTGTTCCCGTAGAGGCAAAGGTTGCTGCTATTTTTGAACCGATATGCCCAGATTTACCCACCCCGGTAACAACACAATACCCAGTATTTTTTAGGAAAGCATCGACAGCCAAGGAAAAATTCTGATCCATGGAAGCCTTCAACGCTTCTAAACCTTGGATCTCTGCGTCAACTAAATCCCTCGCAACCTCAATAGCTGATTTTGCGGTATGTTTTGTGGAGGAAGTCATCATAAAACCGCGTAGCAGATTTAAAACCTTGCCTGCAAGCTTATTATGAAAAGCATGGATTGCTCTCCGAGCAAAATTCACGATCAAAATCAATGAAGATTTCTAAATACAATATTAAATTAACGTTCTTCGATTGGGATCTTTTAAAACATTGAAAAACATCTTGATGCTATAGAATAACATCGCCATTTCCTCTGTGCATTCGCTTTGAAATTTTTGGAATAAATTTTCGAGATGTCGAGTTACATCAAAACCTTTGTGTTCATTTCAATAATGACCGCATTATTTGGAATCATAGGCCTTCTTCTCGGTGGAGCTGAAGGAATGGTTATTGCTCTTTTTGTAGCTATCGCCATGAACATTTTTGCTTACTGGAACTCAGATAAATTAGCTCTCCGAATTTATTCGGCCAGACCGATTAATCGTTCCTCGGCACCAAATCTTTTTAATATAGTAGAAAATTTGTCAGCAAGAGCTGCACTACCAACACCAAAAATATACATTATTGATAATCCACAGCCTAATGCCTTTGCTACAGGGCGCAATCCAGAAAACGCGGCAGTTGCCGCCACAACAGGGTTGCTTCAACACCTCTCTCACGAGGAAGTCACTGGCGTAATGGCTCATGAACTTGCCCATATAAAAAACCGTGACACACTCATAATGACGATAACTGCTAGTATTGCAGGAGCAATCTCTATGATTGCTAATTTTGCAGTATTCTTTGGAGGTCATCGAAATAATCCCATCGGCCTTTTGGGCACTCTCTTGATGATGATCCTTGCACCTATGGCGGCTGCAATTGTTCAGATGGCCATAAGCAGAACGAGGGAATATGAAGCAGATCGGATAGGGGCTCTTATCTGCGGAAATCCTCTTTGGCTGTCGTCAGCACTTTCTAAACTTCACTATTCAGCAGCGAAGGTTGACAATGAGCCAGCAGAAGCCAATCCGCAAACAGCACATATGTTTATCGTAAATCCCATACATGCTCAGGCCATCGATGGCCTGTTCTCCACCCATCCAGCAATGGAAAATCGCATAGCCAAGCTTGAAGAATTAGCAACCGAGATGGGAATTTCTAGCCCTAGAGTAAGCCCATGGGCTTAGACAACCCTCGTAGAGTAGCGCTTCAAATACTTGATGCGTGCTTGGGCAGAAAGGTGGCTCTCGATAGAGCATTCGATGGGGCTGCTGTTGAGCTAGAGGGACGAGATAGAGCTTTCGCGAGAACGTTGGTTGCCACAACATTACGACATCTCGGTCAGATTGACGTCATTTGCGAAAAATACCTAAGACGCCCAATACCAAAAAAAGCTCTCACTGTTCGAAATATCCTTCGGTTAGGTGTGGCCCAAGTTATATTCTTGAAAACGCCACCTCACGCCGCAGTTGGGGAAACAACGGCACTAGCTGATCATCGGGCAACTCAAAATTACAAAGGGCTGATTAATGCCGTACTACGAAGGGTAACAGAGGCAGGAAATTCATTGCTTGTTGAGCAAGATGCCGCCCGGCTCAATACTCCTGGCTGGTTATGGGAAAGTTGGATCAAAAGCTATGGGCGCGAATTAGCACGCGAGATTGCTAACGCTCATCTCACCGAACCACCTTTAGATTTAACAATTTTCACTAAAACAGCCGAAGAATGGGGAGCTTTGTTAGACGGAGAGATACTGCCAACGGGATCAGTTCGTCGTAAATCGGGTGGGCGAATAGAAACAATCGCTGGCTTTGATGAGGGAGCATGGGCCCCTCAAGATGCCGCCGCAGCACTTCCCGTTCGACTATTCGGAGATGTTTCGGGAAAACTTATTATCGATTTATGCGCAGCGCCCGGTGGAAAGACTGCCCAGCTCGCTGCAGGAGGCGCTGACGTTACTGCAATTGATTTAAATGAACGTCGCCTCCAACGCCTTAACTCCAATCTACAACGGTTGAATTTAACAGCTAAAACGGTTGTAGCTGATGCTCTAGAGTGGATGCCAGAAAAAGAAGCAGATGGTGTCCTCTTAGATGTTCCATGTTCTGCGACTGGAACAATTCGGCGTCACCCTGACCTGCCTTGGACTAAGTCGACTTCGGAGGTTAAAGCTCTTTTACCTATTCAAGCACAAATGCTTCGATCAGCGGCTAAAATGATTAAGCCCGGAGGCTTACTGATTTATGCATGCTGCTCCCTGCAGCCTGAGGAGGGAGAGCGTCAAATAAGCCAATTCTTGAAACACCATCCAGATTTCAGCAGGCGACCTATTACAGCAACGGACTCTCTTGGAATCCCGGAAGCAATTACCGCAGCCGGCGATTTGCGAACTCTTCCATCAATGTGGAGAAGCATAGGAAGCATAGATGGGTTCTATGCTTCCCGACTGGTCAAAAAGCCCTAACGGTAAGATGAACAAGGAGTAAATATTTTTAAGAAGAATTACTCAAACTCTCTCAGTTACACGATGTTTGTCCTTATATGAAACCAACTGCGTGGCCGCCGTCTAGACCAATAACCTGTCCAGTTATGTATCCCGATGCATCGGATGCTAAAAACACCAATGGCCCATCCAGGTCTTCCTCCTGGCCAAGACGCCCCATAGGCACCCTGCTGATAAGGGCTTTGCCTGGCGGAGTTTCCCAATAATCTCGGTTCATATCTGTTTCAATATAACCAGGGGCTAGTGCATTTACCCGTACACGATACTTGGCTAACTCAGCTGCCATTTCGCGCGTTACATGATCAAGACCTGCTTTGGCAGCATTATAAGCAATAATTCCTGGATTTGTGCGCTGTCCAAGGATCGATGATATATTGACAATTGAGCCCCCCAAACCATGACCAACCATCGCCTTTGCCGCTGTCTGGGCTACTACCCAGGCACCAGTAAGGTTAACATCAATTACCGGATCCCATTCCGCCTCTGATACATCTAAAAGACGTTTGGTAATTGCGATCCCTGAATTATTAACGACAATGCGGATTGGCCCAAGCGCACCTTCAGCAAGTGAATAAGCCTCTTCAATACTAGAACGATCGGTAACATCCATAACAACTGGAAACGCCTTGCCGCCGAGTGATATCACCTCATCAGCGACTTCTTCTAACCTCTTAGAGTCACGGGCAGCCAACACAACATCCGCTCCAGCTTTTGCCAAAGCTAGTGCAAATCGTCGTCCTAAACCACGACTAGCACCAGTAACCAGTGCAGTACGGTTATCCAGCCTAAAAAGTTTTTCTGTCATTCTGCCTCCAATGGAGCAATCAACGGCACTCCAGGGACCTGAATGCCATTTGGTCTTCCATCTTCCGTAACACCTTCATAGGAATTAGTCATCCAGCTTGGCAGCGATGGTCCATCCGAGCAGGCCAGCCAAAGTCGCAAAAGATGTCTTCGATTTTCTACCAACTCAGAGTCTTCAAAAGCCGTACGGCTATGCCAAGTGAAGTGATTACAAACAAACTGCATATCACCTGGCTGAAAAATCATCTTGAGGTTAATGCCCTCTTCATTGGCGATTTCATCGACAAGATCTAAAGCTTTAGTTTGCTCATCAGTAAGAGGTGGGGCGCCAGGTAACAATTGACCTTTTCGGATGGCGCTTCGGACATAGTGCGAGATCACTCGACCAGCATGCGGCATGAAGATAGGCACCTCTGCCCAAGGTTCTTTACCTTCTGGTATTTCGCCCCATCGAGTGCGGTAAAACGGCCGTAAAAGCACCTTCATTGCTTCTGGGGAACGCTTGATAACTTCATTATAAACGGTTGTTGAACTGACTATGGATGACATTCCTCCAGATTTGGCTGGACGCCAACAGAGAAGTCCAACTAAATCACTAGAGTCAGTGTGGTATGGAAGCCGCGCCGAAGTTTGGTATCCTCGAGCCAGAGGATCGTCATAATTCAAACCAAGGTTTTTAACATGCCCAAGTAAGTGGCCCTTGCCGTTCTGAGAACATGGACGGCCGAGGTACAAGCCAATACCCCAAAATGCCATTGCAGCCTCTTTTAACGATAAGTCATCCAATGAAAAACCCCGAAACAGATAAAATCCTGGGCCTTCTAATAGGTAACGACGCATATAAGATATTCTTGCTGAAACAGTCGGCAGAGGAAAATCGGTCCTTGTTATTTCCAATAAATCTAAGCCACGTCGACTGACCAATTCGATTGCATTAAGAATTTCATCAATCTCTTCAGAGGTCCACTGGTGGCACCATTGTGATGATAACAACGCCATATCAGAACCAGTCCAAGCCTCTGGCCCCTGAATAGGTGATAGAAATTGATAACTTTCTGCAAAACCTTCCAATTCGCTCTCCCAATCAATTCCCAACTACTCTAATCATCGTTATCCTTTCTGGCAGATTCCGATACGTCAAATCATATAAAATGGGACGCTCTAGCAAGATGAACGATGCTTCAAACACGAATATGACCTTTGGTCGTGATGCCTTTATCGCTTGCCTGCTTGGAGAGGGTGTATCACGTATGTTCGGCAATCCCGGCACCACGGAATTGCCAATAATGCATGCCCTCTCTAATTACCCAGAGATGGGGTATGTGCTTGCAATGCAGGAAAGCGTTGTAATTGGCATCGCTGATGGCTTTGGACGAGCTTCCGGAGAACTCGTTGCTTGTAATGTTCATGTAGCGCCAGGGCTTGGTAACGCCATGGGGGCTATTTATTCTGCTAAAATAGCTGGTATTCCTATGATTGTTACCGCGGGGCAACAAGAACAGGGCCACGGCCTAACGGAACCTCTCCTGTATGATCCTCTCGTTCCAATCGTTCAATCGCAAGTAAAATGGGCAACAGAGGTATCAAGGCTTGAAGACCTCCCACGTGTACTCCACAGAGCTGCCAAAGTAGCAATGACCCCTCCAACTGGGCCAGTATTCATATCTCTGCCTGGTGACATTTTAAATATGAAGGGCGCTGTTGATCTTGGCGAGGCAACCCGCATAGACGTGGCCGTTCGCCCAAACGACGACACCCTTTCCTCTCTGGCGGACAAGCTTATCGGAGCTAAAAACCCAGTTATAATTGCAGGTCATGAAATAGTACGAAGTGATGCGTTTGATTGCGCCTCAGAATTTGCAACAGTATTAGGGGCCCCTGTTTGGCAACAAACAATAATAGACGGGGCACATTTTCCGTCCGACCATCCTGCTTACATGGGTGCCATTACTCGTTTTCAGCCCGTTGTTCGGGAACGCCTTGAACCGCATGATCTGATGATATGTATCGGATCAGACGCCCTAAAAATGTCTGTCTACAGTGAAGTAGACCCAATGCCACCAGGGATGCGTGTCATCCAAATTGGCCAACGTGATTGGGAAATCGCAAAAAATTATGCTTGTGAATTAGCAATTCGAGCTGATGTCAAAGAGACCTTAAATGCTTTAATCCCTTTTTTAAAAGAAAAGGGCGGGGCTGAGTTGGCAGCAAAATCACATGACCGCCTAGAAAAGATCAAAACCCAAAATTGGGCAGCTAAAAAAGCCTCAAAGGTACAAGCTACTCTTCCTCTGAGGGAAACGGGCAAATTGAAACCCGACTGGCTAATGATGAGACTGTCCGAGTTACTACCTAAAAACGCTATAGTGGTGGATGAAGGAATCACGACCACCGGGTCAATTAATGATTTTCTCCCGTACACAGATCGTTACAGCTATTTTGGCAACTCGTCAGGCGGCATAGGCTGGGGTATTGCTGCCTCTGTTGGTGTCCAAGCTGCACAACCAAATCGTCAAGTTGTTGCTGTAATCGGCGATGGCAGTGCTATGTATGCTATCCAGGCTCTTTGGACAGCTGCTAACCTTAAACAGCAGACTATTTTCATTATCTGCAATAACCAAGGATATACTGTTCTAAAACAGAGACTTAAATCCTTCCACGATAATGACAACCCAATTGGAATGGACTTCAACGATCCCCAGCTTGACTGCGTTTCACTAGCCAAAGGCTTTGGTGTCGAAGGGGAGCGGGCCTCCACACCTGACGACTTTGAGACGGCATTTGCAAATGCCCTAGCACACGATGGTCCATACCTAATTGAAGCCATGATTGGCTAGGTAAACTGTTGAATGCAGCGCGTTGAATTTTAAAGTTTAAAGCGCTTTTGCCTTCTGAACAGGAATCGAAAATTAAAGAGTGGCCAAAATTGGACGCGCCGAAATAATAACAAACGCTTCGGCAAGAGGAGGTTCATCAGTTATGGTGAGGTCAATGACAGCCTCCATACCATCGGGCGTTAATTGAGCCAGACGAGCCGCTGCCCCCCCAGTAAGTCGCATAGTGGGTTTTCCTCCTGGCAGATTAATGACACCCATGTCTCGCCAAAACACGCCTTTGCGAAGTCCTGTTCCAAGAGCCTTTGAACAGGCTTCCTTTGCCGCAAACCGCTTAGCGTAAGACGCTGCCCGGGCCGCCCGTCTATCAGACTTTTCCCTCTCAATTTCGGTAAAAATGCGATCTACAAAGCGGTCGCCGAAACGATTTAATGTTGCCTCTATTCGAGTTATGTCAATGAGATCATTGCCTATACCTAAAATCATTAATTCCCCACCGCTTCATCCATAAGACGGCGCATTTCCCCTATTGCCTCCTTTAAGCCCATAAAAATGGCCTCTCCAACTAGGAAGTGCCCAATATTCAGCTCTACAATTTCGGGAATAGCAGCTATCGGCTTGACACTATCAAAGGCCAGGCCGTGCCCAGCATGGCACTCAAGGCCCAGAAATTTAGCATCTTTTGCAGCAGCGCTAATACGATCCAATTCTATAGAACGACTTGCACCACTAGCTTCGCAATAACGCCCAGTATGCAGTTCGACCACAGGAACACCGAGATTTGCAGCTGCTTTAAGTTGAACTAAATCTGCCTCAATAAACAGTGAAACCCTGCAACCTGCGGACATCAGTTCTTTGACTAATGGCTGTAAACGATCCTTTAAACCAGCAACGTCTAGACCGCCTTCAGTTGTTACCTCTTCCCGTTTTTCAGGAACCAGACAAACGGCATGGGGTTTATGTTGGACTGCTATTTGGACCATCTCCTCTGTAGGAGCGATCTCTAAATTCAGTGGAAGATCGACTTCGTTCTTGAGAAGTGGCAAATCCAGATCACGTATGTGCCTACGATCCTCACGCAAGTGTGCTGTGATTCCATCAACCCCAGCTGCCTTAGCCAACAAAGCAGCTCTAAGAGGAGCAGGGTGATCGCCTCCTCGGGCATTTCTTACTGTAGCAACATGGTCAATATTAAGACCTAACCTAAGTTGTTTTGATGGCATGCTAACCCTTTTCTACTGAGTGCAGGCTTGTTTCACGGGCTATCTTCTTTGCCTGAATTCGGTTTTGGCGGGAGCTTTGATAGGCTTGAATAATCCGACGAAGGCCAAAATAAAATACGATCCAGGCAACCAATCCCATAATTAAGCCACCAATTAACATTGGCTCAAATACTGGCAGACTATCGCGTGCAGCCTGCTGAAAATCACCTCTCCAGACATCGGAAGCTACGCCTTGGAGGAGCTGAGACAATGATTTTTCGGTGACGTCGCCTTGCTCTCCAAAGCCTAGCGTACGACCAAGACGGAAACTGGATATCCAGATAAACGGAAATGTCCATGGGTTCCCGACTATAGTCCCGATAGCAGAAGCGATAATACTTACCCTCAAGCCAGCTGATAGAATTGCTGCAATAATGAAATGCAACCCTGGAACAGGAAGAAAGCTAACTGCCGCACCAAATGCAAAACCACTTGCTAGTGCGTGAGGTGAACCCCGCATGCGCTGCAGACGGCGCAGTATGTACTTAGCCCCACGTTGCAGACCACTACTGGGCCATAACCATGACTTTAAAATTGCAAAACTTGAGCGAGGCTTCTGACGTCCAAACATTACTTTACTTAGGCGCCTTCTCTCTCAATGGTTGTGATTACGCTATCTGCGCGAAGTGCAGCAATGATGATGGCAAGATGATCCAGACTATCAACCTCAATATCAACTATAAGCTCAAAAAAATCCTCTGCTCGGCTAGAAAACCTCAGATTTGAAATATTGCCACCTTGGCGGCCGATTGTATTAGACACAGCTCCAAGAGCACCTGGCGAGTTCTGGAGCGTAATACGGACCCGACCTACTCTGCGCTCGAGTGATTTTTCTTCCCAATCAACATCAAGCCATCTTTCTGGGGTATGGCTGAAAGCTTCTAAAGTTGCGCAGTCAGAAACATGGACCGTCACTCCTTTACCAGAAGTTACGATACCTATGATTTGGTCGCCTGGAAGAGGATGACAGCATCGCGCGTAATGAACGGCCATACCAGGGATTAGGCCTTTCAGCGGAAGCGCTTTAACATTCGTATTTTTTTGGCTGGCGGCGCTTTTCCCAGCTTGACTATCTTCTCCCACCTTGGTTTTAGATGGTGCGGCTTTGGGGGCTAAAACACTTATTAATTCTGCTTCAGTAAATAAACCCTCGCCCAGTGCAGCAAACAAATCGTCATGTGTTTCTAATTTAAATTTCTTCAATACCGGGCGTAACATACGCTCTGAAAAATTTTGTCCTGCCTCAGCCGCCGCTGCCTTCGCAACCTCACGGCCTAGTGAGATGTATTGATCACGTTGTTCTAGGCGAATAAGTCTACGGATACGAGCCTTGGCTCGGCCGGTTGCAACAAACTGTCCCCATTCTGGAGATGGGGTCTTATTTTTAGAAGTTAAAACTTCTACTTCATCACCATTGGATAACTTTGAACGAACTGGTGCTATACGTCCATTAATGCGTGCACCAACACAATGGTCCCCAACTTCTGAATGAACCGCATAAGCAAAATCAACAACAGTTGCGCCATTAGGAAGCCCAATCAGATCACCTTTGGGCGTAAAACAAAAAACCTGATCTTGAAACATCTCAAGCTTGGTATGTTCCAAAAATTCTTCAGCACCGCCAGCTTCATCTAAAATATCAAGTAAACTGCGGATCCAAGCAAACTGCTTTCCATCATGGACTGCGTCACCCTGCTTATAACGCCAGTGCGAGGCCAGCCCATATTCAGCAATTTCGTGCATCTCGCGGGTGCGAATTTGAACCTCAATCCGCATCCTTTCAGGTCCTATTACTCCAGTATGAAGAGACTGATATCCATTTGGTTTTGGAGTTGAAATATAGTCCTTAAAGCGACCTGGCAGTGCTTGATAGGCGCCATGGATCGCACCGAGTGCCCTATAACATTCCTCGACGCTACCAACTATGACGCGAAACGCCATAATATCTGTTAGCGCTTCAAAAGGAGCCGCCTTTCTCTGCATCTTCGTCCATATGGAATATGCAGCCTTTTCGCGACCTGAGACTTCAGCATTAAGTGCACTCTCTGATAGAGTTTTGTGAAGTGCAACAATTACTTTTTCGCTCAGATCACGGCCATTTGAACGCAGTAATTCAAGTCTAGTAATGATAGAATTACGAGCATCAGCGTTTAATTCTGCAAAGGCGAGGTCGACGAGTTCATCCCGCCAAGGTTGCATTCCAATACGCTCCGCCAAGGGCGCATATATGTCCATAGTTTCGGCAGCACTACGCCTACGACTAACCTCTGATTTCACGAAACCCAGGGTGCGCATATTGTGAAGACGGTCAGCGAGCTTCACTAACAAGACACGGATGTCTTCAGACATCGCTAGAACAAGCTTCCGAAAATTCTCAGCTTGTTTTGTTCGATCCGACTGGATCTCAATCTTGTTTAGTTTCGTAACACCATCCACTAACCGCGCGATGTCTTCACCAAATAAACGTTTTATATCAGTGAGGCTGGCATCAGTATCTTCGACGGTATCGTGCAATAAGGCCGTAATGATTGAACCAGAGTCCAATCGCATATCTGCAAGGAGCCATGCTACTTCCAGCGGGTGCGAAAAGTACGGATCACCGGAAGCACGTCGCTGCGAACCATGCTTCTGCATAGCAAAAATGTAAGCTTTGTTAATTCCGACTTCATTGACAGCCGGATCGTAGTCCCTAACTTTTTCAACCAGCTCAAATTGCCGGATCATTCTGGGTTACTCTCTAGCTCCTCCAGGAGGACGTGCGGCATTAGATCTTTGGATCTTCTCCGGCATCATATCTCTCGGCTAGACGGTCACGATTAACAGGCTCGGGAGCACCCTGTGCGGCAACTTCCTGGGCCAGAGCCGCGAGATCAAGGTCATCATCATCTGTTTCACCACTGCTCATTGACATCGCAGCTTCGTCTAATTCATCTATTTCTTCAACTGGAGCAACCTTTTGACGCCCTTGAACTACTGACTCAAAGAGTTCTTCGGTTGAAAGCTGGTCTTCAGCAATTTCTCGCAGTGCTACAACTGGGTTCTTGTCATTGTCGCGATCTACGAGAAGTTCACTACCAGACGAAATATCACGAGCTCGTTGGCCAGCAAGAACTACCAAATCGAACCTATTGGGGACGCGCTCTACGCAATCTTCCACAGTGACTCGAGCCATGATTATTTCCTTTCCTTCGATCAGCCAGGTGTTATACCTTTTAAGCGTAAAAAATCAATGTATTCTGTAAGAATTGAAAAGAACTTTAATCCTCCCCATCTGTGAGAGGAGTATTCACCGTTCAAATCATAAAATTTATTTCAAATTCAAAATTTTAAAAATTATTTTAGAACAAAGGTATATCGATAATGCAAAGTGTCCGTAGAGGTATTTTTATTGATGGCGCCAACCTTTTCTCAGCCGCAAAACACCTAGGTTTTGATATTGATTATAGAAGATTACTTGATTTCTTTGGGGGCGGGAGCTGGTTGGTCCGAGCATATTACTACACTGCGATAGCAGAGGATCAGGAGTACTCTCCAGTTCGTCCTCTCGCTGACTGGCTAGATTATAATGGTTACACGCTAATTTCTAAATCGGCGAAAGAATTTGTTGATGCTTCTGGCCGTCGAAGAATACGTGGGAACATGGACGTTGAAATTACGGTCGACGCATTGAGCCTTTCGGAAAATCTTGATCACGTGATTTTGATGAGCGGCAATGGTGATTTTCGTCGTCTAATAGAAGCCATTCAACAAAAAGGAGTCCGAGTAACAGTCGTAAGCACGGTTAGAACCAATCCACCTATGATTGCTGATGAATTAAGAAGACAGGCAGACGAATATATTGACCTTCTAGACATCGCTCCTCGGATTGAACGACGCGTGCCAGATCGGGGCGAAGCAACTCGCGCAGCGCCGCGTCGGGAAGAAAAATTTGATCGACCAGAAGTTGATGATCAGCCATTACGCGGCCCAGGAGACTTTCGTGACGCTGGATATTTAGATGATGACGAGGTTGACTGAAGCCAACATTTGGCAAGGGCCCTCGCACAATTGTGCTTTTTGCCCAAGGCTTGTTGCTCTTCGTGAAGACCTTAGAGTTTCCGAGCCTGACTGGCATAATGGCCCGGTCCCTTCCTTTGGGGAGTTAAATTCTCGACTTTAGTCGTTGGGCTTGCACCAGGGATGAACGGGGCAAACCGAACAGGCAGACCATTTACTGGGGATTACGCAGGAGACCTCTTGTATGAAGGCCTGAGCCATTTTGGCTTTGCTGAAGGAACATATGAAAAACATGCCAATGACAGCTTAAAGCTCGTCGATTGCCGTATCGCGAATGCTGTTCGATGCTTGCCGCCAAAAAACAAACCAACAACCGATGAAGCAAAAACTTGTAGGCCATTTCTCATCTCAGAAATTCAGGCAATGCCAAATCTCCGCCAAATTTTAGCACTGGGTAGAATTGCGCATGAAGCAGTACTCCGCGCACTTGGCATTAGTTTAAAGCAGGCATCTTTCGCGCATGGCGCGGCGCATCGTCTTGGAGACATAACGATTACTGACAGCTATCACTGCTCACGGTACAACACCAACACTGGACGG
>Ga0255751_10002523_pt1 | contig 17065 bp, 7 predicted proteins | sample 071ome_20_FD_179951 | JGI IMG/M metagenome (GOLD analysis project Ga0255751, IMG submission 179951) | Coastal salt marsh microbial communities from the Groves Creek Marsh, Skidaway Island, Georgia - 071412BT metaG (version 2) | ecosystem: Environmental > Aquatic > Marine > Intertidal zone > Salt...
ATCATCCAAAAGCTCGCATAATCCGATATTAAAAGGCGGTTGGTGGGAATTTGTTCCGTTACCCCACGCTATCTTCATCAGACCAGCACTTGATTCTACAATCTCTCCAATCCATGAAACGTCTTGTACATAACTTGAGACATACGTGCGCCCGTCAAATTTCTGTTCAGAGCGTTTTGTGTGTCTGAGCTTATACGCTTCTGCGGCGGCGAACCCCCACAATGCCGCGTTCTTTCCGTGAGGATGTTGCCATTCCGGGGAAGTTCCACTCAATCTCTTCGGAACTTTTGATAAACCTTTGAACCAATACACGTTTTCTTCGTGTTCAGGAACGGACCATGGGCTCCCAGGTATAACCTGTAATTTGCGATCATAGAAAGGCACAAAGACATCCTTCACGGCACTACACAAGGGGTGTCTACAAACTCGTTTTGCAGGGTTGTGAATTAATTCGAGTATATGTTCGCACGCTTCCAGCGCATATGGTGGCGCCAGATCGCGATTGAAAATTTCACGATTCTTCAAATCGTGCACGAATCTGTGCGACCCCCACTGTTCTACTAAAGCGTCTAAAACTTGAGGCTCCTTCGAAGCTGAAACCTCTTTGTTAAAGTCGTAAGGAACAGTTTTTAAATCTTCAAATTCATCCTCCTCGAACAACTCTTCTATTCCGTCGATATTTCTAAGAACTATTTCGTTTCCAGTCGCTTGGAACAATAGCGAGGGGTATTTCTGAAGCGCATATACCGGAACAGTTTCTCTGGACTTGAATCTTACAACGCCTCGTTTAATGCCTTCATTTTTCCCCGAACTTCTTTTTTCTCGACCAATTAATTTGTCCATGGTATCGGCGTAGTATTTGTTATAGTGATTATCGAAAGATGCGGCCCCACCATCATCGATGCAAACTTCCGATGGCTTTCTTTCGCTCGAGAAATCAGAATCATCCCAGCCTTCGCGCCATCTGAGCTCAGTGGGGATGTCCGGAAGTCTGTTTTTACCTTGTGTGTGCAAAAACCTCTTGGCATCGTCCTCTGAAGCTTCCAATACAAATAAATCGGCGATCCAGACAACATCTGCCGTGCGCTCTTCGCTATTCATAACTTCGACGTAACCGACTGCAAAAGTATTGAGAACTGCCTTCTCGCTGTACTGTTCGCGCTTCCTCATCAACTCGTCCTCCCACGTTTTCTCGAGATCGTAAACTTTGTTCGGGGCAACAGCTTTGTAAAATTCGGTGGTCTTTACCACGAAGTCACCGCACCTATACACGTGATCTTCTAAGTGTTCCATTTTCAATAAATCTTTGGCCTTTTCAAGCGTCCGGGACCCATCTTGCCAAAGAACTTCGCACGTGGTTTCCGTAGAAACGACACGGGTGCAATATATCTCATCGTTCGAAGCTAACGAGGATTTATAGAAATTTTGATTCTGGACATTCTTTTTCTCTTCGTTTGCCCATAGTTCCTCGCGCTTTTCCTCGAAGCGAAGCGCACGTATATGCGCGTGCGGGAAATATTTTTTCAGAGTATTTTTGCAGCACAAGACGTGATCTCCGGCTTGTAAAAAGTGATCGCAGAATCTATCGACGACGGTGAGCATCGATGCAGGCAAAGTTCGCGGAGGTTTTTCCTGTAATTCGCACGAAGCTTCACACCACGGCGGCAAAAAATGTTCAGGATTGCCATCTAGAGCAGCGTCTTCTCCTTCTGCTTCTTCTGCTTCTTCATCCTCTTCGCCATAATCTCTTTTCAAACTCGGAGGAAGTTTCTTCGGAGCAACTCGACGCAAAGGATCGTCTTTATACGTTCGAGCATTTCGTATCATGCCTTCTTTTTGGTAACTGTGTTGCATCTTCCAGTTCACCTGCGCCATGCCGTCGTGTATGGATTTTACGACTGCCCTCTGTCCCATGCTGATGTGGTTTTTGGATACGAGTTTCTTGCACACAGCAGCCATCTTCGCATCGTATTTTCTAGTCGGTTCTAATCTCTGCAAATATTCATTGTCAATTGCAAACGCCGAGAAAAAGGCGTCTTCACGGTCACCATCTCCTTTTTCTCTACAAAAATCAAGAAAGTGAGTGCGTTCCACTTGTTCTTGCATCCTCCCCGACAAATTGATTCCGAGCTCGTTCCACTCGTGTCGTTGCAACATTTGCATTACAGCGCGCATTATTTTTTGTTGCTCAACGTCAACGATATCGCCCGGGCGATAGCAACCGCATTGCGTCGAGGTGAGATGGAACCTCTCAACCCGATCCGATTCTTCCGGGTCGCAGTGTCTGAGTCCGAGGGTATTCGTGTAATAGAAATCCCGTTCCACTTCATCGGAGAGTTCTTCCCCTTCACTCGTATACTCGTCCGATTGTCCGCTTGTCTTCACTTCTACTAGCAAATCTGGCAGCTCCTCGTCCAGATACACGTGATGTGCAACATCTTCTCGATCTTTTACTCTCTTGAGGAAAGCGTCTCCGGCGGCTAGCGGCCAAGAGGGCCCCCCAGGCCATTTCCCGTTCCACTTCTTCTTTGAAGCCTCTACCCGGATATCCTTTAACAATCCCACTCTGATGACATCTGAAACCGTTTCTACAATTCCAACCCAATTCCCATAAACTACCGTGGCCTCAGGATAAACTCTTCGTAACGTCTGGCACTCCTTTGAGTCCACTCCGTGCGCGTACTCCTTCGTCGCCGGACAGAACAGCGTCGCCTTCACGTTCACGTCTACAATTTTCCCGCACATCCCCAACGTATTCTTAGCTTTCACGCAATCATCACCAACTTTGAAATACCTTCTATCTAATATCGTTAAATCTTCCTCTTTACAACAGATTAAGTCTGACTCGCTGTACTCGTACAGCTCATCTTCCTTGTATCTCACCCAACGCTCATCTCTCGACGGTTGCTCCTGAAACGCGACTAAAACTTCCGAATTATCCTCTAAAACTTGGTCTTCCTCGTAGAACTCCGAATCCGAGTCGTGATACGTTTCCGCTACCGTTCCTATGTGGTACGCATCGAGAAACTCTTCGTCTGTCACCGGTGTTTCTTTTTCTTTTTCTTCTTCATCCCCTACGGCAGAATCATCTTCGGTGGCGACACTTTTCCTCCTCCTTTTCGTCGTCTGTTTTTTGCTCTGTTGTCGTTGTTGTTGTTGTTGTTGTTGTTGCTGTTGTTTCTTCTTACTCGTGACATTCTTCCCGATCGTCTCTTTCTTCCTCCTGCACACTAAATCTGCCGGTTGCAGCGTTCGAGAACTGTCGTCGTTGAGGTAGTGGTTGCTGCCGTTCGGCAGCACCATTCTCTCTCTCTCTTTGTTCTCGTATGTACGTGTTGTAAATTTGTGTTCGTGCGGAAAAACTAAAGCGCAAAAGTTTTTGTAGATATTTCTTCTTGTATTTCACCTCTCGTGGGTGACTCACACGCACAACTCAAGTCACTCAAAAATTCAAAAAAAAAGGAAAAACTCATCCTCACTCTTCTTTTGTGTGTGTGTGTTTACACATAGCGCGCGCAAATATCACAAAGAAATGAAACCAACTCCGACGGTACAGTTCGACCAGACGCGCGTTCCAACCCCGTACGTCGTGCACTTGTGTTCTTTGCTCGAAGTCGCGTGTCAACCAAACTCGGAGATTGGAACTTCATCTTCTTCTTCTCGGAGAGAAAACGGTGGCGATGATGGAAGAGAGGGGAAAAATTTCGACGCGGAAAACGCGTACGAGAGTTTAACTTTGAAGTTTAGGAAGAAGATCGTGCGGTTCGTGACGAAAGAGATCATCGAGAGAGGGAAAATTTCTTCTTCGTCATCTTCGTCATCGTCGTTGCTGTGCGAACCTGATTCGGAGGAGTTTTGGAGGCGAGTGTATCGCTTTTTTGTTTTCCCTTCCAATTCCAAGAAGAAGAAGAAGAAGAATATGTTCGAGGAAGAAGAAGAAGAAAACGAAAGATACGAAGACGGAATGGAAATGTCGAGAGTACATACCACGAGTAAAGCGAACCCTAAGTATTATCACGACGATGAAGATGAAGATGATGAAGTTTACGAAGAAGAAGAAGAAGAAGAAGAAACGAGATACGATAAAACGCAGCAAATCGAGGATTTCTTCCACGTGTTGCAAACGAAGGAGAAGTATTTACTCGAGTCGGTGGACGAACTGGTGACAAAATTTGAACGCCTGCCGAGATGTTTAGCGAGAGACGCGAGAGATTGTTTCGTGGTGACGAGCGATGATGCGCGTTTAGACGACTTTGGCTCTACCGCTGACGAGAAGGATTTAGCGGTGAGGAAGATTGATCCAGAAAGCGTGTGCGGGAGGTTTTTACGACGACAGATTGTTGAATTTGAACGCTTGTCCTTTGACAGCGTGTGCGAATGTCACGAGATGTTAAGAAGGTATCGAGAAGATTTTGATGCATTCGTGAACGCAGCCGTGGATGAGATGAACGGTGGCGATAAAGGAGAGGTTACTTTCTTGATGCACAGAACGAGCAAAGGGAATGAACGCGCGATTGTGGATGTTTTGGTGGAGAAGTGCGAACGATTAGGGGTTAAGAAAAATTCAGCTCGCGAAGACGCGAGTATCGACGAGGAGGACGAAACGCTTCCGTTCGGCGTTGCGATGGGTTTAGGAGTTATTCTCGATCCGAGGGAGAAAGAATATAGCGGTAATAGTGGTAGCAATAATAGTGGGAATTCTGGTTTTCCGAGGAAGAACAACAAGAGCGTAGGCGCGGTGCTCCGTAAAGTTTTAGCAGAACACGAGCACACGGCGATTCACAACAGGCATCCGCGCGCGAGACACGTTGAAAGTTTGAAACAAAAAGACGTCGTCAACGCTCTCTTTCATTTACACAGACACTTTGAAATAAACGGAGATATTCCCGCGGATGAGTCCGTTTTGTTGCATGAGCTGATCAGCGCGGGAGGCGGAGGAAGTCGCAGCGCACACTCCATAACGCCCGTGTCGCAATCTGGGAGAAGAGCAGCGGAGGCTTTGATTGCGCTCGGCGCGACGCATGCGCAGTTCCATCATCGAAAAGAAACCGCGAGAGCGTTAGAAGAGGCTACGAGAATCGCGCAGCAATCTGGAGATGAAGACGCGTTAGCAAAGGCGTTAGCATTGAGCGGGCTTCTGGCAGAGTCGGAGTATTTCGACGACGATGACGACGAGGTTGACGTTGATGACGACGAAGATAGCGATGAAGACGTCGACGAGCCCTTTGAAGAATCATTCGACAGCGTCAAACAACAGCGAGAGCAGCAGTATCAGCAGCAGCAGCAGCAGCAGCAAAAGTATCATTTTTCTTTATCGTCTTCATCTGTCCTGAAAAAAGCGAAACGATCTCGAACGCTTTTACGTCGATGTTTAAAGCTTGGCAGACAGTTGAAAAATCCAGCGCTTGCGAGCTACGCTGAACTGGCGTTAGCGAGACAAGCGGCTGTGTTTCCGAACGATGGCGGAAAGGATCGCATCATGGAGGAACGTCGAGCGCCATTGACGAGCAAAAACGCGGGCATAGCTGCTGCAACGACGAAAGGTACCACTTCGTTCGTTTCCGCACCCACGTCAACGCAAATATCTGCTCCAGAGGTGGTCGAGAAAGCTATTCAAAACGTCGAAATTTTGTCGCATAAAACGACACTCGTCTCTTCCGCGCCAGCCACGAGAACGACCGCAGAACACATGCGCAAACAAGAGATGATTTTGCGTGAAAAGGGTGCTTCCAATAATCCATCCTCTGGAAATGCAGGAGGCACGAATGCCGCCGGGCAGCAACAGCAGCAAACTCAAGGCAACCAATCGCTGGATGCCATCGCCGTCGCCCAAGCGACGTCTTTGATTCGAATGAATGAAATTTATCCCGCATCTTCATCCACTATGGCCTCTTCGTCAACATCTAGCGGCAAAGTTACCCACACGTCTTTGGGCACCTTGCAACGTTACGCTACTTTTGACACGGCCAAAGAAACAAAAAACGCCATCAACTGTTTGCGCACTCCTGCGTTTGCGATGCAATCGACGACGTGGTCGACGCGAGGCGACGACGGGCTAGCGAGAATTGCCACTTTAAAAGCACTATCTGAGGGGACTTTGAAAGATGCTTCGCCTTTGGACGCCGCGAGAGCGTTTGCCGTTTTATCGAAATCCACGCAAATGACACGAGGCACGGAGCGCGCTTTGATGGAACTCGAAAAAGCGGAATCGCGTTTGCGCGAGCACGTGGACGATAACGAGGAAGTTTCGAGGGAGTTGAATGCGGCGAGAATTTCGATATTATTTGATGATGCAATCGCGCGTAACGACTGTTTCGAAGCGAATGAATACATGCGACAGATGCACGCGTTGGTTCATCCAATTGGCGAGAAGACAGATTCGAGCGCAGTTTTAGAAGCGAATCGAGCGTTGGCTGAAATTTTCGCGACGAGTGGAAACTACGCGGAATCATTCGAAAGTTTTCTAAGAGGAGCGGATATTCTGACCTTCACTTCCTCTCAACTTGAAAACGATTCGTCGATAAAAAGTGGGAACAGTAGCGCGGACCCGAGAAACGCGATGCACGTTTTGAAATCGGAGTTGGGCGTCGCCGAGACGTTTAAAAATTCTCAAAACTACGCGTTTGCGTTGTTGAGAGCGCTAGGAGTGGATAAACGTGCGACAGATTTAGGCGTCGACCAATACGCGTTGTTTGCGAAACTTATCGTCGCGGAGTGCTTGGTTGAGTTAAAAGGCTCGCACGCGAACTTGGGCAAACTTTATTTAGAGAAGTACTCGAGAGCCTTTTTAAGCTCGAACGAGTTGCGCTTACGAGCTCGATTTCATTTGATCAACGCCAAAGCGTCTTTAGAGGTCAACATCGGAGATGAAACGGACGAGGAAATAGAAGAAACGATTGAATCCATCGTCGATGACTTGAATCGCGCTTCTGCGTTCGGAGAAAAGCTCGGTAACATCGACATCGTCAAAGAATCGCAATATTTACTCGCACAGACGTATCATTTTCTGAACGATGTTGAAAATCGCAACGAAGCGTCCAGGGCGTTTCGCGAACTTTGTATTATCGGTAGTAGCAGTCAATAGCAAAAATATTAGCAATAACAACAACAAAATCAATATTAAGCAAAGCAGATAGAGGTCATATTAAGCAGAACCCTCTGCAACGAACCCAAACTTATTATCGTGCACGTACACCAACTTGCAATCTTCTAGGTATTTCGCGTCGTGAATCCTCCCTCCTGAGATGTATCCCGCGTCACCTTTGTTCAAAATCAAAGGTTCTCCGTCCTCGACGAGTTTATCCCCTTCTTTCTTAAAAAACTGCACGGACATTTTCCCTTCGACGACAACGGTCATGTCGTCGCCCGGGTGCGAATGCGGCGGCTCGCTAGAACCCGCCTCCCACTTCTCCATCATCACGTCGACGCCGTTCTCATCGGTCGGGACTGTTCCTCTCATCGTGAATCCTTCGGGTGTATCCGGAACAACTTTGTGGTGTTTCCACACGCCAGATGTTGCAGAAGTAGACATGGCACGGAGTAATTGAGGGTTTCCAGAGACGAGTTTTTGTGCGGCTCTACGAAGCATGTGCGCACTCGCGTGTGCGCGTATGAACGTGCGTGTGTTGTGGCCATTGATGATTGGATATCTTTTTTTATACCTTTTTGCTGTGCTTCCACGTGGTCCACGTCTTTACTTTTTTTGTTTGATTTTTTAATTTTACACTTCTCTACACTTCTTCGTCTCCCAAAACGTCTTCCTCTCCTCCTCCTCCTCCTCTTCCTCCTCCTCGAACGTCTTCTTCGAGTAAGCGTTCTTCGAGGTCGTCGCCGCGATCGACGAGATCTGCTTCCTCTGTTTCCTCTTCTTCTACTACTTCTAGGAATGGTTTCGGCGCTCCGACGAAAGCCGACGCCGCGCATAACAGCAAGGCGGAACAGGTAACTATGGTCGTTAAGACGACGAAAAGGATCCACGTCCATTTGATGGTGATATTTGCACTCGCGAGCGCGGCAGAGATGTCCTCCGTTCGAGCGTTGAACATTCGTATGACTATTTCATCCGTCGTATTCGTCGTCGTCGTCGACGACGACGACGATGGAACGCCAATGGCAAAGATACCTACGGTGTTCGGCGCGGCATTCGGAGCGATGTCCTCGTCGTCGTTGAACACGGAGTAGGCCAAAGAGACGAATTTAAACTGCTGCGCATTATCGTCTCCTCCTTCAGCGCTCTCATCGTCTTTGTTCTTATTACGACTGTTCAAAGAAGACGAAGAAGAATACGCTAAAATCGGTTCAACCGGCGATTTCAGTTTCGAGGAAACTAAAATCGCTTCGCTCGAGAACATTTGTAATCGAAACAGTATGCCGTCGTTTTTCGTTTGCCTCTCCAACGCAATCACGTAATCGTCTACCGCCTGGAACGCTACCGGTTCGTATTCGCGAGACACTATGTACGAGAAACTCGAAGCCTCGCCATCTGTAGCCACTCCGTCGTCTTCGTTCAACTCCACGCAAAAACCGTCATATATCACTCTCCCTCCGGCTCTTTTCGTATCAGAGCACAACGCGCACAATTTCGCTTTTCGACGTTCCGCGCCATCCTTTTTATTCACTCGAAAGAGCGTAAAAACTTCTTTGCTTTTCCCGCAGCGCGCGTTCGCGTGTTCTCGAAAAGGTTTCGTGATGTTATTCGCCGCATTCTTGGTCCGTTCTTCTTCGTCGTTAAATTTCGCATAAAGTATCTCCCCGTTCTCTCGCAACGCAAACGCTCCCGCGGAAGAGCTCGTCGTCGCCTCGATCCCGTTTCCGTAACTATCGCTGCTACTACTACCACTATTATCCCTATCGTTACTATTATCGTCGCTAAAAAAGAACCCGACCAACTCTCCTTTCTCCTCTACGTTTACTAAACTTCTCTTCGTCGCTCGACTTTTTTCATCCGCTGCGGCAGTTGTCGTTCTTCTCGAGAAAGCCAGTTCCATCCCGACGAACTCGCCCGTGGTGGCTTTGTACACCTCTAAAGCTCTTCTTCTTTTAACGACCTTCTCTTCGTCGTCGGTGTATCTCGCACCGACGACATCTGTCAGCGAAAAAACCGTATTAGCATTCTTTTGAAACGAAGAAGAAGAAAAAGAAGCGTTCACGAGTAAACTCCCGGATTGTTCAAACACCCATCGCGCTCTCGTCGTCGTCTCCTTCGTCGTCGTCGTCGTTCTCGAGCGGGGGACATCGTTTTCTTCTCGACTGCGAATGGAGATCTCTTCCGTCGTCGCGAGAGCAAAAAAACAGGAGAAGAAGAGACGAAAGAAAACGACGACGACGACGGAGAGCGAAAAAGAAGAGCGAGAAGACGGAAGAGACAAAAGCTCTCTTTTTTGCCGTTTCCCGCGTTCGCTCATTAATTTGTCTCTTTCAATCGTTTGTGCGTAAAAACGCTTTCGCTCTCTCTCTCTCTCTCTCTTTTATGTAGTTTTATTTCTTCGAGCGGTTGCGCATTTTCTTCTTTTTTGCTCTGACGTCTGACGACGCGTAAAAACTCTTCATTTCTCAAAAAAAGTAAACACACACGAACAAACAAAACGCCGGACTTGTTGGGACAGAGACAGAGACAGAGAGAGAGAGAGAGAGAGAGAGAGAGAGGAAAATGAGCTCGAGCTTTTGTTGTTGTTCTTCTTTTTCTTCTTCTTCTTCTTCTTTGTCGTCGTCGTCGTTGTTGAAAAGGAGGAGGAAGAGAAGCGTCGTCTTCGCGGGGAGGACGACGACGACGAAAATAAAGTCGCTCTCTTCGTCTTCGTCTTCGTCGGAAGAGAAAGAAGAAGACCAAGAGTCACCGACAATAACAACAACAACAACAACAACAACAAAAACAAAAACGACGACGACGATGGAAAACGACGACCTCGAATACTCAAAAGCGGCTCTGACCGCTCGATTATCCAACTATTGCTACAAAACGAATTTGAAAGAGTTATTAGAGGCGGATGGATATTCTCTCGTGTACGAGAAATATACTTCGGTGACGAGAGTGTACGTCTGCGATCGAAAGATTGGTTTCGACGAGAAGACGAAAGAAGACGTCGTGGAGAGAACGATCGTGGCGAGAGGCGCCGTGTGGGGGGACGACCAGAACGTGGATAGAATTCGATTATCTAATCAAATTTCAAAGGTTTGGCCGACGCAAGTGGCTCCGAACGTGCCCGTAGGATGTCACACCGGCGTGTTCGAAATGGCGGAGGAATTTTTTAACGAATTAACGCCGTATATTAACGGCCCTGACGTCGGAAAAGAAGTGAAGCAGTTGACGTTTTGTGGGCATTCCTTGGGTGGATCGATCGCGACGATATTAGCGGTGTGGACAAAGTTGAGACTAGAGGTGGATTGCGCCAAGATGAACGTGAACGTGCACACGTACGGGTCGCCGAACGTTCTCGCGTTGGACATGTCTTTGTTGAACAAAATGGAAAAAGAAGAGAAGGAGAAATTTCGCGGGTACCCGAAATCGGCGTTAGACGCGATTGGTTTTGAAGAGTCTGCGTTGAGAGCGCACGTTTTGAGCAACGATATCGTTCCGAGAATGTGGTTATCACACGATCCGGTTTTTAACACCTTGAAATCGAACGAGTGGGGCGCAAACTTATTAAAGTGGAAAGAAGAAACGTTCGGAAGGAGAGGAATGTTAACCATGGATCGTTTTTTATACGAAGTGAGTGGTTATTTAGTATTTTTAGAGCTGGGAACCGATAACGCCGCGAAAAGGGCGGTGGTGAAAGAGACTGCAAACTTAGAGACGCATTTAGAACGGTTGACGTGGCAGTTGGAAGATTTTACTTCTGGCGCGCAGAACAATCCGTTGCGAGCGCTTGCGCCGGCGTTGGAGCACAATTCTCAGAATTACGTAGACGTCATGCAGTACCTCGCGGTGAACGCGTTGTTGGTAAAGAGAAAACAGTGAAGTAATAGAAGGAATAGGAGAGACGAAGTATTAGAGCACGATATTAAAGCGTGTAAAATTGATGATAGATGCATATGCCGCCGCCGCGAAATTATTAAATTATTATAACGATGATCACGATTGAAATTCTTTCATATAACAATACAACAATTTTCTTCTTTTTTATTTCTTTTTTCGAGCGGCTTTGGCTTCCTCTCGCTCCTGGATCCGTCGTTGCGCGCGGTTGAGTTTCTTCGGAGGAGCAGTTGTCGCCGGTTGTCCAGCGCTAGCGCTACTACCACTACTCCCAGTCGCAACCGGTGGAGTCGAATGACTCACCCATAACTGGGACACCCACTTCTCGCACCCGTCTTCGGCCTCGGTTGCCGTGTGCAACGTCCTCGGGTCCGGCATCGCCGCCACGCTCGCGGGGAAGAAAACCAAGCACTTCCCTTTCTTCGGTTGAACGTTCAAATCTAAGTGCTCGAATCGAGTGACCCCGCCGTTCGGAACGTCGTTCAAATATACCAAAACTGTCGCTCTTCTCTGATACCCTTTCTCCGTGGCGATGCCAATCGGAAACGCGTCTTCGTGTTTTTTAAAATACTCCCCTCCGCTATAGTGCGCGACTTGCGGCAACTCGAAAGCCCACTCGCCTTTCCCGCCAGTCGGCGCTTTGAACGCGTTCTTCTTTGCGCTCAATCCTCGTATATCCGGCAACAATTTCTCCGCGCTCGCTAAAATCGCTTTTTTACTCGCGTGATTTTCCAACCCGTGCGAGTTCAACGCCACCGTCCTGCTCGTGCGAATGTTCTCGTTCGCAGCGCCGCCGCCGATGGCGGAGACTTTCAACCCGCCGCTCGTTTTCGCCGCCAACACTAAATTATCGCACTCTTTCTCCGAGATGAAATCCTCCACCGTAAACACCGGTGGATCGAGATTCAAAACCGAGATTTTCGTCTCGTCGTACGCTTCGTCGATGGACATGAACTCGTACGCTAAAAACCTTCTGAAGGAGACTTTAAAATCTTCCGCCTGCGCAGATAACTGCATTCCACCAGACGCGAGTTGTTCCGGAGGAATTTTCGAGAGCGTTTGTCGTTCGTGCGCCGGTATAAACGCCGGCGGTTGTTGTTGCTGCTGCTGCTGTGGGGAAGAAGAAGAAGTGGCTTCCGCTCGTGTTGTCATTCTACTTCGTCTCGTTCTTCTGTTACTCGACGACGACGACGACAGAGAAGAACACGAAGAAGAAGAAATAGGTTTGTTGTTCGTTGTTATCCATCTCTCATCGACATCGCGCAACGAGCGCCGACCAGAAGACGACGACGACGGCGAAACCGCGTCACGGTGATAATGATGGTGCAAAACAACGCGCGATAGCGACGATGACGCGGCGACCACAGAGAGAGATGATGTCATGAAATTTTCAAATATATGTGTGTATACTTCTCTCTGTCTGCGCGCTCTTTTTGTGGATAGCTGCACTTTTTTTTTCCAATTTTACGCGCTCAAATACGTATTTTGTGTTTATACTAATAACAAACCATGCCGCCGGTTGTCGCGGGAAGCGGTGTGAACGAGAGCAACAACAACAGCAGCAGCGATGATACCGACGACGACGAAGAAGAAGAAGAACTGAGCCGAAGAACGTATCTCGGTTTTAGCGGTCGAATGGTTACGTCCAAAGAAGTCGACGCGGTGGATGCGTACGCGACGAAAGTCGGCGGCGAACCAAAGTTTTCCGCGACAGAAGAAAAAGGAGACGACGACGATGAAGGAAAGGAGACGACGACGATGTCGTCGTTGTTATCGGAGGAGCAAATGCGGTGCAAGTCGTGCGAGAGTAAACTGTCGCTGATTTTCCAAGCGTACGCGCCGTTGACGGCGATCGGGGACGGCGTGCGAGAAGATATTCTCGAACGAACTTTGTACGTGTTTTCGTGCACGAATTTTACGCGCTGTTGCTCGGGAGGAGGGGCATCGGACGTCAACGACGCGACGACGACGACGGGAAAATGGAGAGCGTTTCGAGTGCAAAAAAGGAAAAAAGAAACGAGCGATAGCAACAGTGGTAGTAGTATTGAGAATACTGTTAATAATAATAACAGCATGGATTTGAACGCGAAGGAAAAGAACGAGGATTTGTTTGGAACGAACGACGATTGGGGGTGCGACGAGAGCAAAGACGATTGGAACGTCGACGACGACGACGACGCGAGAAAAGAAGAGGAGGAGTCTTTGGAGCAGCTGACGAAACAGTTAGACGAGGCGATGTTGAAAGAAAAAGAGAGGAAAGAGGAGCTCGAGCTACTCGAAGAAGAAGACGATGATGACGACGACGATGAAACGCAAATTGAATCGTATCACGAGGACGCTCCAAACGCGTTGCCGGAATTTTACGTGTGTTCAGATTTAGAACCTATAAAGGCAGAGGCGAAGAGAAAAGCGTTAGGTTTAAACGATAAAGTAGATTCAATGTTGCGTAAATACGCCCAAGAGGAAGGCTTGGAAGTTTCGGAGATTGAGAAGAGTTTACTCGAGTTGCACGCCGGAGGGAAAGTCGCGGAGATGAAGGACATGATGGACGAATCTGGAACGAGGGAAGTCTCGTCCTCGTGGCAAGGCGAAACGTACGAAAAAGGCGAATCCATCAACGCATCCGAACAGTATTTGAAGTTTCAAAAACGCATAGCTCGAGCGCCGGAACAAATCGCTCGATACCGTTTTCGAACGCGCGATTGCGATATCGTTTGGCCAGATGAGGATGTGCCGACGAGGAAATCAAAACCGTGCGAGAAATGCAAAGGCAAACGCGAGATGGAATTACAGTTGACGCCCGGATTGTTGAAAGAAATCGAAGACGCGTTGCGTTTACGAGCAAAAGCCGGAAGGAAGGGAGGTATTTCAGAATCTGATGCGATTGCTTTCGATTTCAATGCCGTGGGGGTCTGGACGTGCACGAACTCGTGTTTCGACGAGAGCCAGACGACGTGCGTTCGCGAGGAGGAGGTTTTTGTCGCATCCGATGGAATAGATCAATCCATATTAGCAAAATTAGCCGCAGCAAAATGAGAGAAGAGCAATACGAACTGATTTAGAGCTACTTCGTACAAATATCTAGTAAATTACACTGCTACATGCGCGATACTATATCAGCGACGCGTTCAACAGTCGCATTTCTAATACTTTCATCGTGGAAGAGTTTCAACTCGACGCGATACCGTTTCAATTCGTTTGCCATTTCTTTCGTGACCTCGCAGATGGACGAGTTGTTGTTCGACTCGTTTATTTCTTCCACTTCGTCGTTGCTTTTGATCTCGGTAAACGTTTCGAGTATTCGCGCGCTCGCTTTTTCTGTGCCTTCGCTCGCGTCGATCCATTGAAATTGCTTTTCCGATCGAAGCCACGTGAATTGCCTCTTCGCGTACATTCTAGTTTCTCTTTGTAACTCTTCGATGAACTCGAGGAGTAGAGCGGCGTATCTGTTCTTCGCGGTTTCGCCATTGTTCTCTCTTTCTCGTTTACATTTCAATAAATAATCGATCGCTTGCGCGTACCCGATCGCTCTCGACGCCGAATTCGTGTTCGGCTTCACCCCTTCTCTCAACAAATACGCCGCTTCGTCCAGTATGCCGTTTGCGACCATTTCTTCGACTCTTTGATCCATTCTTCGATATAGATCGATTCTGTTCATCGATAACGCGTAACAGTGAAACTGTTTACTTTCATCCTTGACTGGTTGGAAAGATCCTTTCGGCTTTCCTCCGGAAACGTCTAAAATTTCCAACGCTCTCGTTAATCTGTACCAGTCGTTTCGTGCCAGTTTCCCCGCGGTTTCCGAATCGCCTCGCTGTTTTAAATACTCGATGGCTTCATCCCAAGCCGCCATTGCATCCATCGCGTCATCATCGGCGTCACTATTATCGCTATTTGCATTGCTACTGCTTTTATATCTATCTCGAATTTCCTGTACTTGCTTTTCTGCTCTCAAACTGCTCTCTTTCGTCGATTTCGGTACGTTCGGTTTCCCGTCCGTCAACCATTTCACGTACATCCCGGTCCCGCCGCATACGATGGGCACTTTCCCTCTCTCGTGAATATCGTCTATCCACCGATTCGCCAACTCGTAAAACTCCCCGACGTCAAAATCTTCCGTCACGGGTGATTTTAAATCCAAACCGTGGTGTCGGATCGACTGCATGTCTTCTTCGGACAGCTTCGCCGAACCGACGTTCAAGTTTCGGTACACTTGCACCGAATCGGCGGAGATAATTTCTCCGTCGAGTTGTTTCGCGATGGAGATGGCGACGGAGGATTTCCCCACCGACGTCGGGCCGGAAATCACCAGCACTCGTTTCTTTCTGTCGTTGTTGTTGTTGTTGTTCGCGTCATCGTCGTTACCACCACCAACAACAACAACACCATCTTCGCTTTGACGACGTCGCACGGCAGCGGCGCTCAACGGTTTCCTCTGATTTTTACGCGCGACAACGACGACAGAACCGCCTCCTCTCGTTTGTCCTCCTCGCGTTGTCGTCAAAAAACCTCTCGTCGTCGTCGTCGTCCTCTGTCGCGCAAAGTTTGTTTTCGCGACGGTTAACGCGGCGGCGCGAGTCGCCGCGGCGACTGCGGCCCTCATTTATTTAGTGTGAAGTCGTTCGTTCTCCACATTTTTTTTCCCTACTACGACTACTCACTAAAATGAACAACAACAACAACAACAACAACAACAACTCGATGACGACGACGATGATGAACGCGATGAAGCGAGTCGAACGCTTGAAAACGCAAGTCGTCGTCGACTCGCGCGATGATAACGCTGGCGGTATTCCGACGACGAGCGCGACCAGACTCGAACGACAAGAAACTTTCTTTTCCTCTCCGTGGGTGCGTTTTTTTTTTCTCTCTCTTTTTGTGTTTTTACTTAACGGTGCATCGAATCGCTTTTTTTCTCTCTTTCTCTCTTTTCGCGACGCTCTCTCACTCGTTGTTGTGACTGTTGATGTGTTTGATGTGCAGGCTTCTAAACATCCGGACGACGTGGTCATCGTCTGCGCGTTGAGAACGCCAATCACGCGCGCGAGAAAAGGCGGATTGAAAGATACCACCGCGGACGATCTCGTGGCAACGGTTTTGCACGCAGCCATGAAAGAGACAAAAAATATAAATCCTACAGACATTGGCGACGTGGTCGTGGGATCTGTGTTGGGAGATTCGAGCCAACGCGCAAACGAGTGCAGAATTGGAATGTTTTTAGCCGGTTTTCCGGTGAAAGTTCCGGTGAGGACGGTGAACAGACAGTGTTCGAGCGGATTGCAAGCGTGCGCGGACGTGGCGAGCGCGATTAAAGCTGGATATTACGAGGTTGGCATCGCGGCTGGCGTGGAGACGATGAGTAAAAATCCCATGAAATGGGACGGAGGGTTTAATCCAAAAGCTGCGAGCGTGACAAACGCGCAGAATTGCTTAATACCCATGGGTGTCACGAGTGAAAACGTAGCCGCGAAGTGGCACATTTCGAGAGAGGAGCAAGACGCGTTCGCGGCGGAGAGTCACAGGAGAGCCGCGGAGGCGAGGCGAAACGGGAAGTTTAAGAGTCAAATCGTGCCCGTGGTGACGAAAATTATCGATAAAGAGACGAAAGTGGAGACAGAAGTCATCGTTACCGAGGATGATGGGATTCGAGAAGGCGTGACGGTGGAAAATTTAGCAAAGTTGAAACCGGTGTTTAAAAAAGGCGGGAGCACGACAGCCGGGAACGCGAGCCAAGTCAGCGACGGCGCTGGGGTAGTCATTTTGTGTAAACGATCGTACGCGACGAAACACGGGTTGAAAGTTATGGCCAAGTGGAAATCCTTCAGCGCAGTTGGGTGTCCGCCGGAAATTATGGGCATTGGCCCAGCCGTGGCCATTCCGGACGCGTGCGAAAGAGCGGGCGTGAAAGTTTCTGACATCAATTTGTTCGAGCTGAACGAAGCCTTTGCGAGTCAAGCGTCGTATTGCGTGAACCATTTGAAGTTGAATAAAGATATCGTAAACGTAAACGGGGGTGCTATTGCGCTCGGACATCCGTTAGGGGCGACCGGGGCGAGGTGCATGGCGACGTTGCTCCATGAGATGCATAGTAGA
>Ga0255751_10002524_pt1 | contig 17063 bp, 23 predicted proteins | sample 071ome_20_FD_179951 | JGI IMG/M metagenome (GOLD analysis project Ga0255751, IMG submission 179951) | Coastal salt marsh microbial communities from the Groves Creek Marsh, Skidaway Island, Georgia - 071412BT metaG (version 2) | ecosystem: Environmental > Aquatic > Marine > Intertidal zone >...
CTGCTACAACTTCAGGAGTTTCTTCCCAAGTCCATACATCTCCAGTCTTTCCAGTAAATGTGCGTTGTGTCATTTCTTTAAGTGCTCCAATACTTTGGCGAAGTGCATATCGCCGTGGATGTAACCTCCAATGATTATAGCACCGACACAGAGCATTAGCAAGCCCAGCGTCAGTACAATCATCACATTATCAGGTAGTTTTTTTATGATCATACTCAATCACAATTTGCTTGTGTTCTTGGCGACCATTAGTTACAATCTGGTGGTGCCACTTACCACCAAGTTCCTTGGCAAGTTGGTCAATACGATATCGAGAATACTTTTTCTCTTCACTCATTACAAACTCTCTCCATCTCTACAAGGGTTTCATATGGAATCCAGGCAGGATTCTCATTACCAAACTGTACCTGAACTTCGGTCAGTACAGTTTCATACTGTTTGCTATAAGTTTGTCGTGTGTTTTTCACATAAGAAATAGGATTGTCAATCATACTTATACCCAATAAAGATAATGTCTTTCTTGTTTAGATTATAGCGCACAATGTGCTTTTTGCGGTGTTCCTCACACTGAAAGTAGCAAGTTCTTTTTTCATTCCTTTCTTTATGAACTAATTTCCAAGGAAACATATCATAAGGAAACTCAACTTCCTTATCAACAACCACAACTGGGGCAGGTGCTGGTTTAGTCTTTGCTCTTGGTTTAGGTGTTGGTTTAGTTTTGGGTTTGGGAGTTGTTTTAGTCTTTGCTCTCGGTTTAGGTGCTGGTTTTGCTGTAGTTTTTGCTCTTGGTTTTGTAGTTGTCTTAGGTTTTGGTGTTGGTGTTGATTTAGTTGTTGCTTTTGGTTTGGTAGTGCGCTTCGGTGCTACTGGTTTCTTCTTTACAGTTTGTTTGGGCATTTGGTAATCACACTAGAAACAGCAAGGGATTTAATTTCAATAGGAGATGCATCGTTAATGATCTTGATTACATTATCAGGACCATACTGCTTGTTTGCCATACTATAAGCAAGAAAGGTTGCTTTGACAACATCCTTTTCAGTTTCCATCAGAGCACAAAAGTCTGCTGACATTGTATTGAGTAGAGATGCTAAGGTAAGTTCTAACATTATTCTTGGTATTTTGTAAAGTATTTGGGTTTTTCTGTATCAAACTCGGTCCACTTAGCGATGTTAAGACACATTAGGATTGTTTCGTGTTCTCTATTATACAGTTCCCAGTCTCCTTTACACATAGCAAAGTATCTACGTTGATAGGCACACTGCCAGACATACTTGTAGATTTTGTCTTTTTCAGTTAGACTCATTTGTTGAATAATAAATCTTTCGCAACTTCTTGGTGCTTCATGTGCAGTTTAATGTAGCATCGCAGCATATTTTTAAGCACATCAATGTCGTTGCAGTCATCAATTTCCCTTGACAACCTTTCATACTCAAACATCTTTGCAGTGCTTTCTAGTTGTATGCTGGATGGGTCCATTAGTTTTTAGCAAGGGATAAGGTATTTACACATCCTCACTCATCTGTCAAAAGATCTGGGTAAATGCTTCCCAATCGTGTTGGGATTTGAAATGTGGGATACTCATTGTGGGTTACAAATAATGATTGGATATGCGTTACCATAAGTGTCTTTACCCTGCTCACAGAAATACTGTGGAGGTGGTTCTGGTATCTTAGAAAGAGTTACCAGTGCAATGATAACTTGAAAGAATGGGAGGATAAAAACTATCTTATCCCTCACTGTAGTGCTCGCTCAAGTTCGTTGATACGCATAAACTCGGCATATGCCTTATCAGACCGCTCAGATAGAATGCTCAGCAAGTCCTCGCGGATAGTATCAGTATCCACATAATCATCAAAATACTTATCCAGTGCTTCCTTCAGGTAGCGTCTTCGGTGCCACTCTGGGGAATAGGGTTTGTAGTCCATAACGATGCTGTATATGCTTGGTATTATAGTGCCTCTAAACTTCATTGTCAAGCTCTTTCAGATAATCAATCCACCACTGGGGGTCTTTCTCCATTCTCCATTTAGGCACAGGAAGTCCTTTCTCAAAGTAATAATCCCAGAGTGCCTGTTCAATAATTTCTTTGGTTTCAATAATTCTCTTCTTCTTCATCAACGTCTCCATATGCATTTTCCACGTAGGGTCCGTGTGGTCGTTTGGAGTCCTCTCTGACATAAGTTTGCTCTTCGTTGACGGCAGCAATCCATAACGAAAGTTTCATTACCAACCATATCACAGCAAGTGGTAAAAAGCAAGCAATAAGAATTAAAGGTTTCATTCATCAACCTCCCAGCATTTTTCGAACTTATCCCTCAGTTCGGTTAGTTTTACTTGTTTTTGAAACTCTAGGATATGATCATTGATCTCTTTCTCATCATCAGTCAATTCCATACGGTACATGAGCTTTATATCAATGAGTTTTACCATATTCATGTAAAACTCAGTACCTTTATGGATAAACTGCTCGTAGGTCATCAGATAATGCCTTCAGTACATAAGAAATGTAGAGTATCTTTCATACCACCAACATGTCTAAAACCAATGTTGATTTGTGGATATTCAGCATCAGAACCAAACTCTGCTTCAAATCCTCTTTGAGTGAAATGTTCATTGAGTCTATACTCAAGAAATTCACCGCCAAGTGCTTCGAGCAGCATACTCATGCGCTCACATTCTTGACTTCCATTAGAATAGATTACTGCTGTTTCAGTCAATCTCTTTGCCTCCAGTCGTCTGGTTTGTCTTGATTAAACCAATCTACAATTTCATCAGCACTACCAAAACCAGTACGATGATTTGATGGGTCAGGGTCACCTATCCCCATAATATTCATGAAGTCGTCCATGCTACCCTCAACCATATCAGGGTTAGCAGCACGTCCTCTTGCCCTTTTAAGCATCTCTCTGGCGGAAGTATTTGCCTTAGCAAGTTTCTCTGCCCACACCATGTCTTCAAGACTTACCTGCTCTTGTAAGACTATCTTTCTACAGATTTCTTCAAGGCGAAGGCGATATTGTGTTGATAACATATCAGTCCTTGGTCTCCTCTCTAGTATTTATTTGTCGCATTATCTCTTCCGCCATTTTAAGAGAGCGACGATGTATCATATATTTTACCACAGGATTACGTGGATTATTCAATAACCACCACCACTGGCGTTGAATGTATCCTTGTCCTAACTTAATCACATAGTAAAAAGCAGCGGCAATGCTTTCATCTGTGACGATGAAATACATTACTACTGCAAACAATGCAAACCATGTGAGTTGGACAGTCATTCGCCAAACTCTTCAGTCTTTGCTCTTTGTAGGTGCTCAAGAATCTCTTCCCGCCACTCCATTAACTCATAAAAACACTCTGATTCATGAGCAAGTTGTCTTAATTCGTGGTCGGGTTTAAGTACACTCTCATAGAATAGACCCCATGCGTCGCGTCGCTTCTGTTCTTTACTCATGATTTGTTCCTGATTGTACTATTTAATCTACTTCTTTTTGGACTTTTTGATTTCCTTAAGAATGTAGTTCTTGGCGGAAGTGTAGTTGCGTGACTCATGGACAAATGACCCATTATGAATGATAGCAAATGCTTTACATCCAATGATAGGAACTGCTGCCCACATACCATCATTTGTTACATATCCTTGTGGATCTCCTGGTACTGGATCAAGAAGACCAGGACGGTCGATGAATGGTTTTTGAAACTTAGCCATTAAAATACAGCAGTGACTCCAATAACTTTAGCGTTAGGATTGCGAGCAAGTGCTACCTTACGTGCTTCATCATAGTTACGTGCGATAACAATCTCATCAAATACAGTTCCAGCGACGTAGAGTTGAACTTTGCACTTCATGGTGGTTTCCTTTCGGTGTTGGTATTATAGCAGAAAAGTCAGCGGCGCACAACCGATACGGCAGGCAGACCCTGATTGAAAACGGTGTCTACGACCGCCTGAACGCTCTTGGCGGTGCTGATGCCCACCTTATCGTAAACAGGCACACAGACCAGTCCAAAGGTCTTCTGAGCGCCTCCCAGACGGATCACACGCCCGATGGACTGGGAGATCCCGATGTAGTCCATGTTCCGCATGAACAGGACCGCCTCAAGACCGCTGACGTTGATCCCCTCGCTCAGGATGCTGTGATGGAGCACCACGAACTTCTTAGAGGGATCCTTGCCCCAGGCGTTCAGAGTATCAAAGAAATACTCCCGATCCACCTTCTGACCGTCGATGATAGCACCAGTCTTGCTGGTAATATACATGCAGGAGTAACCACGCTCAGCAAGTTGCTGACGGAAATCAGACTCAGCAAGCAGTTTGATGATCTGTTTGGTAGAACGAGCAGCAATCAGAATCTTACCCAGATCGTTGTCGTCGATGGTATCCAGCAGGTTCTGTGAGTCACGGTCAGCAATCATCTGCTTGTCCTGAACCATATCCAGTTGCTTCACAACAACCTTAGGGGGCAGGATGTAACCTTCCTGAACCAACTTAGGAGCAGGAACGTTGCAAATAACTTTACCGTAGACCTCAGGATCGTTCATCCCAGGCTTGGAAACAGTGAGAGAATGCTTAGGAGTAGCAGTGAAGAAATAGCAGCGCCCAGCAGTAGCAGAGAAGTGCTCCGTAGCAGGGAAAAAGTTACGTTGGACTGAATTGTGCGCTTCATCAAAATAAATGCAATCAACGTTGATGTCTGCCTCCATCAAACGGGGCAGAGAATGATAGGTAGTGAAGATCAGTTGCTTACGATATGCTTGCTGACTCCAGTGACGAATCACAGCAGGGCGAGTGCTGCTGAAGTGATGAGTCTCACCGCTGTGAACGTGCATCACAGCAACATCAGTGTGAAACTCAAGAAACTCGGCAGAGAGTTGCTCGGCAAGCAGAATACGAGGAGCAACCACAACCACGATGCCACGATCACAAGCATCAAGATATTCCTGAGAATCCTTGATCATACACATGGTCTTACCACCACCCGTGGGGATGATAACCTGTCCCTTATCATGCGCCAGCATAGCGGTCAGAGCATCTTGCTGGTGGGGTCGGAGCAACATCACAGATCTCATCGCGTATGAAACTATTATAGCAGAAAACCGCCCCTGGTGCGACCCAGTGGACGGTTCTCAAACTGTCCTCTTCAACTCAGATAAAGGTATTCTACAGGAATTCTGATGAGTCGTCAATTTCTTTTTGAATCTTAATAAAGTTTTTATCCCATTCATCTTTATTCGCACTCCATTTACCAAGAGGACAAGATTCGAAGATCACTCTTGCTTTAGATGGTATATAACAACCACACTCTAAACATTTATCATCTTCAAAAGAATCACAGGATAAACAAATTAGTCTTCTTTCGTCAAAAACCTTATTGGAAACTTTTAAAACGTCGTCTCCACCGTTTTCCATAACATAGTGTAAGAATTTCCAACAAAAATCATTTAATTCCATGGTTGATCTTAAGTAAAATGTTAAAAGTAATTAAAATTTATATTATATCTTCCTTTTTGATTTGATGTTGTGGAAGAATTATGATATTCTGACCCATCAAAAAATACTATTCTATTTGCAACACTATCTATTTTATCACCATTACCCATTCTTGTAAATCCATCACATGTGTTTAAAGAAAAAACAGCGGCATGATGACTAAATTCATAGTCTTGATGTTTTGCATGTTCCTTTACTTCAAACGTATATGGATAGAAATTGACTTTAATTCTAATCAAAGATTTTAGTGGCCATTTATCTTTAAAAATATTAAGAACATCATCAAAATATGGACTTTCTGGAAGAGTATCGTAGATGGGATGAATACCATACCAATTCCACAATTGTTTTTCTATTTCTGGATTATAACTTTCTTTATAATTTTTAGATGCAACTTCTGTAATGATTTTCCACGGAAAATCTGGATTATTATCATTACTAACAATTATATTTTGTAGATACTTAAATTGATTTTCTTCTAAAAAATTATCGACTACTTTATAACTCATTATCTTAGAGCTTCATCTTTAACCGGAACAAAGGTAGTCTACAGGGATTTTTTAGGTTTGTCAAGTTGCCTCCAATAAATCATCACGATGATGAAGAAAAAATGTAAAGGTTAATCTTCCAGTCTCTTTCGTCGTTCCAAAAGTATCAGATAGTGCATGAATTCTATGAGATTCATATGCAACTAAACGATTATATTTGTTTTCTAAATTTACAAATTTGTTTTCTTCCGCATACAGAATAGATGTTCCTGCACTTGGCGGAGCATCTGGAGTTAAATACACTACTCCTGCTACAAGGCAAGTATCCTGATGAAATTTTTCTTGCGAAAAATAAGGCATAGAGTTTTTCGTTTCTTCAGTTGTAATATGAAAATATGATGTTATAATGATATTTTCGTCTTCAATGTTATAATGTTCTTTACAAACATCAAATATTTTTTGTGATTTTTCTATTAGAAAATTTTGTTCCGATCGAAAACCAGGATTTATTTCCTGTTGACAGCAAGGACAAGTATTTCCTAGATCTCTAATTGAAAAAGATCTTTCTCCTTTCCATCCACCATTATTAACACCGCCATATCGGAAATATCTAGAAAGACCTATTCCTCTGATTTCATCTGGATTATCAAAAAAATCATCAACTATAAGATTATTCAGCATCTTCAAATCAATAAAAAAATATTTATTTAATAGTTCTAAACTCTATTCCCAAGAAAAACTTAAAGTCACTCTAGGACCAGAAACTATCGGATCATGATAAGATTCTTTGGGTAAAAATAAACTATCTCCAGGATTTAGTGTGTATGTAACATCATCGCATTGATATGTAACGCTACCCTTTGCTTGAACTATTAGGACATCTACTGGATCATTATGTCTTCCAAAAGTTGTACTATTGCTTCCAAAAGAAGCATACATGTGCATTACTTTAACACCACAATCTTTACTTACTTCTTCGAATGCATCTCCTATAGTTCCAGGATAATAGTCACCCATTAAAAAGAAAGTTGGGGGATTTGGTGAAGTATTATCATGCAATACCACCATTTTTGAGGATTCTTGTGAAATTTTTTCAATCGCATCATCCCAAATAATATTCTTGACGATAGGATACTTATTTTCCGTAAAAACTATCATCCCAACTCCATGTTAAATGAAATGATTTTTCTTGGTTTATCTGAAGGGCTAGGTAGTGTTTGATGTAACACATTTGAGGGGAAAAATATAATTGTTCCTTCATTTACTCTCGGCATAAAATAAGAATGGGAAAAAGTAAATGAGTCTACAAATGGAGATATGAACTGAGTTGGTGAATGATCTAGAGAATCATATTCAATATAACAAATGGAACTCATCATTATATTGTTTTCACCATGATCATGTATAGGATGGAACATATTCTTTGTTTGCTCTTGAAACCAAGAATATTTTATGGAGTAGTGATTAAAACCAAAAGATTTCTTTGCGAGACCTAACTCATCTTCAAATATAGACTCAACTAAGTCATTATGATTCTTAGAACTTTCATCATAAAATGAACTTTCTAATATAGAATTTGAATTTGTAAAATTACATTTACTCATCAGTTCTAATAATTTTTTCTTCTTATTATCCCAATCCCTTACACCTAGTTGAAGATAAGGCACCGTAAACATAGATGAGAGTGGAATAATCTGGTCACTATTGTATTCGAAATTCATTATTAGATTATTTCAATTTTTTATTTAAAAATATTTATTTACCTGTAATTACCTTTAACTGATGAAGAAGTAATATCTCCGGTTACTATAAAGTTTAACCCAGCAACTGCTGCACCATTAGATCCACCACCTCCACTGTTCCCTGTACCTGTCCCAGAAGATCCCCATTCTCCACCAGAACCACCGTTTTCTCCATTACCACCATTACCAGCACCACATCCACCGCCAGAACCTCCAGCACTACCAGCACTACCCCCTAGAGATCCAGATTGGTTGTTATAACCCCTTCCAAGACCTCCTGCTCCTCCTGCACCACCAGCTCCACCAGAGGTACTGTAGTATCTTTCACACTCTTTCCACCAGATACTCGCATTACATCCTCTTCTCCATTCACAGCACCAGTTTCCAGAATTATATTGATTCCAACCACCAGGACAGCTAGCTGTATCTCCCTGCTGACAACCACTTTGCGAACGAGTTGTTTCTCTACATCTTCCGTTAGATCCAGTAGCACCAGTTCTTCCTCTTTCTCCTCCTCCTCCACCACCATAAACTTTTGCATAATAAGTAACATTAACATTAACTTGGTTGCCACGAGAAACAATCGTCATAGCATTTCCACCAGTCTGCCCAGATATATCTGGAGCACCACTACCAGTGCCGCCACCTCTACCAGCAGCACCTAAAATGCTTCCCTGAGCATAAATCGTCAAATTATAAGCAGTTGCATCTAGTGATACTGCGGGAGACGTTGCATCGTTTGATCCACAAGTTCCAGTAAGAAATACGTTCTTTCTAATTGTTCTACCCAAATTTCCATTCCAATCTTGAGTATCAATATCAAAATTCAGATCTGTTCCTGATTGTATTAACGAATATTCTTTGATTATATTTCTCAACTGTGAAGTTTTCCAATTACTAGAACTAGAAACTGCTTCATTTTCTGTACAATCTGGAATAATTGGGTTTGTTGCAGATGTAGAAGCATTTCTTAGTAATTGAGAAGCTTTTATCTGTCCAGATGAACTCTCCTTAAAAGATGTTCTTAATGCACCGAAAGAAATAGATCCAGATGCAAAACGTGGTACTTTATAAACGGTTACCGACATTAATCTAGCTTTTTTCTTTATTTATGAAGAGGTACTTAAAAGTACCTCTTTATTATTCCAATAGAAATAATTAATGGAAATCAGTCCAACCAACTCCAGTGTAACCTTGGAACTTTAATGTGCTAGTATTAAAGATAATAGAACCAGTTGGTGTCTGAGCAATTCCAGTAATTGTAGTATTATCAATATTTGGAACAACCATTACAGGGCGAGTTGTAGCCGCTCCAACATTTGAAAAATCAAATACTGCTTTCGGATCACTAGTATCAAAACCAACAGTGCTATTTGGTTTTAAATTAATATGTCCTTCAGTTAACTCTGTTAATGGCGCATATAATTGCAGGGATGCTCCTAAAGGATTGAAATAATTTGTTCCAACTCCAACACCACCATCAATAATAACATTACCATATGTAGAAAGAACTGAATTACTGTAAACTGAATCAGTACTTACTCCAATAGTTGTAAATATGGCGGTTTCATTTCTTACATCAAGACCAGCAATTGGATTATCTGTTCCAATTCCAAGAGAAGATCCAGAAGAAACCAATACATTTGCGAATGTTGAAACACCACTGGTTGAATTAACATTACCAACTAAAGATCCTGTTAAAGTTCCAGTTAAATTTGATATGTCTAATGTATCAATGATAAGATCACCATCAATTGTAACATCACCACCAAACCAAGCATTTCCTGTTACTGTTGATGTACCAACAACATGAAGGGTATTGTCTGGATTTGTTTTTCCAAGTCCCAACTTCCCATCATAGTTGAGAGACATTAACTCTTGGTTAGTTTGACCGTAAATCCAATCAAATCTACCAGTGCTAACACCAACATCTCCATTATGGAGATACATGTTGATGTTTCCAGTTTCATTGTTAGTGATATTAAATGATTTATCATTACTTACAAACTTTAAAATAGATGAACTATTTCCAAGTCCAAGAGTTGCAACCCCACTATTAACAGAAATACTACCACTAATTGTTGATGAACCAGAAACTTGAACATTTCCAACAACATCCAGTCTTGTGGTTGGTTGTGTAGATCCCAGTCCAACATTTCCACTAGAATTGGCGTAGAACCTAATATTACCACCACCATCAGAAAGTATTACATTTCCAGATGAGGTTCTAACATCAAGTTCTGACGTATTGCCGTCATATCTTCCAACTATCGTATTCTGTGAACCAGTCGTAATTTCAGATCCAGCAGAAGCACCTAAAAATGTGTTTGAAGAACCAGTAGTAAGTTGCGCTCCACAATAAGAACCAACTGCAGTGTTTCTATCAAACGCACTAGAAGTAATTGAACCCAAAGCACCAAGTGCTTGCATTCCGATAGCAGTGTTGAAATTGCTATTAGTGTTATTCAACAGAGCATACATTCCAAGGGCAACGTTCTGCTGCCCACCTATAAGTGCATTACCAGCAAGTTTACCTATATGTGTATTTGTAGAAGACTTTGCATTAATATTAATTCCATCAATGACTGCAGCACCTGTACTGGTGAGAATACCAACATTTATCTGCCCACTAACAGTTACATCACCAGAAAGTAAAGACCCATCAGATGTAGTTTGAATCTTAGTGGATCCATTATAATTTAACTTAACAGGCCCACTCTCAGTAAACTGAGCCATTGTTTGTGTACCATTATATCTTCTAAGAAGAATCTCATCGGATTGGATGTATAAGTCTGAAGCACCATTAGTGCTTCTATTTGTTAGGTATGTATTGGAACCGTCGAAAGATATTCTGAAATCTTCGTTAGTTCCTAATGTAATACCATCACCATCTTTAAAATTCAACTCTCCAGCAGAACTATCCCAATAAGCACGAGTTACTCCATTATGTTGGAAATCAACATCACCCTCACCGCCAGCAAGTCCAGGTCCAAAGGTTGTTACGCCAGTAACATTTACATTATCAAATGTTGCTACTCCACCACTTACAGAAAATCCTTTTGCTGTTACAATACCAGCCGCATAAATGTCCCCAGAAGAACTAATTCCGACTCCATATTGACCACTAACAGTTGGGTCAGATCCAACCTGTAATGTATGATATGGACTTGTTGTAGCTACTCCAACATTACCTTGAGAATAAATTGAAGTATATCCTAAGCCAACATCAGTATCTACCCATTGCGAGGTTGGAATGTTAGTCAGTCCAGATCCATCACCATAAAGATATGATGCGGTTACAACTCCTGCAGTTACAGTTTCACCGCTGATTGTTACCTGATTTAGAGTTGATATTCCACTAACATACAAGTCTGTAGATGTTACAAGACCAGTAACGGTTGCCGTCCCCCTAACATCTAGTAATTCGGTCGGAACCGTGGTTCCAATTCCAACCAAACCCAGAGAAGTTACTACAAAATTATCAGAGTCAACTTGTACACCATTTCTAAAGTTAAATGATTTTCTGTAATTTGCCATCTTATATGGTTTTTAAGTTATTTATCTGTTAGCTTTTGCTCAAGATCATGAACTTTAGATGAAAGCTCTTTAACAGCTTCAATTAAAAGAGGAACGATCTTCTGATAATCAACTGCAAGATAACCATTATCTCTTGTTGTAACCGCTTCTGGGAGCACTTCAAGAACTTCCTGTGCGATTACACCAACATCATGTCCTTCCTTACCAGACTCTTGATTCCAATCATATGTATTACCACTAATTGAGAGAACCTTAGTAAGAGGATCGTCAATACGAGTAACATTATCTTTCAACCTTACATCTGAAGTATAGAATGCAGTGATATCACCAGTTACATTTAGATCACCATTAACTGTTGTGGAATCTGCAGACGTATCACCTAGAGTTGTGCTTCCATTAACGGTTAATGTTCCAGTAATTGAAGTATTGCCCGATACTGAAAGATTATCATCAACAGTTACAGTTCCACCATCAGAATCGATCGTTAAATTACCAGTTGATGTATCGATTTCATTATCATTGGTAACACCAATTCTAATATTATCAATCGTTGCACCACCATTTGCATCAAGGAGACTACTTATTGTAGTAATTCCGCTAATTGATACATTGTTATTAATGGTTGTTATTCCACTGACTATTAGATTTCCGGTGACTGAAGTATCTCCAGTGATTGAAGCATCACCAGTGATTGAAGCATCACCAGTGATTGAGGAATTTCCTCCAACATATAGATTCTTTTCAATACCAACACCACCTTCTACTACAACTGCACCAGTATCTTTTGATGTAGATTGAGTTGTATTTTTGAATTCAACTGTTCCAGTTGTTTTTAAGTTTCCTCTGATTAAAATATCATCGTTAAATTTAATTTCTTTATTAAAGGTTACTGGACCATCAAATTCTGAGAGAACAGTTCCAGAATTTCCACCTTCAACTAAGAGTCTTTCTTTAACAATAACCTCATCAAATACAACACTCAATCTGGAAGCATCTTGACCAGTAATTGTTGGAACTGGGATTTTGAAAGTTTTTTCTTGTCCAGTCGCAGAGTTTGTTTTCTTGTTACCAAGATAAAAATCACCTCTACTGCTCATACCAGAGTAAAGAATAGAACCGCAAGAAGTTTCTTGTGACTGTACTAAGAATTCTTCATCTTCATTCAAAGTTCTCACTTGTACCTGGGGGAGTCCAGTAGAATAATTTCCTGGACCATATCCAAGATATTCAAATGTATGTCCAGAAGCTCTCAAAATAGTGGGTCTTCTAAATTCAACTGGAATTACATCAACCTTTCTTATTAGAGATCCATTAGCATGAGTTGCCTTAGTCGTTCCTAAAGCACCACGAATTACTGTGATCTCATCATTACCAGAACCACTCAGGGTGCTACTGGTAATTCTCATAATCTCACTGTCAATTTGGATGAAGGATCCAAGTGGGAATCTCTTAGTTGTTGAGATTCCAGAGACTGGGCTACTGACTCTAATTTGAGTATCGCTAGTGAAACTTACAACTGTTAAAGTTTCATTATCATAGAAGAAAGTATCTCTGACCCCAAGATTTTCAATACTAGAATCGGCAATAGCATCATTCGATGCAAATCCATGCTTCAGAACGTAACTTGGTGAAACTGATGCATTTGTAACAGCTGTAAATGTATTAACACCGACCTTAGTATTTACAATGTAGTCTCCCAGGTTATTGTTGTTGGAATCAACAATTCTGAATTTATTTCCAGATAGTAATCCATGTGGACCAGAGCAATTAAATGTTGAAATACCAGTATTAGAATTATATGTAGAGCTTACAACTGATACTGATGGTCCAACAACAAATGCATATTGTTCTGTCGTTATAGAAGGATCTCCAGCAGTTCTAGCGATTGCAACTTGAACTGCAGATTGAATTGAGGAAATTCTATAGTAACTATCTGAGGTCGTTCCTGCACCAGTAAATTGAACTACATCGCCAACATTGGTTGAAATTCCTGCTGTTGCGAGAGTAATTGTAGCATCTGGGGAACCACCGATTGTACCAGAATCAACATAAAGTGTTTCTCCATTTAAATATCCAGATCCAGGAGATTGAATATCAAGAGTTGTTACCGCACCACTGGTAACAACAACTTTCGCTGTAGCTCCGTCCCAAGAACTTAATCCAGAATTATTGTACAGTTTTACATTATAGTAAGTTCCGTCAGTATGACCAGATCCGCCAGTGAGTGAACTATATGTTGTAATACCAGATAATCCATGGCGTCTATCAAAGGTAATTACATTTGTTGTTGGAGTTTCTGCTACTGCACTTATAGAAAGTCCCTTTCCAAAATCTTGCACCAAGAGGTCTGTTGTTTCTCTTGTGATAGATCTCTTAAGATCATTTGTTGATACCTGACCTAATGGTGATCTCTTTGCAAATGATTTTGCTGGTGCTGGGTTATCTTCATTATTATCTCTATCAAGTTGTGGATAAAGATCAATAACATTTTGACTATACTTTGTATCAGTAAATTCTACTGGTACCGAATTATTTGAATTTAAGACGTAAAGGTAGTAAACTCCATCTTGAACTCCCTCTTTATATGCGCTAATTACTTCATTTCTGTATATGAAATAGTTTGACTTTAGATCATTTCTTTCAAATCTTGGAAGTGAAGTTGTTCTTGAGCTAGTATCATTTGTAAAAGTACCAGTTGTATGAGTTACTCCATCAATATCTACAACCGAATATGTAAATGTAAGATCATCAACAACAGATACAACTTCAAAAGTTCCATTAAACCCTAGATTATCAGCACCTGAAGTATTAGTAGAACTAGTTACATTTCTAATAATAATTTTATCACCAACATTTAAATTGTGTGGTAATTCTGAGATGACTGTTACAACATTTGCTGCTTCACTACAATCACTAATAAGTCTTAGATTTCTATTATATTGATGATCTGTCGAAGCAATGCTTGTTAATGTAAAGTCTAAATTGCTTCTTGCTCCAGTGGTGCTGGACTCTTGCATGATGAATCCTTCTACAGGATCTCTTGAGTTAGTTACTTCCTTGGGAATAACAACTCTTAGTTTATAAATTTTTTCATCAAGACTTCTTGAATCTGGAGATCTCTTAATGAACGAAACTTCGGTTCTTTCGCCAATACCTGCAACACCATATGTTGTTAATGCAGTATAGATATCAGAGTTTGAATTTGTATGTATAAACCAATTATTATTTGTGGTATCAAATTGAATAGGAGATCCAACATCTCCACTTTCTTTGTCTGATACTGTACTTATGATAGTTAAATTTGATCCACCATAAACTGTAAGTGCATTACCAAGAGCAGCGTTATTAGCAGAACTTGCTAGTTGTACTTGCTTACCAGACAATCCTCCAGATACGATAGCATAATATACTGTTCTTTCGTCCAGATTCTCCGGATAATCACCATCAGTGCTTAGAATTCTAACTTTTTCTCCATTTTCAAATTGGTGATCAACTAAGGAAGTGAATATGCTTGAGGATAAACCATCAACAACAAATACTTTTTTGGAACTATTTGTTCCACCAGCATCTGTTCCATCAAAAGTATCACACATATAAATGTTTGCTGATGATGTCCCCACACCAACAAAATTTACATAAAGTTTATCATTTTGTTTTGCACCAATTCTATATCCTTGAGTTAAAGAAGGAGGAACATCATCAGCAGACGTTAGTCCATAAAGGTACAGCTGATTTGTTTTTCCAATAGATGTTGTTAGACCTACATCTATAGACAACCAATCAATATCGTCTTCTGCAGATTGGATTGCCCTTGGAGCAACAATAGATGTTATGTATGCATTATCATCTTTACCAAATGCTTCCTTTTTAAATCCTTCGGATCTTAAAGAGAATTGTCCAAAGTTAGAGTTAGAGTTTGTGATTGATTGGTCTCCACCCGATTGTCCCTCAAAGTGAACTGCAAATCCAACACCAAATACAGAGACAACCTGGATAAAAGCATCATTTGAACACTTAATATGTGTAGATTCCCAACCATTTCTATAGATCGCATTAGAATCTAAGTGATAAACTGATTCCGGATTTGTAGATGATGCTTCTGAAGTTAGAGTTGCACCCGTTACTTTCGAAATAGTAATCCCTTCGTAAGACCTAGAAGATTGATTATACTTTACAAAAGCACGATCATCTTTTTGGAGAGAAATACCAGTGTATTGTGCTAAAACAATAGAACGGAATCCAGTTGCTTTTTTACCATCAGCATGGACACCATTCATTCCATAAACAGAACGAAGTGAACAGTTAAAGATATAAGGTGAAGCACCACCAACAGTATCAGTCTCGACAGTTACTGTTCCACCAGAAGCACTTGGATTTGCTGGTAGATTGATTCTGATATCAGGTAAAAGATAAGTAAATTGAGTAGAACTTAGAACGTTTTGAACCTTTGTAGAAATATTATAATCTTCTACTCCCAATCCATTAATTTTTACTGGAGTATCCGTGGTTAAATTATGTGCAGATGCAGTTGTTACAGTGACAATTGTTGATGGAGTAATTCCATCTCCGGAAATAATACTTGAGATATTAACAGGATCAGATGCAAATGCTCCGACTATTTCATACTCGGGACTCATGCTCTTGAATCCTAAGGCATCTTCTGGATACTTCTGGTCAATGTTTCTACCAGATGCCAGATTAAAGGCATTTGATAGTTTGCTATAATACATATCAAGATCAGTAAGATCATATCCAGAAGGAGTGTTTACTCCATCAGCATATTCAAATACTGTTAATTTGTGGTGAGAAAATAAAGGTGTTGATTGGTTGAGTCTTGAGAAGTCTGATGGATCTGTATAAACTAGATCAGTTTGATCACCATCAAAGAAAGACATCTGCCAGAAATAGCAGGCACCAGTCAATCTGAAAATAGCAGTTTTATCTACAGTGGAGTCCGTTGGATTTGGGACATATTTTGGTTTAATCTTAGTCTTTCTAAGATCCAATCCAACAATAGAAGTACCTCTAGGTACAATAACTCCACCATGAATACTATTGAATTTGTAAAGTATATTATCTTCCTGCGTTAAATCAAATATAGAATCTCCATTCAGAGTAAGTGAAGAAGAAGCTACAGATTCTGATCCTGATGGTGCAACTGCTTTTGCTACTCCGCCAACATTCTTTAATGCAAATCCTGGTCTATTATCAATAGTATGTACGCCAGGGAATAATAAAATTGTTGTTTTTTCTACAATATCGTTATTGCTTCCTCTAACATATGAAAATCTAGCAGCCTCTAAAAGAGCTCTTTGAACAGTTTTAAATGGAGATGCTAATGAATTTCCTTGGTTCGAAATAGAATCTGTTGAATCTAGATCATATGGGTTTACGTAAAGAATACGACCTTCAGTGTTTTTGATAAAATTATCTAACTTATTAAGAGGCATCGGACTGCAACGACCATGGGATTTCTATGTTTTATTTATCCCATCAAATCTTCCTCATCATGATAATATACTTCATCATCTGGCATGTCTTCAGGATTTTCTAACTCAACTGGAAATAGACACGGGTGTACTTCCTCATCTATAAGATAGAAAGAACTTCGGTACAAATCCTCTGGTTCAAATGAGGTTTCTTTATTTGCTAGATCTATTAAGTCTTGGTCGTATAAATGTCCATCAGGCAGTTCATCAAAAGTGAACGGAACCTGATTAATGAAATACATCTTCACTATCATACTGCCGTTTAAATACCAGCAATATGCAGTATCGATTCTATAAGACATAATTCGTCCGTT
>Ga0255751_10002529_pt1 | contig 17041 bp, 14 predicted proteins | sample 071ome_20_FD_179951 | JGI IMG/M metagenome (GOLD analysis project Ga0255751, IMG submission 179951) | Coastal salt marsh microbial communities from the Groves Creek Marsh, Skidaway Island, Georgia - 071412BT metaG (version 2) | ecosystem: Environmental > Aquatic > Marine > Intertidal zone >...
TCATTATTGTGCCTCCAACATAGTCATTGGTACTCTATACGTTGTAAAATTACATTGTACTAAACATTTTGATTGCATAATTTTTTTAATTACACCAGGTGTTTTTTTAGTTTTTTGTACAATATTAACTTTTTGACCGACTTTCATAGTATCTTTAACTTTGTCTTTTATAACATTGTTAATCATATCTTTCATACTATTTAAATCCTTAATAGTCATTGTAGTCATCATAGTGTTAAAGTCTGTAATATTCATATTTTTCCTTTCTACTTACAGTTAAAACCGTTAACTTTTTTAAAATTATAATCGTGTATAATTTTGTTAATGGCATTTTTCATATTAATATCAATTAAATTTAAAAGTTCTTTATCAACTTCAATAATTTCTTTGATATTCTTGTTTATTTTATTAATTTGAGAATATGCAACGTTTCTAACGATTTGCAAATTCATTTTATTTGTTTTTGTTGTTTTCATACTGCTACTATATCAGAATGAGCAAGGAATTCAAGCAATTTCGGGAAAAAATACCAAAAAAATGTCGTTTTTTTACGTTGGGAACCGTAGGTTTTGGCACAAAAAGAACAAAACTAGAACAAAAACCGTTATAAATAGTAGAAATTAACTAAAAAATGAGGGAAATATGGCAAAAATGCGTGAATTTCTGTTTTGGAACGAATCAGGACAAGAAGAAAAAACAGAGCAGATGAGTTTAACAAAGGCAGTTAAGTCAATTCAGACAAAATTTAAGGATAAAATTGTTGGAGTTGAATATATTAGTAAAAAAGGTCAAAAAATCTCCGAAGGAATAAAATTACCTTGGGGAAGAAGTAAGAAATTGAGTAGATAATGGCAAAAGTAAGTAAAACTTTTGTAGCAAGAGAAAAATCATATAAAAAAACTTCTCAAGCAACAAAAAAAAGAGCAGTAAAGTTTAGTTCAATGAATAAAAGTAAAAAACGTAGTTGGAAAGCGTATAACGGACAAGGAAAAGGTTAATATGGCAAGTAGAGAAGGTGATTTTTTAACTACAGGTCACGGATGTGATGGAATTACTACTTTAGCAATATCTTTAGTAAGAACAGTTAAAGCAAACGGCATTTATGGTGCTGTAAGAGGCACTCCTACATCACCTCATACTATTCTAGTTCCTGGAGATCCACCAAGGTGTGTAAATCACCCAGCAATTTTAAATCAAGGTTCACCAAATGTAAGAATAGGCAATATACCTTGGGGTAGACTAGGTGATAGTGCAGATGGTGGTGTAATGATTACAGGCTCTACAAACGTTTTAGTAAACGGTAGATAATTCATATAAATATTGTTATGGCCTACTCAAACTATGACGCAACAACAACAAATAAAAGTAAGCGTTCAAATCGAATCTATAGTGATTTGAATTTAAGTTTTACTAAAAATCCTTCTACAAAGGATGTTGCAAAAGTTTTTGATATTATAGCAATTAAAAGGGCAGTTAAAAATATTATTTTAACAAACCGATATGAAAGGCCTTTTAATCCAGACTTTGGTGCAAGTTTAAGAGATTACTTGTTTGAAAATTTATCACCACCTGTTTTGATTAAAATAAAAGATAGAGTTGCTACAGCAATAGAAGAATTTGAACCAAGAGTACAAGTAGAAGATGTTATTGTAAGAGAAGATGTTGAAGGTAATGGTGTTAACATTACGGTTTCATTTTTAGTTATAGGAACAACTGAACCAATAACGATAACAACTTTTTTACAAAGAGTAAGGTAAAATGTCACAACATAAATTAGAAATTTCAGAATTAGATTTTGAAAATATAAAAGCTTCATTAAGAAGATTTTTATCCAATCAAAACGAATTTAAAGATTATGATTTTGAAGGTAGTTCACTTTCAATTTTATTAGACTTACTTTCTTACAACACTCATTACTTGGCTTACAATGCTAACTTTGTTGCCAACGAAATGTTTTTAGATACTGCTGAATTAAGAAGTAGTGTTGCTTCATTAGCAAAATTAGTTGGTTATACTCCAAACTCTGCTAGAGCACCAATTGCTGATTTAAGATTAGTTATTAATGATGGATCAGGTTCTACAATAAGTGTACCAGCAGGAACAAAATTTACCACAACTATTGATGATGTATCTTATAGTTTTGTATCAATAGATAATAAAACAATTACACCAGTTGATGGTGTTTATACTTTACAAAGTTTAAACGTATATGAAGGAACTTATGTTAATTATAATTACACAGTTGATACAGCTGATGTAGACCAAAGATTTTTAATACCAAGTGATAGAGTTGATACCACAACTTTAAAAGTTTCAATTCAAAATAGCGTTTCAGATACTACAACAAATACATTTACAAAAGCAACTTCAATTACAGAATTAGATTCAACATCAAAAGTTTATTTTTTACAAGAGGCTGAAGATGGTCAATATGAAATTTATTTTGGTGATGGTGTAATTGGTCAGGCATTAACTGATGGTAACATTATTACAATTAGTTATGTAGTTACAAATAAAACAGAAGCCAATGGTGCTTCATCTTTTAGTATATCTGGTTCTATTTCAGGTTTTACAAACATTACGATAACTGTAAACTCGGATGCTCAAGGCGGTTCTGAACCAGAAGCTATTTCAAGTATTAAACAAAATGTTCCTAACTTTTATGCAGCTCAAGACCGTGCTGTAACTGTAGAAGATTATAAAGTAAAAGTAAAAGAATTATATGCTAATACACAAGCAGTTTCTGCTTGGGGTGGTGAAGATAATGATACACCTTTTTATGGCCGAGTTTATATTTCTATTTTACCAGCAACAGGTTCAAATTTAACAGACACTACTAAAACATCATTAGTTACTCAACTAAAAAAATATTCAGTTGCTTCAGTAACTCCTGTTATTGTTGATCCAGAAACAACTTATATTTTATTAACAACAACTGTAAAATATGATGAACAGGCAACTACAAAAAGTTCAGATACATTAAAGTCAGATGTAACAACTACAATTACAAACTACAATTTAAATACTTTACAAAAATTTGATAGTATGTTTAGACATTCAAAATTAATTGGTTTAATTGATGATACCGATAATAGTATTTTATCAAATGTTACAACAATTAAATTTAGAAAATCCTTTGTACCAACTTTAGGCAGTTCTACAAAATATACAATTAGTTTTAATAACGCATTTTATAATCCACACACTGGTCATAGAGCAAACGCTGGTGGTATATTACAATCGTCAGGATTTAAAATTAATGGTGACGCAACTAATATTTGGTTTTTAGATGATGATGGAAGTGGAAATGTTAGAAGATATAGATTAGTAGGTTCAGTTAGAACCTATGCAGCTCAAAATCAAGGAACAATTAATTACTCAACTGGTCAAATAGTCATAAACAGTTTAAATATTGCTTCAATTGAAAATATTAGAAGTGCAGCTTCAACTGTTATTGAATTAACTGTTGAACCAAATTCAAATGATATTGTGCCTGTAAGAAATCAAGTTTTAGAAATTGATGTAGCAAACAGTACAATCAATGTCGAAGCTGATGCGTTAGTTGGAGGTTCAGCAAATGCTGGTATAGGATATACCACAACAAGCAGTTACAACTAATGAACAATGGCAACTTTTAAAGATAAAATATCCAATTTATTAAATTCACAAGTACCTGATTTTGTACTTGAAGACCATCCATTATTTTTAGATTTTGTAAAAGCATATTATAAGTTTTTAGAATCAGCAGAAATTACATTAACAAACATTGGTGATCCAGACCATTTACAATTAGATAATCAAACAAACGCAATTAACTTTATTCAGTTAAATGGTACAAATATAAATGGTGATGATGATGGTGATAGAATACTTTTAGAAGATACAAGTTACGGTGACTTTGTAAATGGTGAAACGATTACAGGCCAAACTTCAGGTGCAACCGCAACTGTTTTAATTGAAGATGTTGATGGTGGTTCACGTTTATTTGTAACTCATCAAAATAAATTTATTGAAGGAGAATTAATTATAGGTTCAACTTCAGCTGCAGAAGCAACAATTTCAAAATACAGAGCTAATCCAGTTCAAAACATTCAACAACTTTTAGATTATCCTGATCCTGATAAAACAATACAAGGATTTTTAACAAAATTTAGAAATGCTTTTTTAGCGTCTATACCAGACACACTTGACGGTGATATTGATAAAAGAAAACTTATTAAAAATATTAAATCACTTTATCGTGCAAAAGGTACAAAACGTGCAAGTGAAATATTTTTTAAATTGTTGTTTAATGAAACTGCTGAAATAAGATTTCCAAAAGAAAATATTTTAAGAGCGTCTGATGGTAAGTGGGATACTCAACAAGTTTTAAGATGTTTAGAAGTTGGTACATCTAACGCTACAAATTTAATTGGACAAACTATTACACAAGCAAATGTTCCATCTGACGGTAGTATTAACGAGGCAACAGCAATTGTTGAAAACGTTTTTAAATATGATATTGCAGGTGAAACTGTTGTTGAATTAATTTTAGGTGATGATACAGTTTCAGGCACTTTTGTTGCTGGGCAAAATATTACAGGTACAGATAACACAGATGAAGATGTATTAGTTACTTGTTCACTAAAAGGAATTATTAACACAAAAACAATTAATAATGATGGCACTCTTTATAACTCTGGTGATAGTATTGTGGTTTCTGGTGGAGGTAATGACGCAATTATTCAAGTTGACCAAGTAGGTTCAGGTTCTATTGAAAATGTATTTGTTGAAGATGGAGGTTCAGGATATGAAATTGGTGATACTGTTAATTTTAGTTCAGGTAATGCAACAGCAAAAGTTTCATTAATTAATGGCGGGTTTACACAAGAAGAGTCTACATCTACTGTAGATGACCATATTATTTTAGAAGACGAAACTGTAAGAGGTGATCCATTTACAGGAAATAAAATTGTACAAGAAAGTGGAACAGGTTCTGGTGATATTACAGACGTAAGAATGATTGAAACAGGAAATGGTTATACATCCTTACCAAGTGTTACTGTTACATCTACTGGTGGTTCAGGTGCAGAATTATATGCTTACGGTTCTGAAATAGGAAGAGTTTTAAGTTTAAAAACAATTGAGTTAGGATTTAATTATGAGTTATCTCCAACACCACCAACATTAACTTTACCAACTTATTTACATTTAACAAATCGTTCAGGTGGTTTTATTGTAGGTGAAACAATTACAGGTTTAGATGAAAGTTCAACTGCTGTAACGGCAACAGTTGTTTCATTAAATACAGATACAAACGTTTTAAAATGTTCAGGTGCTTCTGGTATCTTTGCTCAAAATACATCAATCGCAGGTGGTACAGGATTACAAACTGCCACAATTAAAAGAATTGACCAAGCGACAGCAACATCAACTGTGGCTGCGTTAGCAACAACAGATGGACGATTTATAAATCAGGATGGTTGGGTATCTGAAGACTCAATGTTAATACAAGACAGTTTATTATACCAAGATTATTCATATATTATAAGAGTTGGTCGTTCAATTAATGACTGGAGAGATACTTATACAAAAACTTTACATTCTGCTGGTTTCTACTTTCAAGGAGAAGTTGGTATTGAATCACAAATATCTGCTAGATTGAAAAATGTAACAGGTATTAATACAAGTGTAACTGAAGAAATCTTTGGAGTTTACAAAACAATCTTTACAACAATACTTGGAAGAAGATTGGGTACAACTACAGATGGTACAACGTTACGTGTCAATCCAGCACTTGGTGTTGATCCAGACTTTACAGATTCTACAAGTGAACACTTTACACCAAATACAAGAGATTTAACACTTACAGGTGCATATAAACTTATTTTTGAAAGCACACCTAAACTTACAATACGAGGCGATACAACAAAATTTGGATATGCTGTTGCAGGCCCTCGTATGAGAAATATTAACAGATTGTGGTATATACATAGTGGTAGTTCAATACCACAAACAACTGCTGTTGGGGCAGACTCAACAACAGCAAGTTATATCACTCCTATGACTATGGCAGATTGGGCAAATCATAGAATAATAGGAACACAAACAAATAACGATGGAGAAGTTGTACAGTATAGAGAAATCAATACTGATAATTTAAAAACATATATTGCCCTACCAACGGAGATTAGTATAAGTTACTAATTTGGTCGTATAAATATAAATAGAATTATTAAAGGATTAAGAAATTATGCCAGCGATAGTAACAAACAAGTTTAGAATACACAATTCCGAACAATTTTCGGAATCATTTTCAGAGGCCGCACCAAATGTCTATTATTTGACATTGGGGAGACCTCAAGCATTTGCAACATCAACAAGACCTGACTCTCGTACAGAAAACGAAGGTTTAGATACTTCACCTATTACACCTGCTGATTCAGTAGATTCAGAATTTTATACTTTTGATGATACACTTGCTGCTAAAAAAATTACATCTTCAGATGTGTCTTATGTAATACCAAGAAGAAACTGGACGTCTGGCACAGTTTATGATATTTACAGACACGATTATGGAAGAAGAATTACAGGTACAACTACAACTCAAACATCAGCAAGTGGTGCTTCAAATTTATATGACGCAACTTTTTATGTTATTAATAGTAACAATGATGTTTACAAATGTATTGATAATAACGGTGGTGGTACATCAACTTCAGAACCTACAAGTACAGGTACTTCAATCTTTGATCCAGGTGATGGATATAGATGGAAATATATGTACTCTTTAACTGCTTCGGAAGTAACAAACTTTTTATCAACAGACTTCATGCACGTTTCAACAGATACAGCAACAGTACAACCTGCTGCTATTAATGGTGCATTAGACACAGTAAAAATTAAAACTGCTGGTTCTGGATACACTATTTCAGGTGGTGCAACTTCAGGAACAATTACGGCAGTTCCAATAAGAGGAGATGGTTCAGGAGGTGTTGCTTCTGTAACTTTAACTTCAGGTGCTATTTCAGCTGTAACGGTTACGACTGCTGGTACAAATTATACTTACGGTTATATTAGAAACGCAGATATTATTGCTGCTACAAATGCTGGTGGTACTGGTTCTGGTGCAGAATTAGATGTAATTATTCCACCAAAAGGTGGTCACGGTTCAAACGCTGTAAAAGAATTAGGTGGATTTTATGTAATGTTAAATGTGAACTTTGAAGGAGTTGAATCAGGTTCTGGTTCAGACGTAACTGCTGCAAATGACTTCAGACGTGTATGTTTAATAAGAGATCCAGACTCTGGTGGTTCTGCTGCTTCAGCAACTACTTTAAGAGGAACAAAAGCAATTCGTATGGCTGCTTCTCCAACACCAGGTACTTTTCAAGTTGATGAAGAAATCAATCAGGCAACTACAGGTGCTGTTGGTAAAGTTGTAGAATGGGATGCTACAAACAGAATTTTATACTATATTCAAACAAGATTTAATGACGAAGGTGCAGATAGTAATGGTAACTTAACTGCCTTTTCTACTGCTGCTGTTATTACAGGACAATCTTCAAGTGCTACGGCTACTCCTGATACAGGATTTACTAATAATGTAAATGGTGCTTCATTTACTGCTGGTTATTCTGCTTCAGAAATAGACGCTGACACTGGTGATGTTATGTACATTGAGAACAGAGCACCGATTACTCGTGCTACTGACCAGACAGAAAATGTTAAACTTGTTATTGAATTTTAATAATTAGGAAGAGAGAGAATGCCAAGTCCAACTGATTTCAATGTCAGCCCTTACTATGACGATTATACAGAGTCGAAAAAGTTTCATAGGATTCTTTTTAGACCTGCGTTTGCTGTACAGGCTAGAGAATTAACTCAATCTCAAACTCAATTACAAAATCAAATTGAAAGAGTATCCGACCACCTTTTTGATAAAGGTGCTATGATTATTCCAGGTGAGATTGGATATGATTTAAATTATTATGCTGTTAAATTAACTTCAAAATCTGCTTCAAGTGTAACTGATTATATTGACACAGTAGTTACAGGTGGTACTTCAGGAGTTACTGCTAAAGTTGTAAACGCTGTTGCAACTGATGGAACTGATCCAGATACTTTATATGTTAAATATTTAAATACAGCTTCAGACGAGTCAACAATTGTATTTACAGATGGTGAAACAATTACATCTGATGGTTCAGGTACACCAACTGCTGTCGTTGATACAACAGCAACTGGTTCGGCTGCACAAATACAACAAGGTGTTTATTACATCAATGGATTTCACGTTCAAGTATCAGCACAAACTTTAATACTTGACAAATATACTAACACTCCAAGTTATAGAGTAGGTTTAACGGTTTCAGAAACTTTTGTTACTCCTGGTGATGATGCCACTTTAAATGATAATGCAGCAGGTTCATCTAATGTCAATGCACCTGGTGCTCACAGATTTAAAATAGAATTAACATTAGCAAAAAGAGCTTTAACAAGTACAGAAGATACAAACTTTTATGAGTTATTGAGATTAAGTGAAGGTACTTTACAAAATCAAGTTAGAACAACTGAATATGCTGTATTAGAAGATACTTTTGCTAGAAGAACATATGACGAATCAGGTGACTACACAGTTAGAGCATTTGATATAGATGTTAGAGAACATTTAAATGACGAAGCTGGTAATCGAGGAATATATACATCAGCAAATGGTGGTGACAATGCTAAATTAGCAGTTGGTATTTCTCCAGGTAAAGCATATGTTAGAGGATATGAAATAGAAAAAATTGGTACAACTTTTGTTGATGTAGATAAGGCAAGAGATTTTGATACTCAAAATAACTTTAATACAAGATTTGATGTTGGTAACTTTGTAAATGTTACAAACATTTATGGTTCACCAGATGTGGGATTTGTTTCTGGTGATGTAGAAGCTTTCAAAGCAGTTAATTTATATAAAACTGCTACAGGTTCTCGTGGTACTGAACAATCAACAAGTGGTGCAACTGTACCTCAAATTGGTCGTGCTAAATCCAGAGGTTTTGAATATTCATCTGGTAATGCTGCTTCAAATATTTTTGCTAGTGGTTCACTAACAAGTGCAATATACAAACATTATCTGTTTGATATTACAATGTTTACACACTTAAATATTACAACCGACCAATCATTTACTACAGGTGAAGTTGTAACAGGCAGTACCTCAAATGCTACTGGTAATGTACAAAGTGTTTCAACAACAAGGTCAGTTGCGATAACTGATATTTCAGTCGCAAGTCCAGGTGTTGTAACCGCAACATCACACGGTTTTGAAGAAGGACAACAAGTTACAATTTCAGGTGCAACCTATCAAGTTGATTCAACTGCTCAAGGCACTGCTGTATTTACAGTTAGAAATCCAGACACAAACACTTTTGAATTATATGATACAGATGGCACAACAGCAATAAATGTAACTTCATATGCTTCAGGTGGTACTGCTACACACGGTGTTGTAGTAATATCAAATGTACAAGGAGATTTTTCTGCTGGAGAAACTATTACAGGTGGTACTTCTTCTAATACTGCTGTAATTCAAGCAGATGCTGTAGGATTTAAAGGTGTTACAGATTTTGATTTTCCACAAATTAAACAAATTGGTATGGCAGGTTCGCCAACTTATACTGCTGATACAGCACTTGATGCTACAAACGGAAGTAACTTTACATTAACAGGAACAATTGATATTGGTTCAGGTTCTGCTGATGTACAAGGTATTAATACAAGATTTGCTGAAGAATTAGTTGTAGGTGATTCAATTTCATTTACAAATGATAGTGGTAATACAGAAACAAAATTAGTAGAGGCAATTATTTCTAATTCTAGTTTAACACTTAATAGTGTAACAGCTGCAGCTTCTACAAAAACAATTATAACGAGAAGACGAAGTGTTATTCAATCACCAGAAAAAAATGTTTCTATATTTAAGTTACCATATCAAACAATTAAAACTTTAAAAACAACTAATAATTCTGGTATCACAGACACAAACTTTACAGTAAGACGACATTTTACTGCTACACTTTCTTCAAATGGTGATGCTACAATTACTGCTGGTACTAACGAAACATTTAGTGCTTTAGCAGAAAAAGATTTTTCAGTTTCAATTATGACAACAGGTGCTGGTACTTCAGGTGCTGTTGGGGATGTTTTAAGTTTAACAGGTAATAACCACGAAGGTGATTCTATTTTTGTATTAGGTGGTTCACCATCAGGTAAAACATTAACATTAGATTTTGGTACTGATTATCAAGGTCATAAAGTTAAAATACTTGCTACTGTAAATAGAAGTGTTGCAGGCTCAAAAACAAAAACACTTAACTCAAATACAACTGTTCAAAAAACAGGTCAAACTGAAATTGAGTCTGGTACAATTGGTTTAGGAAAAGCAGACGTTTATCGAATTAATGCTGTTTATATGTCTGCTGACTTTAGTACAAATGCTACAGCCAGTGATACAGATATTACAAGTCGTTTTGATTTCGATACAGGACAAAGAGATAACTTCTATGATATAGGTAGATTAAGATTAAAAAATGGTGAAATTACTCCAACAGGTAGATTACTTGTTGACTTTGATTACTTTTCACATGGTTCAGGAGATTACTTTGATGTGGACTCTTATTCTGGTGTAATTGATTATGAAGATATTCCTGCTTATATATCAACAACAACTGGTGTAAGATATGAATTAAGAGATAGTTTAGATTTTAGACCAAGAGTTGATGACGCTTCAACTATTAATTCAGGTTCGCAAGACCGTTCATTTGATGGTAGTGGTGCCTCAACAGTTGATCCAATAGAATTTGGTTCTGATATATCTTCAGATTTTGAGTTCTATTTAGGAAGAGTAGATAAAATTTATTTAGATAAAGATGGTAACTTTAAAGTTTTAAAAGGTTCAAGTTCGGCACAACCAAGAGTGCCTGGTACACTAGACAATGCTATGCACCTATACACATTATTTTTACCAAGTTATACTTTAGATACAGCTGAAGTTGGTATTGAACACGTTGATAATAAACGATACACAATGAGAGATATTGGACGTATCGAAAATAGAATTGAAAATATAGAATACTATACTCAACTTTCATTATTAGAAACAGCTGCACAAAATTTACAAATACAAGACGCTGATGGTTTTGATAGATTTAAAAATGGATTTGTTGTTGATAACTTTGTAGGTCATGGTATTGGTGATGTTGGTAATAATGATTACAAAGCTGCAATGGATTATGCAAAGGGTGAAATGCGACCAACATTCCACGAAGACGCTGTACAGTTAATTGAAAGAGATGATGATGGTACTGCTATTGTTGACGCTGATAGAACAGCTGCAAACTATCAAAAAACTGGTGACTTAATTACGTTACCATATACAGAATCAACTTTAATTGACCAACCTTATGCTAGTAAATCAATTAATGTAAACCCGTTTGGTGTATTTACTTGGATTGGTTCAATAGAATTAACTCCACCAAGTGATGAGTGGAAAGAAACAGAAAGAGCACCTGAATTAGTTATTAATAATCCTAATGGAAGTTGGGATAACTTAACAAGAAATACAGGTAATTCTTCTCAATTATCAGAATTTCCAATGTCAACAGTTTGGAATGAATGGCAAGATACTTGGACAGGACGACCTGTTGAAACAGAAAGAAGACGAGTGGGTACTTATGAAACAAGAGGTGGTCACGGTTGGAGAGTAATTGCTAGAGAACAAATTACAACAGCTCAACAAGTTTCACAAACAAGAACAGGTATTAGAGCAGTTGCTGTACCAGAAACAGTTAGAACATCAATTGGTGATAGAGTAGTTTCAGTTGCTTTTGTTCCATTTATTAGAAGTAGAACATTAACATTTGTTGCTACAAGAATGAAACCAAATACAAGAGTTTATCCTTTCTTTGACAATATTGATATATCTTCATATGTAACACCAGATGGTGGTTCATTAGGTGGTAATTTAGTAACAGACGCAAATGGTAAAGTTGAAGGAACATTTGCCATACCTGATCCAAAAGTTAACGCAAACCCTAGATGGAGAACAGGTCAAAGATTATTCAGATTAACAAGTTCATCTACAAATAATTTAACAAACGCAAACGTTGAAACAGCTGCAAATGCTGAATACGTTGCAAGAGGATTATTAGAAACTGTAAGAGAAACAATTTTATCAAGTAGAGAAGCAAGAGTTGAGATGAGAAGTGTAACTGAATCTCAAACAATTACAAGAACATCTACAAGAACAACTGAAAGACAAGTTGGATACCACGACCCATTAGCACAAACATTCTTAATTGATGATGAAGGTGGTGTATTCTTAACTTCAGTAGACCTATTTTTTAGTTCAAAAGATGATAATATTCCAATTACAGTACAAATTAGAGATGTTGTAAATGGTTATCCAGGTCAAAAAATATTACCATTCTCGGAAACAACTTTAAATCCAAGTTCAGTAAATGTAAGTTCAGATGCTACAACAGCAACTAAATTTACTTTTTCAAGTCCTGTTTACATACAAGACAATGTTGAATACTGTATTGTTGTATTAGCAAACTCACAAGAGTACAATGCTTATGTGGCAAGATTAGGTGAAACAAATTTAGGTTCTGATAGAACCATATCGCAACAGCCATATGCTGGTGTATTATTTAAATCTCAAAACGGTTCAACTTGGACGGCTGACCAAAACGAAGATATGAAATTCTTGTTAAGAAGAGCCGAGTTTAGTCAAGTTACAGGTACGGTCACATTAACAAATGACACTTTACCTGCAAGAACACTTAAAAATAATCCTATTAGAACAACAAATGGTTCTGGTGTAATTAGAGTATTCCATCCAAATCACGGAATGCACGGTACAGATAACAATGTTACAATTGCTGGTGTAGCAAGTGGTACTTACAATGGTATTACTTCGGCACAAATTAATACAACATATACAAGTATTTCAAATGTAACTTTAGATAGTTATGATGTTACAACTGCTGGTACAGCAACGGCCACTGGAGATGTAGGTGGTGCAACAGTAACCGCTACACAAAACAGAGCATTTGATGTCTTAAACCTTGGTGGTATTCAAACTATGTTAGTACCAGGAACAAATATAGATTACTATGTAAGACCAACAACTGGTAAATCCATTCACGGTTCTGAATCAGAATTTAGTTTAACTTCATTTGCTAATAAACTTGCTGTTGTAAATAATGATAATATTTTCTTTACAACACCACAAATTGTTGCAAGTGAAATTAATGAAACAAATGAAATGTCAGGTGCTAAATCATTCTACACAATTTTAGAGTTATCAACAACAAACACAAAATTATCACCTGTGTTAGATACTCAAAGAATGAGTGCCTTTACAATTCAAAACAGATTAAATAATCCTACTGTAAGTAATACACCAAACTTTGTTGCTGATACAGCTGCAACAGGTTCATCAACTGCTGCTGTGTACTTAACAAAACCAATTGTATTAGAAAATGCTTCAACAGCACTAGATATAAGATTAACAGCAAATATTCGTTCAAGTTCTGAAGTTGAAATGTATTATAGAGTTACAGGTCCAGAAGATGAAAGAAATATTGAAGATTTAGATTACACACCATTTAATTCAGATGGAAGTCCAGATGTTGCAATTACTCCTGCTGAAGATGATTCAACATTTAAAGAATACAAATATTCAGCAACTAATATACACGACTTTACATCATTCCAATTAAAAATTGTAATGAAAGGAAGTATATCATCATATCCACCTATTTTAAGAGATATGAGAGGTATTGCATTGGCGGTCTAATATGAGTAGATTAAAAGTAGAAGGATATTCAAATTTAGAAAGAGATACAAACTCAAACGCAATTGTAAACACAAATGCTTCTGAATATCAAATTTATATGAAAAGACACAAAATGAGAGAAAAACAAAGTGATGAATTAAGAAATACTGTAAAGGAAATAAATAGTTTAAAGTCTGAATTATTTGAAATCAAAAAATTATTAAAAGAGGTAATTAACAAGTAAAATGGCCGCAAGAACAGTATTAACGACAGATACACTTGAAACGTTTAGAACGACCTTTAACAGTCTTTCACAAACGGATATAGGTGATCCAGCGACACTTACTACGACTGCTACTGATTTAGTCGGTGCAATCAATGAAGTGTCTGCTTCTCACTATTCTGGTTTTACAATCGTTGATAGTTCTTCATCTACAACTCAAAGTATTGCTGGTGGTGATACTATCACTTTTACTGGAGATTCTAATATAACGGCGGCTGTGAGTGCTACAGACACGGTTACCTTTACACTTAACTCTACAATAACAGGTTTGACAAGTATTACATCTACAACATTAACAGACGGAACATTAACAATTACAGGCGGTAATATATCTGGTGCAGGTACAATTACAGCAACAACATTAACAGACGGTACAGCATCAATTTCAAGTGGTGCAGGTACAGGTTTTACAAGTTTTGATGCAATAACAATTACAGAAAATAGTGTTTCTGTTGCAACAAGACCTTTTGCAATTGCTCAAGCAGTTGCTCTAGGATAATATTATAAATAGTATAAATATTAAAAGGAAACAACAATGGCTAACGATTTTAAAAGATTTACAAAACCAGATGTCGGAACAAGTACAGGCGCTTCTGCTGACGCTGTTTATACAGTACCAGCGGGTGCAGGTTCAACTGCGTTAGAATCAATTATTATTGGAATCACATTAGCAAATAAAACAGCGGCAGGTATTACTGCTTCTGTATTTTTGGATAACTATGATGGTTCAAATGATGTTTACATTGTCAAGGACGCTACAATTCCTGCAGGCGCTTCATTAGAAGTAATGTCAGGAAATAAAATAGTAGTTCAAAACGATGGTTCAACTGGTGATGTATTAAGAGTAGAGGCAAGTTCAGGTTCATCACTTGACGCTACTATCACAGTATTAGAAGACGTATAAGGATAACAAATGGCGTATATTGGAAAAGACCCAGCACAATTTAAACGTGCTCTTAATGAAAAAGATACATTTACTGGTGACGGTTCTACGGTCGCTTTTGATTTAACAAGCGACGCTTCAAGTGCGAATGAGATACAAGTATTTGTAGATAATATTAGACAAGAACCAGGTGCTTCAGACGCCTATACTTTAGGTGAAGACGGATCAGGTAATTTAAGAAGAATTACATTTACGGCCGCTCCAGATAGTGGTGCTGAAATATACGTTTTAAATCCAAAAACAATCGATTCAAATTTAATCGTTCCATCAGACAATTCAGTAACATCAGCAAAAATAGTTGATGGTACTATTGTAAATGCCGACATAAATGCTTGTGCGGCCATTTCAGATACAAAATTAGGAACAATCTCAACAGCTTGTAAAGTTGCTACAACAGCAATTTCTCAACCAGGTTCATCAAGTGTATATCTTGCTGGTGATGGTAGTTGGGGTGCTATAGATACTTCACAACAAGACACAAACGCTTTTAATATTTCACTATTAGGATTTAAGATGGCAGTAAACGAAGGTTTAACTGTATTCAATTTAGTAGATGGTGTAGTTGACGAATTTAATGATGAGTCTGGAACAGATGAAGCTGAAGGTTCTAACGATTTATATTGTGGTACAAGTGATTATTATATTAATAGTACCGTTGCCGACGGCACTCCAGTTGCTGCTTTATCGGCTGGTTTTTCATCAACAACAATAACTGAACCAGATACTTCAGTTGCTGCTACAAATCCCTCATATGGTTCAGGAACTTTAGGTACATTTACAGTACCTTCTGGTGTTTCAAGTTTAACTCTTTATACTTGGGGTGGTGGTGGAGGTATGGGTAATAATCCATCTGATACAGTTTATGCTGGTGGTGGAGGAGGTTTTGCTACAGGTAATTTAGCTGTAACAGGTTGTCAAAGTTTAAAAGTTTTAATCGCTGAAGGAGGTGGTGCTTCTAATTCAGGTACTTTTCCAAGCCCTCTTACATCTTCGCCAGGCACAATAGGTAATGCAGCTTCTTGGGGTGGCGGTGGAGGACTTGTAGGTCCTGGTACTGCTGATGGTTGTAGTGGTTTTGCTGCTGGTGGCGGTGCTTCTGCTATATTTGCTCCTACAGTTTCTTATTCAGTTGCTAGTTGCGGTGTTCCTGCTCCTAATGCTCCTGGAATTTATATGGTCGCTGCTGGTGGAGGTGGTGCTGGTTGGGGACAAAATAACGGTTCTATAGGAGGTGGTGCTGGTGGAGGTTTAACTGGTGATGCTGGTGCGACTACAAACGAACAAACTGCTAAAAATGGTGCTCATCCTGCTTCAGGCGGTGGTGGAGACCAAGAACAAGGTGGTCAAGGTGGTACTTTAGGACAAGCTGGTGATCCTGGAACATTTATGGCAGGTGGAGGTGCTGGAGAAACAAATGGTGGTGCTGGTGGTGGAGGATATTACGGTGGTGGAGGTGCTGCTGGTTCAGGTCCTGCTTCTGATGATAGATATGGTGGAGGTGGTTCATCATATTATGGACACCCACAAATAACTTGTGGTTCAACTGAAGAAGGTTCTGGTGATACAGGTGGTGGAACAACAAATCCAAATTATGTTGCTTGCACAAATGAAGGAGGTGCTCCAAGAGGTACTAATGGTGAAAACGGATATGTACTAATATCAGCTGCTGCTATATGTGCTTCTGCTACATCTACAACAATTGTATCAGAACCATTTACATCAACAAGTGTACCAACAAGTGCTAGAATAGTTGTATTTGAAGAAAACATTGATACACCTACATTAAATACAGACGTTATTGCTAGTATTAGTAGAGATGGTGGAACAACATTTACAAATGCGACATTAACAGATTCAGGATATGTAACAGGATCCTCAGGACAAAGAATTTTAACTGGACAAGCAACTATCTCTGGCCAACCAAGTGGTCAATCAATGAGATGGAAACTTGCCCTTGCTAACAATACGGTGAAGATACACGGTGTATCTTTACAATGGGCTTAAT
>Ga0255751_10002542_pt1 | contig 16992 bp, 10 predicted proteins | sample 071ome_20_FD_179951 | JGI IMG/M metagenome (GOLD analysis project Ga0255751, IMG submission 179951) | Coastal salt marsh microbial communities from the Groves Creek Marsh, Skidaway Island, Georgia - 071412BT metaG (version 2) | ecosystem: Environmental > Aquatic > Marine > Intertidal zone >...
CACGATCACCTCATATAATCTACTCAATATCAAAGAACCTGTCAAATTTCATATCATGATGTATTCCCCAGCTCCCACGCACAACCAACATCAACCCAACCATCATATTTAAAACATGTTACAACACCTCTCCCAAACCATCCCCTTTCTTATAACTCAACTTTCAATCCCCTCTTTCGCGAAAAAAGACCTCATTCAGCCGGAAATACATCTTGCCTGCCCTGCCACCATACTAAGATGATGCGCGGAGATGATCTGGCTTTATCAGCACTTAATTCGGCCCATCCTGTTTCAAATGCAGGCAGAACAGGCTCACGAACAAGCACTCAACATGTTGCAGCTTGCTTCAAGGAGTTCGGTTTTGAATTCACTGGTCTCTGATTTTTGCAATGCCCCCAAACTGACCACCCGGGTATGTGACTTGCATTTCCCGAATCCACTTGGATTGGCGGCTGGTATGGACAAAAACGCCGTTGCCCTTCCTGTTTGGGAATCACTGGGCTTTGGTTTTTGTGAAATTGGCGGCATCACACGTCACGCTCAACCAGGGAATCCCAAACCAAGGATGTTCCGTGCACCTCAAACGGAGGCTTTGATCAATCGCATGGGATTCAATAATGATGGTCTTGAATCCGTCACCGAACGTCTGGCTGATTGGAAATCACAGGACGCGTGGCCCAAGGCGCCTGTCGCCATCAATCTTGGCAAATCAAAAATCACACCTCTGGAAAAAGCTCCGGAGGAATATGGCATGCTCCTGCAAACTTTATGGCCATACGGAGACCTGTTTGTAGTGAACGTTAGCTCACCCAACACCCCGGACCTGCGCAAGCTCCAACACGTCGATGCCCTGAAAACAATCATCAACACATTGGAATCAGTCAGGTCAGCATGCTTAAAACAATCACCCCAGCTCCCAACTCGTCCCATTTTTCTCAAATTGGACCCCGACATGCCCAGAGAAGCTTTGAATGACATTCTGGATGCCTGCATGGATTCATCACTGGATGGCATCGTTGCCACAAACACCACACTCAGCCGCCCGGAACCCGACAGCCCGGAGATGGAGCGTCCTTCAGTTTACGATGAAATGGGTGGCCTGAGTGGCCGGCCACTTAGACAGCGCAGCACCGATCTGATTCGCCACATCTATTCTCACACCCAAGCCAAATTACCCATTATAGGAGTGGGTGGCATTTTTGACGCACAAGATGCCTGGGAAAAAATCGGAGCAGGAGCGAGCTTACTGCAAATCTACAGCGGCATGGTTTACCAAGGCCCCACACTGGCACGCTCCATTGTTGAAGGTCTTTCAAGTCAAATGGAACGTCATTCGCTGACATCCATTGCATCAGCAGTAGGCAAGGAACTGCCCTTTAGGACGGAAGATTAGGAATCTCAAACCCCTACAAACCACCCCAAGAAAAACGCAGGGCACACTCCACAACAATTTACTCAACGACCCTATAAGCTTGAAGAAACTCCGGCACATGTTCGGCAACCAACTCTGAGATTACTTTGGCCCCCGGGGCGAGCAAATGAAGCTGATCGGTATGAGTAAATCCATCAGTGTCAGCCTCACCCAAATCCTGGTAAAGTTGCTTTGTAAGCCGATTCAGGTCGATGCTCGGACAGCTCAAAGATTGAGCCACCCCCAGGACCACATCACTTCGCTCATCCAAATAGGGAACAACCCTGCCATCCAGGTCGAATTTCCTCAACGTCAAAGGCGTCACAAGGATGGGCGTACCACCAAAACCGCGAACCAATTTAACGAGCGAAACCAGGTTGGCACGATATTCCTCCATGGTTGTCCTTTTTTCGGCCTGCCCCGATAGTTCATCAATCATCCCGAACTGAATAAAAACAAAATCTGCCGCGACAAACTTGAGATTTTGGACCTGCCAGCCAGATTCCAGGTAAGTTTTAGAGCTTTGCCCCGGTTGAGCCAGATTAACCAGGATAACTTCATCTCCAAAGTAGGCATTAAAACCCTCTCCCCAACCACCAACACGGCCAGAATAATAAGAAAAGTCCATAATCGTGGAATCACCAACGAGGGCCATACTGGTTTCGTCGACAGGAAGTTGCCAGACATTCAAACGGTAAAAGGCACTTTCAGCATCATCTTCTTGAACCGAAAACGTGTGTGACCCGACCGAGTGATTGAAAGAACCAACCCAATCCCGGAGATCAAAGGACCTTTCGATTTGATAGCCAAGAACTTTTCGCTCGGATGAAACTACCAGCTCCACTCCCCCGTCGACTGTGCGCACAGTCAACACTTGTGCCATCACACACTCACCAGCATGCAGCAGCGAAATCAAGATTAGGCATGATACATATTGGAAACACATAGTCTACAATGGATAAACCAGCTAAAACCCTTCCCATCACACTCAGCCAAGGGGCCGAGCAAGAAGAAAATCATCCGTTATGTTTCCATGCTTCACGCATATCAACACCCGATGGGCTTTGAAAAACCCTCAACCCGAATTCAGGGAGCACCGCCAGAAGGTGATCAAATATGTCTGATTGAATATCTTCGTAAGGAATCCAGCGTTTTTCTTTGGAAAAGATATAGATCTGGATAGGCAACCCCTTGGAAGTCGGCTCCAATTGGCGCACCAGCAGGGTCATTTCCTGATTAATCATGGGATGCCGCTTCAGATAAGACGTGATGTAGGCTCGAAATGTGCCGACATTGGTCATCCGGCGACCATTGACCAAACAGGAATCGTCTACTTTAGATTGTTCGTTGTGATCAGCCAGTTCATCCTTTTTGTGGTCGATGTACTCCTGAATATATTGAATCCTTCTAAGTTGCTTAAGCATGGGCTCATCACAAAAACGAATGGTGTTCAGATCCAAAAACAAGGACCGCTTGATCCTGCGACCGTCAGATTCGGACATGCCTCGCCAATTCTTGAAAGCATCACTGATCAAGGCATACGTTGGAATAGTCGTGATGGTTCGGTCCCAGTTTTGAACTTTGACGGTGGTCAGGGTGATTTCCAGCACGTCTCCATCGGCGCCGTACTTAGGCATCTCAAGCCAATCTCCAATTGCCAACATCTTGTTGGTTGTCAATTGAATACCCGCTGTAAAACCAAGAATAGCATCTTTGAACACCAACATGAGCACAGCCGTTAACGCCCCCAAACTACCAAACAAGACCGTTGGGTTCTTCCCCATGACTTTGGCTACCACGAAAACGCCCCCCACCAAAAACACCACCAGTTTAACAACTTGCAGAAAACTTTTGATGGGAACTTGTTTCGACCAGGCAAAACTACGGTAAATGTCGAGAAATGCTGCCAGCAGGGAATCCACCACGACCATCACAACGACTGCGATATAAATCTGGGTGCCTGAGGAGATGATCTGCAGAGCATCCGCGTAACCTTCCCATATCTCAGGCAGCAACACGCTGAAAACCGCAATGGGTGCTAGATGTGATAACTTGTGGAAAACTTTGCGCTTGGCCAGTTTATCATCCCATTTGATCCTGGTGCGATCAATGAACGCGTGCACCGCGCGGACGATGAGGTTCTTGGCGATGAAATTGACAATGATTGCCAGGCAGAACACCCCAAAAGTCGCGACCCATGAAGCCGTGACAGGTGCCCAATCAGGCGAAATCCCCCCCTCGATCAGAAAATCAATTAACCATTGCATGCCTTAACAACTACCTGAAATGACGTCCGATACAAACACCTTATGCGGTATTATCTTAAAACCAAAGTGGCACCCGCACGATTCAAGGTCAGAAAACGCCCTACTTTTCGCTGAACAAGCAGTTCCATTCGCACAGAGGTCCCAGGTTTGATGTCATGGAGATACTTGGCCAGTTCCACCATCGAACCCACCCTGAGCTCATTGACACGCAACACGACAAATCCATTGCGGATTCCCGCCCTGGCAGCTGGGCCGTCTTCATCAATGTCCGCTACAATAGCGCCTTCTACCGTGTCCAAATTGAGTTTACGAGCCAACTGCGGACTCATCTCCTGCAGCAAAAACCCTGTTCGCTTTCGAACAAGCTCTGCGTTGAAGAAGCTTTTCTCGGGAATCAATTGCACGCGAATCTCTTTGTGTCCCCGATCACGTTGAACGGTGACACTTACGGCTTTCTCCCCCTTGTTTTGTGTCAGTTGCTGATGAAAATCGATGACATGATCGGTTTCATTTCCACCAACACTCAACAGGGCATCCCCAACCTTCAAGCCCGCTTTATCGGCAGGACTTACAAGTTGAATCTCTCTGACTTTCAGAGGTCGTGCTCCGGCATCCACCTTGGCCCCGAACCATAATCCATCCAGGATTTCAGGAGTCATGATTTCCGACATGGCTTCATTGATCCGCTTGACCGGAATCGCGAATCCGATGCCCTGCCCCTCTTTGAACACGGCAACACTGAGCCCGATCATTTCCCCGTCCAAATTGACAAGCGGGCCTCCACTGTTGCCCGGATTGATGGCTGCGTCGGTTTGAAGCCAATCCTCGATTTCCAAGGGTTCATTTTCCATGGGAGGACGCCGATTTTTGGAACTTAAAATCCCCCGACTCACCGAACTGCCCAGCCCAAAAGGATTCCCCAAAGCCAACACCGTTTCCCCCAACAACAAATCGTCTTCACGGGCAAACGATATGGCCTGGAAATCCGGCAAAGAGTCCCCGCCCTTGATCTTCAGGAGAGCCACATCACTGGACCGCATCCCCGCAATGGGTTCCGCCTCGTAACGTGATCCATCCTGCAGAATCACTTCCACCCGACTGGCCCGACTCACCACATGTGCATTGGTCAACACATAACCGGATTCGTGAATGATCACCCCGGATCCAAGACTGTAGGTGGATTCGGCGGGGCGACGTCGATAATAGGGTCCGAAGAATTCCAAAAGCAGGTCGTAATAGAAATCCTGACGCTCTACCAGAATCTCCGTTCGAATGTTCACCACACTCGGCATGGCTTGGTCGACCGCCCTGACGGTCGCATCCCTCCGCACCGAATCCGCCACCGCAGCCCAGTCACTCACACCAAGCCCCAAAAACATGAGTATACAAAACAGCACCCCTCCCTTGAGAGATGAACACCAACCCTGCTTATCACTTTCTTTCGAACCGGTCATTCCCCCAACTTGATCATTATTTGACATTTTTTCAACTATCACCACGCCCCATAGAGTTATGGATTTACGACATTTTATCTTAATTTACGACTTTTTATCCCTTTATTTACAAAAAGGTTCAATTGATTGTTTATTTATCCCTCAAAACCCCCGTACCATTTCGTCGACACCTCATTCATCTCGACAACACTATGGTCATTCCAACAGATTTTTACCATCAATGGCGTACATCCGCAATGGCGACTCACCAACTCAAGGAGAGTTCCGGACAAGAATTTCCCGAACGGGTGCTTCATTTGATGTGGATGCATCAACGTTTTGACACAACCCGCTGCCAGACCATCGACGGGAAACAGATCGAGATTCTTCACCCCGGATTCTGGAATCATGGGGCCGGACCAGACTTTCGATCGGCCGTCTTGCGCATGGGGGATCAATTATACAAGCACGCAGACATTGAACTCGATCTAAAGCCGTCCTTCTGGCACTCGCACCGACACGACCTGAATCCCGATTTCAACAAAGTTCGACTGCATGTCATCTGGGAGGGAAACATCCCGAAAGATCACCCAATACCCGTATTAAAAATATCGGACTACACCCGCGAATCTCAAAGCGACCTCGTGGAGTGGGCAGGTGACAGCGTAACCGAATGCTGGCCCGAGCGATTGTGCGGGCAGTGTCGGTCCCCATTGATTCAATTATCTACCGATTCCATCCAGATACTGGTCCGTCAAGCCGCGTTGCTGCGCTTGCAACTGAAGGCGAAACGCATCGAGGAAGAAGCTCGCCAATCAGGATACCGAGACGCCCTTTGGTTACACTTATTCAATGGATTGGGTTACCGGAAAAACCAGTGGCCCATGAGACGTTTGTATCAGTTGACCGGGAAAATCATGAAAGACCTGGATCATAAAAGAACCGATGAAGCCAGATTCCTGATTCAATGTAGATTATTTGGCATCGCCAATCTGATCCCCAAACAGATGCCCCACCATTCACAAAAGGATCATCGATATGTTCGCAAGTGCTGGGATGCATGGTGGCGTGATCATGATACATTCGCAGAAGATATTCTTCCCAAATGCATGTGGCATATGCAGAGCATACGTCCGGCGAACCATCCATTAAGACGATTGGCAACTGTTGCCCACTGGATGACGACACCAGATTTTATAAAAAGGATTGAAGACTGGTTTTACACTCCCATGCAAACACGCACGGCTCAGGAAAAAATACACGCTATCCTGGGTGACTACTCTGATGAATTCTGGTCATGGCATTGGTCATTGACCGGCCCTAAAATGAAAAATCCATCTTTCCTGACAGGTGCAGAGCGAACCAACGAACTGGTGATCAATGTGATTTTGCCATGGCTTCTTGCCAGGACGCGCTCCTCTCTTTCGGAGCACGATGGAGATCCAATTCAACGTATCAAACGATTATACTTTCACTGGCCTCGTGCAGCGGATAATGCCTTACTGAAAATGGCGCGCATGAGGTTGTTGAGCGGCAGAAAATGTGGATGGATCCAATCAGCAGCGGACCAACAAGGCTTGCTGCAAATTTTGGCTGATTTTTGCAGTCACACGAACGCCACCTGCGAACATTGCCTGTTTCCGGAGGTCGTCCAAGCCGTTGATGCCCACGCGGCGATAGCCACATGAGAGCTCTATTTGTCATTCGGCAGCTCCGAATCGTTACCGGATATCAGAGTAATAAGGATCGCCTGTGATCGGATCGGTCAGAGGGGGTTTTTCAAGGCGTTTTTTAAGAATGATGAGGTTTTTCATCGCATCCAGATTTCCATAATACCTCAGGTCCCAGGACATTTGAAAATAGTCATGAGCGGCTTCAAGATCACCACGCTCCAGCTCATGAAATCCCATATGATTGACAATGATAATGTTCTTGGGATCCAGTGAGAAAGCTTTCTCAAAATAAGGAGTCGCCTCCTCTTCCCGCTCCAAAGCGTCCAGACATCGACCGATTTCGGCGTAGCTGTAAGGACAATCAGGCCAGGCCTGGAGACTTTTTTCAAACCATTGGATGGCCACTTCCAACTGCTGTTCGTATCCGGATCCCGGAATGAACAAGCGCCCCTGCTGGCTTAAAAGATCACCGATTCGATAGGAAGACTCAAAGTTATCGGATTCTGCACGGACGGATTCGGCGAGCGATTCGATGTGGTCAGAAGAAAAAGGTTCGGAAGCCTTTGCCTTTTGCAGCCATTTCATTTCAAGGTATCGCCCCGGAATAGGAACCACCAATAATCCGGTCATACCGACTACGACCAATCCTGCAACCACACGGTTTGGCCACCAGGATTTCCACCAGTATCGCTCGGTGGAAAACCGCAAATGACTGACAAGAATGCCCGCCAGGACCACTGCCAGTATGCCGTTGGCGGGAATGTACATGTTGAAATCAAATAAAGAATGGACCCCGATGGCCAGCAGTGAAATGGAACTCCCCAACACGAAAGCCGCCCGGTTGCTATGTCGATTTTTGCCGAAATCCCTTCCCTCCCGCATGACATACTTGCGGGTTCTCCAGGCACCAGCGGCCAGCAGGCCCAACCCAACCAGGAAAATGGCGCCACCGATCACACCGTATTCGACCAACAAATGAAGGAAATCGTTGTGCACCCAGCCCGGGCGTTCCTGAACTTCAACATGACGATAATCCTGAAACCTATAATCAAACTGCCCGGGTCCTACGCCTACCATGCGGTGGTCACCCCACATATTCCATGAAGCATCCCAGATAAGAGAGCGTACGCTGACCGGAGCGCCGGAGTCCCGCTGCAAGGTTTGATTCAGCCGCTCCTTGAGACCTTCGGACTGATCAAAGATCACATATCCCCCGGCCAGAAAACAAAGAAGTGCCGCCGCGGCCTGAATGCGGTATTTCCGGTGTCCCAGCAACAAGACTAGAAACGCCATGATTGAAAAGCCCGTCGCCAACCAACCACCGCGAGACATGGTGACACCAATCCCGGCAAGAATGACCAAACAGGCATAACCCAGAAGCACCTTGAACGTGGCGTTCAGCCTACCGGCAAACAAATACGCCAGACCGAGCGGCAACACCATCTCGAGAAACCCGGCCAGATGATTCGGGCATATGTAAGTCCCAGTGCCTCGATTCGCATATTGGGACGGCTTGGTGATGTGCCATACCAAATTGGAATGGGTGATATATTGAAAGAGCGCATAAGAAGCGACCAACATCCCCACGAACACCAACAGCAGAGACAGCATTTGGGTGGTCTCCTGACCATGAAGAAAATTAACGGCCAGAAAAAAAAGCAGGCCATACAAAAGCACGCGCATGATTTCGTATTCACCGGCATAAGACACCTGCACGAAGCGATACCGCCACAGGGCATAACACATAAAAACCAAAACCAGCCAACAAACAGGCGGCCAAAGGAGTCGATAGCGCTTGCCACTGACAATCAGGACCAGCCACAAAACGGAAGCAAGCACACAGAGAGACGTCAGCAGCAGAAATCCGGAGGTATAAACACCACCAAAAAGAAGCGGTCCCAGGCAAAGCATCACCCCCAAAATGGCCACGATGCCCCATTCAAGCGGACTGGTGCTCTTTTTCTTGGGCATGCCTACTCTTTCCAAGCGTGAACAACAATACGATCAAAGCGAAGTCCGCTCCAGAATTGATGCCCTCGATTCCACTTGTAGTAGGCCGCTTTGGCAATACGCCATGGCAACGATCGCACACCTGACACAACTTTAACGCGTTTGAAACCAACCGTCCTCAGCATACCGACCACGGCGGCGGTATTGGGTCCACACCAGTTGGTTGGATCCTGCCCCACCTCATCGGTAGGATAGAAAGCAATGGCGGGACGGCGGTGCCAAAGCATATCCACTGCCGTCTCCAGAATGACCATGTCCTTGGTCACGCTGGCCACTTTTTCCAAGGACAACAAAGGGTGCCGCATATGGTAAAGCACTCCCAGAAAGAAAACCACATCGTGCATGCCAACATTTTCCGGTGAAATATCCAGAATATCCACTTCCTTCTCATCCACCTTTGAGTTGAGCACACGTTTGGCGAGATTGAAGCCACTTTTGTCCGCCCAATCCACTCCACCACGCCAAATGAAACTGTCCGTTGCCAGCACTTTGTCCGCCCCACGACGCTCGGCTTCAAAAGCGAAGAATCCATCCCATGAACCGATATCCAACACGCTTTTACCCTTGAATGATTCCGGGAATTCGAGGCGTTTCAGTTTTTTAGGACTGTTATCCTGCCCTGGGGTGACAATACCGTTGCCGAGGTCAATGGTGTGATGCCACTTGAGTGCCTCGACTTCTTTACGAACTTTTTCGATGTCTGATTGGGAAAGGGAATTCATAGGGATTCAATCGGTTGAATCATGTTCAGCAGATGTTACACTGGACTAAGCCTCGGTGCGGGTGATGATTCCGCATTCAAAGTTACCTGGTCCTCCTGATCGGCAGGCTCTTCATCTATCAACCGTTCAAGTAAGTTACGACGGCATGCAAGCAACATACCCGCCTGCAGCGAAAAGGTCTTCATGGCATACTCAGCGTCCCCGTGGAAGATGAAGAAGGCAATGATATTGGCCATCCAAGTACCTGCCACGATACAGGTCATGCGGGAAAAATTATCCTCCACACCATAAATCCTGAGATATTTGATCAACCGCCAGGCAAGCATGGATCCGGAAATGAGAAAAACTCCCATGAAAATGGTTCCAAACAACCCTGTATTGACCATCAAACCGATGAATCCATTGTAAAAACGCCCTTGATTCACGTGAATGGTCACCTGGGTAGGATCCCATAAGTGGGAAAAGTCACGGCTGGGCATACCGAAGCCACGCCCCATCCAGATGTATTCAGGCATCAGTTTTGTACCCGCTTCACGCAAGAGTCGCCTGGTCTCCAAGGTTCCAGAGCTGTCAGATCGAGCCATACTGTGGATTTTCACGCCCGGGATGTAGGACAAGGCACGTTGAGCAGCGAGCGGCATGCTTTGGATGTTGGCGATAACAATCAACAACCCCAACAGCACAGCGCTGCCAACCATGGCAATATCCGTCATGCGATAAAATTTCTGGGTGAAGGCGATAAAGAAAAAGGCCACGATGAGAATCAGTGAGAGGTAGCGATGCCCGCTCAAAAGTCCCATGGCAAAAAAACCAATCGTCAGGGGAATCAAGTATACCCCTTTCCTTGAGAAGTAATCACGCAAGTTATGAAAAACGAGGATTAGAAAGATCAAGCCCTGGCTCACAATGTTGAGCGATTGGTAGCGACGAATTCCCCCACCCTGAGCCATTCGTTCGAAACTGGCCGCATCACCGGGCAATTCGAAAAAGTTCAAAATAAACCATAAACCTCCGGCTTTACCCGACGCAAATGCGAAGTCCGACACAAAGTAGGTCACCGTCAGCAAACATTGAATTACAAACAGACGAATTAACACCTTCTCATTCAACCTGAGCATAATGAAGAGCAGTGGGAAAATCGCGCAACTGAATTGCTGGAAATAAAACCGTCCACCCTGCTGATCGCTACCAAAAATACGCATCCCGAAGCCCCGGTAAAACATCGTGATCATCAACACGGTACAATAGCCTATAATACCTATGAACAGCCATCGATGCCTTCGGACGACTTCCCCCGCATCAGGGCAATATCTTCTGAGCGATAAGATGATAATGAGTCCCGACCAGGCAAGAAGGGCTGCAAACTCCCACATGTAAGGGCGTCCCGGGAAATAAGGCAGGATCAATGCAGACGTATAGGTCGTCAATGACAGCCAGGCGGCGAGGTTCGCGTGGTAAGGAATCAGAAAGAGCCAGGCGATACCAATCAAGGCAAATGCCAGAGTAAAGATGTTCGATGCCAGATAGAAACCGATCATCATGGCACAGACACCTATGATGCCGAACCAAAATATCTGTTGGAATTGGATTCTACTTTCGAAACTGCTTGCCACCGCCCCTTACATAGAGACTCAAGCCCTTAATGCAATCTTTTTCTTGAAAACAGGGGAGCCGGACATGAGTGAAAAAGCTGGAAACACCCCCATAAACAACAACGATTTAGGATAGCCAAATGAGTCTGAGACGATAGGATCAGGTTTGTTATGATGCATTCCCTGAACAATATATTAACCTTGTTGCCCGAAGGAGCACTCTGGGCGATCGCCATGACTTTTATCTTTTTGCTGCTGGGCTGGATCAGTTCCATCGCCATCGCAGCCAGGCAGAAAGGTTTGGTATTGTTGGCTTTTATCCCATTGACCAATCCCTTGGCGGTGGTAGCGCTGCTTTTCAAGCAAACATCCACCGGATTGATTCCATTCGGGCTTTATGCTCTCGCTCTGGCCACATGGCTCTATGGCGGCAATCATGCTCACAAGGTTGAATTTGCGAAATTGGCAAAATACGAGGAGAAACTCATCCAACAAGGTGAGCCCCTCAGAGCATCCGCCTATCAGGAATCCCCACAGAACCCTGACAACAATGTTTGGGATCACCCTTATTTGAAACCATTGGGATTTGCGGGGCAGAGAAATCCGGAAGGAGATCAGGCACGAAAAGACATGGAGGAACTCTACAAAAACTGGAGTCTGCCAAAACACGCTGTCAGCATCAAATATGACTTCCAGGACGAACAACGCCAGCCCTTTATCGATCCGGTCAGAAAGTTGCATGATGCATCGGTCCAATACCTCCAATCGGCTCAGGAGTCCGATATCAAATGGCCAACCACCTCCCAAGAATCAGCCGAAGTCCTGGAGCCCTTTTTTAGCGCGCGAACGGAGGAATTGAAAAAACTGCGAGAAGCGGTCTTTCGAAGTGAGGATGTTTACCCCCATGCCTGGGAAAATGGTTTTGACATGCTCTTACCCCAATTGGCGAAACTGAAAAGTTTCACCCAAATCGCCTCCCTCAGTTCGGTTTACCACAGTCTGCAGGAAAATCGGGAAGAATCCTTTCAAGACGCCAGACTCGCGTTTCAACTGGCCTTCACGGGAGATACAGATCTGCTGATTTCCAGATTGGTGCAATTTGCGCAGCTTCAAATCACTCTGGACACGATCATGGCAGCGCAACAAGCCCACTTGTGGTCGGATGAACAATGGTCTCACATCCGGTCCCTGCTGGATCAATACAATGCCATCGAATACATGCCAAACAGTTTGCGACTGGAGCGTGCTGTGGGTTACTCCTACATTGAGCCCATGTTCAACCAATCGTGGAGCAGAGCGATGAAGGGACTGGGGCAGCTGGGAGCTAACGGCCAGATAGAGCCAGAGACAGGATTGGTGATGAACGTGTTGGACTCAATGGCATCCAAGTTTTCCCAGGCATTTCTAGCCAAGCAATGGAGGCTCTGTATGGAAGCATATACATTCATGATTGAGGATTTGGAACAAGGAGTGGTTGCCTCGAGTGAAACACCCTGGAAAGACATCCAAACAAATTGGTCAGATCAAAACATGCTGAACTATGGAATCCTTGCCAAAATGTTGTTACCGGCGCTGAGTAACATTCAGGAAAAGGCCATACATATTCAAGTGAAACTCGAACTGGCAAAAACCGCAGTTGATCTTGAGCGTTTCTATCTCGAACACGGCAGATATCCTGACGCTCTGAGTGAACTCAGTCCAACATTCAGAGCAGCCCCCCCCATGGACCCCATGACACGGCAAGCACTGGCATATCGAAAATCCTCGGAGACTGGATTTGAAATTTATTCCGTCGGAATGAATGGTGTGGACGATGGCGGCCGGCGCATTGAAAGACCCAAGCGCAATCAAACCAGTCCACCCGATGATTTGCTTTGGAGCATCAGTGAATTTCCAACCCAACTGCCTGCATTCCATGTTGATAATTAAACTCCCAGGCATTGTGACTGGAAAAAATGAGCTTTTAACGTTACGTTAACGGTTTAATTTAGACACATTCACATGGCGTTTGTTTACAATGAGGAGCAGTTGAGGGATATCTCCACCCGTTTTCATATCTATGGCGAAATCATGCATGCTGAAGCATGCAAGATCGGCCATATCAATGAAACCTACACGGCGACTTACGGTCAGGGGGGAAATCAAGTCCGCTACATTCACCAGAAAATCAACGGAAAGGTATTCAAGAATCCGATCCAGGTGATGGAAAATGTTGATCGCGTCACCAAACACATCCGCCAAAAACTGACCGAAATGTCGGAAGCAGATGTCACTCGAAAAGTGCTGGTCATCGTTCCTTCGCGTGATGGGAAATGTTATTATCAGGATCAGGACGGCCACTACTGGCGGACCTTCGTTTTTATTGAAAACATTCGAACCTACGAATCGGTCCTGTCGAGCAAGCAAGCCTTCGAAGCAGGCAAAGCTTTCGGGAAATTTGTTTACCTGTTGTCGGACATGAAAGGGCCGAGATTGCATGAGACCATCCCACAGTTCCATGATGTTCGCATGCGTTTTGATGCCTTCATCAAAGCCCTGGAAAAAGACCATTTCAATCGCGCCAAGCTGGCTCAGAAGGAGATTAAATTCTACCAACAGAAAGAAACCTTTGTTCGCAAGCTGGAAAAGGCACTGAAAGCAGGAGAAATCCCCGAACGCATCACCCACAATGACACCAAGTTCAACAATGTGCTGCTGGATGTGGAAACAAACGAAGAGCAATGCGTCGTCGATCTGGACACCGTTATGCCTGGCAATATTCTTTACGATTTCGGAGACATGGTGCGAACGACCACCAGCCCGACAGTTGAAGATGAACTTGATCTGAGCAAAGTGCGCATGCGAATGCCGTTTTTCAAGAACCTGGCAAAGGGATACCTGAGTGCTACCCAGGGTATTCTGACCAAGAAGGAGAAAAAGATGATGGCTTTCTCTGGCAAGTTAATGACATTTACCATCGGCTTGCGATTTTTGACGGATTATCTTTCAGGTGACACTTACTTTCGAGTCCATCGCCCTCAACACAACCTCGACCGGTCCAGAACACAACTCAAACTAGCGCAATCCATTGAGCGACAAGAGGAAAAAATGCAGCAGTTTGTAGACAGCCTGTAACACAAGGGCCACCGAACCATGGCCTCGCACGCCAACTGTGCTGCAAAACGCACATAAATCCTTGCTGGTCAAGCGAGATCCTTTGTGTTAATAGAATGCTCCAAGGTAAGTATTTGAGGAAACATGCGTCCACCATTCCTCGGATCCGCACCTATCAATCTGACACACAAGGTCAATTATGGATCCAGAACAAGGAGTCGTACATTTTTGCGCGCCAGGAAACCCAAGCGCGTCCGCAAACGGTCAATTCGCCAGGGTTTTAACGGGCCCCAAGCTTGTTATATGGTTCTTATTGCCCATCTTATTGGGGACACAACTGATCTGCGCTCAATCTCAACCCAATCCGGACAGCGACCATGACGGGATTTCCGACCAGGATGAAATTTCCAAATACCACACACATCCCTTCAATGCCGACTCAGATGAAGATGGCATTCCTGACCTGATTGAAATCGAGGACCCGGAACTGGATCCACTCAATCCCGCATCCTTCATTCCCAAACGTCTTTTCAGCATCCACTTCGAAACAAATGACGGAAGCAACCTCGATGGCATTGAGCCACTCATTATAAACGAATTGGGACTGACTGATGGAGCATTTCTAAATGGCAACCGGTTCACCAAAGCAGCAGGAAGCCAGCTACAATTTCCATATCGACAACAGGACGGGAGCCCGCTGGTAAATCTTCGGAGGGGATCGATTCGCTTCTGGTATCGTCCTGATTGGTCAAGTAAATCACTCGGGGGGAATGGACCCGGAAATTTCGGGCGTATTATGGAGCTGGGCGTCATCAGTTCCAATATCAACCAGGGATGGTGGTCCCTGTATTTCAATTCATTCACGGATCGCATTCAATTGGCCAGTAAGAGCAGTGGCTTTGTGATGCCTCAACTCAATGCAAACATCGCTCTGAAGGAAGGACAATGGTACCAGTTTATTCTGACCTATAACGAATCATTGACTCAGCTTTACCTCAATGGGGCACAAATAGGAACGGGCCGGGGCATCCAGGACTACCCCAGTGATTCAGACCGGGTTGCCAGCGGGCTTTGGATTGGTTCATCGTCCATCAACGGTTTTCAGATCAATGGCACATTGGATGCACTGGAAACATTCAATTATGTATTAAATCCTGAGACAATCAAAACTGAGTACGAAGCCACTCAGACCGACACCGACGGAGATGGGATCAACGACTTTGAGGAGATACTGATCTACAACACCAAGCATACCAAGGCTGATACTGATGATGATGGAATCAGCGATTTGGCAGAAATTGAAGCTGGGACATCTCCAACGAATGCGAGCGAATTCCCGGCACTGCAACTCGTTTCGTTTGACTTTAACAACGGGACACTCGAAGGCAACCGCGGCCAAATGCCTATTCGCCGCCTGAACATCGACTGGATTCGAAGTTGGAACAACGCCGCAGTGAGTATCGGTTCCCGTACTCCTTCGGTTCTATCCTATGCATTTCAGGAGAAGGATCTTTCTCCCAACATCAACCTCCCGCTCGGAACCATCAGATTCTGGATTTCTCCCAACTGGAAATCGGGAGAAAAACAGGATTCCGTTGGTCGATTATTGGAAGTAGGACAGTGGACACCGGATGCCTCACACGGATGGTGGGCCCTTCAATTTAACGAAAACAGGGATGTTTTGCATTTCATCACCCAGGGAAACGGTCAATCCTACTTCAACATCTCACACAGCATTCAATGGCGTCCCGACAGATGGTACCATGTCGCACTGACTTATGGCCTTTTTGAATCCAAGTTGTTTATCAATGGAGAACTCGTCCAACGCGGGAGCGGGGTTTCAGTTTACCCATCCAAGGAAGCTGCCATTCAAAGCGGAATCCACCTGGGAGGTTCACTGGATGGTTTGTTCAACGCCAATGTCCGGTTGGATGATGTTGAAACTTTCAATTATGCCCTCTCAGACCAGGAACACCTGAACTACTTTTTGACGACCGGCCCGGATCCGGATGGCGACGGAATCATATCCTTCGAGGAAACGCTCCTCTATCTGACCGACCCACAAAACCCAGATTCGGACTATGACGGTGTCCTGGATGGGCAGGAACTTGACGAGGGCACTGATCCAAGCCTGAATTTTGATGGTTTGCCGCGCCAATTGGCATCTTTTGGTTTTGAAGGTGCTTCCCTGGAAGGAAGCAGAAATCAACAGCCGCGCATCAAAGGATCTTTCCGGCAAATTCCGGGGTGGAAAGGGTATGGGGTGGAGCTTACCAGCAATGCGGTGCAACAATTTTCATATCGGGACGTCGAAAGGAATGGGCTGCCAAACATCAACGTAAGTCGGGGAACAGCACGTTTTTGGGTGCGCCCGAACTGGGAATCAGGCAATGGACCCAATGGAGATGCGCCTTTGCTGGAGATGGGCGCTCCATCTGATGATCAACTCAACGGCTGGTGGAGCCTCCACCTGACCGATCGCGGAAGCAGAATTCGCATCCAATTTCAGGGACGGGGTCGCACTTTTACAGGATTTGATCATGAGATCGACTGGAAAGAAGGTGAGTGGCATCATGTGGTCGCCGGCTATGACATCAGCGGAAGCGAACTTTGGATCGACGGAATCAAAGTGGCTACAGGGCTCGGTACCATTGAATTTCCCGAACTGACGGCCAGAGCCGAAACTGGGATGATTGTCGGTGTCAGCCCGAATCGACCTCTTTCCATCGAAGGGGCACTCGATGAATTGGTCACCTACAACTACAAACTATCCCCGGAAGAGATTCAAGAA
>Ga0255751_10002551_pt1 | contig 16968 bp, 15 predicted proteins | sample 071ome_20_FD_179951 | JGI IMG/M metagenome (GOLD analysis project Ga0255751, IMG submission 179951) | Coastal salt marsh microbial communities from the Groves Creek Marsh, Skidaway Island, Georgia - 071412BT metaG (version 2) | ecosystem: Environmental > Aquatic > Marine > Intertidal zone >...
AGCTCCATAAAATATCTGTTCGTCACCATTGGAGTAAACCATGCGATAGTCATTGATTCCGTCATTGTTTAAATCGCTTTCATCAAAAAAGCCTTGGAGGTCTGGCTTCAAATCCGTAATTTTACCAAGCGTGTAGTCTGGTACGAGCCGGATGGTTTCGCGACCACTGTCGATTGTCAATAAAGAGAACTCAGTAATTCCAAAACCTTCAAAGTTGACATCGATATATCCAATCCTTCGCCTTATTGCTGATTCTAGCTCTGAAAAGTTTGCCGGCGCTGAATGAAAGTACTGTACCTTATCGTTATTACCGTCTTTGTAATATAAGGCTATTGCACTGTAATCAGCTTCGGTAGGATGAGGCTCTTCAAAAATTCCAGAAAGGCCATTCAAGCTCGATCTAACCAAAGCATAAGGTCTGATGAGCCAGCGATCGTAGTACGAGGCATTGATAATAATCTCTCCGTTAGGGTTTTTTTCTAATTTTGGAATACCTTGGTCCTTCTGAATTTCTATGTTGCCTTGATCTGAGATCACCAATTCAGGCATCTGAAGAGCAGATAAGGCCTCTTGAAGCGTTTCGATAGAAGCTATACCGGGATGCATATCGATTACATGATTAACATCTGTTACAAACTTGTATATCCCGCCCTCCCACTCCCAAACCCCTACAGGTATATCAAGCAGATTTCTGGTTACTTTTGTAGGTCTTAAGTAGAATTTGTCCTCACCGAAGGCAATCTCGATGATACCTGTTGAGGACTGAACGGCTGTTAATCTTGAGATTGATAAGAGACCTATTTCATTTATGAGTTCAAGGTATGTTTTAGAGTTATCAATGACGGATGGGACATTCAGATCTATCAGATCGGGCTGTGTAATGTTTTCCGCTACTATGCTTATTTTCGGCGCCAGTGTAGTAAAATCGGCATCAGTATCAATTATTTCAACCGTCGTGGTTGATTGAGTGCCGAGCAACGCATTACCTGTTGGTAGTGACAGTGTTAACGCTAAGGTTTCTGTCGACTCGCCAACGTCATCATTTTTCAAAGTGATCTCTAAGGTTGTTTCTGATAATCCGTCTCCGATAGAAATACTGGTCTGAGTTCCAATATAATCTTCACCTTCCACTGCGGTACCATTCGAAAGTGAAACTGTCGCTCCAACCGAACCGCTAGATCCAGAGGTTCTTAATATCTTTATTTTGGCAATCTTGCTATCCTCCGACGCCCTAAAGATCCCCCCATCAAATTGCAGAGTACCCTCTTCATAATCAACAATGGTTACCGCCATCGTGTTGTTCGAACCGATCGTATCACCCGTAACGCTGGACAGAGTAAGTGTAAATAATTTGTCATCAGCCACGATGTTGTTGTCAGATATCGTGATGTCAACGGTCTTAGAATCCGAACTCCCCGCGTCCCAGTCCAATGTCGAAGAAATGGCGTTATAGTCTTCGGGTGACTTTGCGGTTCCGTCGGTCGACGCGATAGAGACACTGGCCGCGCTAGAAGCGTCGCCAGTACGTAAAACTGTGATAGTCAGAGTTGATGCGTTTTCATCAACACTTGCGGTGGTCGACGCAAAACTCAATTCGCCAGCCCACGCATTGACGACAACAAATTGAACTAAGAGTGCTGCGAGTTGTGACGGTAGTTTTAACATGAATCGTCATCTAGTTATTCGAGATATACTATAAAAAGCGGAACAGCTTATCCGCTTTTCGCTCGGCATTCTACAGGAAATATATTTCTAAGTTGTTGAAATAAATCAAAATATTAATTCGAATGTTTGTAGTAACCATCGGATCACAATGAGATGCAACTATTGTTCCAACCTGCTAATCGTATCAGACGTGATCAGCTCAAGTACCTGACCAGCACTATGAAACATTTACAAATGTGTATCGTCTTAATTATCATCAGGTGTCTATCTATAATAAGTAATCCGATTTTTTTGGTGATCAGCTTGAGTCTCAGCGCTCTCCGAGATCGATCCTAAGTAAATAGCTATATTTTAATTACTCTAGTCTCTGCTGCTTCCGCTGTAATCTCTTAATTTAACCTAATCGCGCTGAGTGACCGCCAGCCGCTCTTGATTGAGCAGGCTGACATTATTCTAGCTATGGTGCTTGTTTCTCAGAAATTCGGATCCTTGGGGAGCAGCACCGTCGCTAGCTGTCGGAATTGGCATTCGTGATAGGTGCTTGGAGAACGAATTTGTGTGCTATTGAGGAGACACCTCCTAAACTTGCAGAATCCGGTATTTCCCTGTCTATTGTTATTTACCAAACTCCGCCTGAACAAGTGAAATGTGCGATACAGTCTGCGTTTGTGGCATTGCGGGTAGTCGCTCTAGAGGCTGGTTCAAAAATCACAGTGGTCGATAATGGTGACGGTTCAACACACAATTGGGAATATCTAAGCCCTCTCTCAGAGGAACTCGAACGTTCTGGATGTAGGCTAGACTACATTAGTGGTCACGGTAACATCGGCTATGGTGCCGGTCACAACCTCGCCTTCAAACAGGGCCATCGTCCATTGCATGTATTTATGAACGCCGATGTTGAGCTTGACCCAAATGTATTTATGCATGGATGCGCCTACTTTAAAGATAACGCTGACGTTGCCATGATATGCCCCAAGGCTTTCGATGACTCAGGAAACAGACAGTTCTTGTGTAAGCGCTACCCCACCGTATTCGACTTATTTGTTCGCGGATTTGCCCCGGGTTTCATAAAGCCACTCTTTTCGGGTCGCCTCGCGCATTACGAAATGCGTGAGCTCAGTGAAAAAAAAGCGAACAAAAACATCAGCATAATTAGTGGCTGTTTTATGTTCTGTCGTAGTTCTACGATACAAAAAGTTAACGGATTCGACCCTTCTTTCTTCTTGTACTTTGAAGATTTCGATCTTTCATTGAGGGTGAATCGCGAAGCAAGGCTGGCATACTTACCTAACATGAAGATTAAACACAGCGGCGGGAATAGTGCTCGCAAAGGTGTCTCACACATCTTGATGTTCTTGCGTTCGGCATGTCGGTTCTTTTCTCTGCATGGTTGGCGCTGGATCTAGAGTTGGATAGGGTTTTAGCTAGGCAAAAAAAGCCTAAAATCCTGGTGACGGGCGCAACGGGGTTTGTCGGCCGACATCTCGTTGGTTACCTGCTTGAGAATTATTACCGCGTCAGCGTGTACTCACGACACGAATTCAGCAGGAGTGAATGCTATGGACTGGAACCTGAAGATTGGTTCACCGGGGCTATGGAGGACAATCACACATTGACAAGTGCGTGCAGGACGGCGGATGTCGTGGTCCACCTCGCTAATCTTGCCCACGCCGGTCTCTCGAACCAAATCAGCTATTACAGTTTCAATATCGCAGGCACCAAAGCCGTCTGCGAGGCTTGTCGTGAGGCAAAAACCCAAAAGCTAGTCTATGTTAGCTCAGCGTTAGCACTGAATCCGGCACACTCCGCATATGCGCAGAGTAAGAAACTGGCGGAAGAGGTTTTAGTTAAAGCCGCTAGGGATGCTGCAGAAATTGGTGACGAGTTTCGTACTTACATTTTGCGTCCGGCCAACATTTATGGGCCTGGCATGAAGGGCAATATCGCTCGGCTGATTCGAGGCATTATTGATCGTCGTATGCCACCGCTCCCGCCCCTTAACAACCGGTTTGCCATGGTTTCAGTATATGATGTCTGCCGGGCGATTGAGATTCTTATTGAGAACTCTTCAGTCTCTGAGCGCTGTTACTTGCTCACGGATGGAGAGCAATATACACCTAACCGCGTGGAGTCAGCCATATATGCTGCGCTAAGTCGAAGGCAGCCGCGCTGGCGATTGCCGCGTGTGGTATTCTTTGGCACTGCACTTGGTGCTGAGATATTAAATCGGTTGCGACTTGGTAAAACTACGGTGGGGCTCCGCACATATCAAAACCTAGTGGCCGACAGTCCGCTGCAGAACGAGGATTTAGGTGAAACATTAGGGTTGAGTCCAACTCGTAATTTTGAGGATGACTTACCTTCTATTATCTCAGCCGAAAGTCATATTGAAAGTCTGGGCTCCGTTTGACTTTGCGGTTCACTTATTCTGGAAACGTCAGATAAAAGAGAATTACCGATAGGAATGACAAAGCAATATAGCGCCTCTACGAAGGGAATCATACTAGCGGGTGGAACCGGATCACGCTTGCATCCTATGACCGCCTCAGTCAGCAAGCAGTTGATTCCGGTTTACGACAAGCCGATGATCTACTACCCCCTAGCGACCTTGATGCAGGCCGGTATTCGGGAAATACTCATCATTACGACGCCACAGGATTCTGAGGCTTATCAGGGCCTGCTTGGTGATGGCAGTGACTGGGGATTGACGCTTCAGTATAAACAGCAGCCCAGACCCGAAGGGCTTGCACAGGCCTTCTTGATTGGCGAGGAGTTTATTGGTAACAGTCGGGTCTGCTTGATCCTCGGAGACAATATTTTTTACGGCAATCGTATCGAAGACACTTTGCGTCACGCTGTCGATCAACAGCAGGGCGCCTCGGTGTTTGCTTACTATGTCACAGATCCCGAGCGCTATGGTGTGGTGGTGCTGGATGACGAGGGAAAGGCGATTGATCTCGAAGAAAAGCCTAAACAGCCCAAGTCCAATTATGCCGTGACTGGCCTGTACATGTATGACAACGATGTTGTCCAGATCGCAAAGAATATAAGGCCATCGCTCCGAGGCGAACTTGAAATTACCGACATCAATAAGGCGTATCTTGAGCGCCAGAACTTGCGCGTCGAGCTGTTTGATCGGGGAACAGCGTGGCTGGACACTGGGACAGTGCAATCGCTCCTCGATGCAGCAAACTTTATTCGTGTCTTGGAAGAGCGCCAAGGTCTGAAGATCGGGTGCCCTGAGGAAATTGCCTACCGGCAGGGGTACATCGATGCCGGGCAGCTCAGGCTGCTGGCGCAGCGGCTCGATAAGAGTGGTTACGGTCAGTACCTTATGCAGCTGCTGGATCGACGCTAGCGCTCTGCCCCAGAGAGAAAACCGGACAAGCCCAAAAAATCATGAAGATCACTGAGACAGCCATCCCCGAGGTGCTCCTTTTCGAACCGACAGTGCACGGTGATGCGCGCGGTTACTTCATGGAAACATTCCGCGCGGCGTTTTTCAGCGAGCGCGGTCTGGACCTGGAATTTTTGCAGGACAATCAGAGCCGGTCAGCTCAGGGCACGCTGCGCGGTCTGCATTTTCAGCGTGAATTTCCCCAGGGCAAGCTGGTGCGGGTGATAGCCGGCGAGGTGTTTGACGTGGCGGTGGATCTGCGCGAGAGCTCGGCCACCTTCGGACAATGGATCGGTGAGGTGCTGTCGGCCGAAAGCCACAGGCAGCTCTGGGTGCCGCCGGGCTTCGCGCATGGCTTTTATGTGCTCAGTGACAGCGCTGATCTTTGCTACAAATGCACCGACTACCACCATCCCGAGGATGACCACAGCCTGCTCTGGAATGATCCGGACATAGGCATCGAGTGGCCGCTGCTGTTCTCAGAGCCACTGCTCTCGGCCAAGGACGCGCAGGCCCGGCGTCTCGCTGAGATCCCTCTGTACCCATGAGCAAGCCGCTGATTCTACTGACTGGCTGCTTCGGCCAGCTGGGTACCGCTATTCAACGGCGCTGGGATGCCGCGTCACTGTCGGCGGACTATGACCTGCTGCCGGTGGACGCCAGTCAGCTCGATCTGACCGATGCACCCGACGTCAGAGCCTATCTCGATCAGCTAAAGCCTCGTTATGTCATCAATACGGCGGCCTACACGCAGGTAGACAACGCTGAATCAGATGCTGAGGCGGCGTTTGCGCTCAACGGGGACGCCGTGTCTGTGCTTGCGCGGTGGTGCAGCAAAAACGACTGTACCCTGATTCAGATCTCCACCGATTTTGTCTTTGACGGGCAGGCGGATTCTCCCTACCTGCCGGAAGCGGCAACAGGGCCGCTGAGTGTCTACGGCGCCAGCAAGTTGGCGGGGGAACATCACGTGCGGGACAGGCTGCCGCACAACGGCATCATTGTGCGCACCGCCTGGCTGTACTCCGAGTTTGCCAGCAACTTCGTCAAGACCATGCTGCGCCTGATGGATGAGAGGCCCGAGCTGAAGGTCGTCAATGATCAGATCGGCTCGCCGACTTCCGCGCACACCCTCGCCCAATTTATTCTGACCCTCGTTCAGAAGGGCGCCACGCACGGTGTCTTTCACTGGACCGACGGGGCTGAAATCAGCTGGTTTGACTTCGCCAGAGCGATTCATGAGGCGGGCAGGTCCTGCCGGCTGCTGGCCAACGACGTCTCGATTAAGCCGATTCCGAGCAGCGCCTATCCGACGCCGGCAACCCGGCCTGCCTACAGCGTGCTGGATCGCACGTCCTCGCTGGCGCTGATTGACGAAGACGCCGAGGATTGGCAATCTGCCCTCAAACATGTTGTTGAGAATCTGGTGCGCATCGCCAGCCGCTCTGACAATAAGGAGCCTAACGAATCTTCATGAGAAAACTTCTGGTTACCGGCGCTGCGGGCTTTATCGGCTCGAATTTTGTGCACTACTGGCATCAGTCCAACCCTGAGGACCGACTCGTCGTGCTGGATGCGCTGACCTACGCGGGCAACCGGGCTAACCTGTCTGCCTGTGAAGGTGCCGGTTGGTACGCTTTTGTGCAGGGTTCAATTTGTGATCAGGGTCTCGTGGAGGGCCTGCTGCGGGAGCATGAGATTGACACGCTGGTGCACTTTGCCGCAGAGAGTCACGTCGACCGCTCCATTACCGGCCCGGATGCGTTCATCGAGACCAATATTGTTGGCACCCACACTCTGCTGAAGTGCGCTAAAAAAGTCTGGCTGGATGAAGGCATGCAGTCTGAACATCTGTTTCACCATGTGTCTACTGACGAAGTCTACGGCACCCTCGGCCCTTGGGATCCGGCATTCAGCGAGTCTACCCCGTACGCACCGAACTCGCCTTATGCTGCCAGCAAGGCGGCGTCCGACCATCTGGTGCGGTCCTATCACCATACCTACGGGCTGAACGTCACCACCAGTAACTGCTCCAACAATTACGGGCCTTATCATTTTCCGGAAAAGCTGATCCCGCTTTGCCTGTTGAATATTCTGATGGGTGAGTCGCTGCCGATTTACGGTGACGGCAAACAGATCCGGGACTGGCTGTTTGTGGATGACCATGCCCGTGGCATCGAGCTGATCATCCGGAACGGACGCCGTGGTGAGACTTACAACATCGGCGGCAATAATGAGTGGGCCAACATCGACGTGGTAAAACTGCTGTGCAGTATTGTCGATCAGCGTTTCGCGGACAACCCGCGGCTGTCCGGGCGCTTTCCAGATTCGCCCTGTGCCAGCGCCACGCCGGCGGGTTCGCTGATTGCCTACGTTGAGGACCGCCCCGGTCATGACACCCGCTATGCCATCAACGCGGAAAAGATCATGACCGAACTGGGCTATCAGCCGGTGGAAGATTTTGAGTCGGGTCTCAACAAGACCGTAAACTGGTATCTGGCGAATGAAGCCTGGTGGCAATCCATCCTTAACGGCAGCACTTGTTCCTGATTGCACTGCTGTCTACTGAAGTTGCCCTCTTTCGGTGAATGCCTCGCAGGGTTGCCCGGCCTCGTTGAGTTCCAGGGATATCCCCTGCGGCACCGTAGAGCCGTGAATGCGGCCGGATAGAACTATTTCGCTTGATTGTCAGTCTCATGAACAAGGTCTAGAAAGCAGGGCCTGGAGGACAGAGCGTACAGGGAGTAAAAGACAGGGCGTAAAAAGTGAGTTTATCTGGCCAGCTTGAGGGCTCTGTCGGTTGTCGGGACCCCGACTTTTATGGCCGCTCAGTCAGTGGTAAAAGCCAGAGCTCCAGTCACTGCAAAAAAACGCGACGGGTTTGATGGAGTCATTGCGACAGCTATTGCAAAAGCCATTGTAAAAGTTGTTGCGAAAGACATTGCAAAAGAAAGTGCGTGAGCAGGCGTGAAAAGAAGCCGGGAAAAAATCTAGTGCGAAATAAAGCGCTAAATAAAAGGCAGAATAAAGGGCCAAGGAAAATAAAGCAGGCGGATTGGAAGCAAGTGCAAAAGTCGGTGAAAGAAAGGCGAAAGTAAAGGTGAAAGACGGGTAAAAGTAACCGAGAAATAAGTGCGAAAAAAAATGCGGCAGTAAGCGGGCAAGCAGCGAAAGAAACGCAAAAGCGCAAGAAGGTTGAGAAGCGTAAGAAGTTTAAGTAGCGCAAGAAAGGCAAGAAGCAATAGAAAAGCAAGAAGCCACAGAAACGGAACAAGTAAAGAAACGTGAGAAAGCAGAAACTTCGTGAGCAGGCAGGTTCGAGAGAAATTGTGGAAACGAACAGCAGAGCAAACCGCAAAACAAACAGAAAGGCTGAGTTGACAGCGCTCAGAGCCTTGAATTCAGGGTTTGGTGCAGGGTCAATAAGGTCAGGAACAGTGGCCGTATTCCTCAGTGCACTGCTGTTGCTGGGCGCCGGCGCGGTGCAGGGGCAGACTGAATCGGACTTTGCCCTGTTCGAGCCGGTGGATTCCACGAGCAATGCCGCCAGTTCGGCACCTCGACGCCGGGGGGGGGGCGCGACCGCGGATACTGCCGCCAGTGAGGCCGAGTTCTCCCTGATCGGCACTGCCCGGATTGGCGACCAAACTTCAGTCATGCTGAGACACGTCAGCGGAGAGGCAGTTCGCGTGTCTCTGGAGCGTTCTCGCATGCCCATTCCGGGCTATGGGCAGTACGCGGTAGTGGGCTCTGAAGGAGACAGCGTGTCCATTCAATACCCCCAGTCGGTTGCCTGCGCGGAATTTGCCGCTCAGGGCGTCAGTTGTGATGCCAGCCGCAACATTGCCACGCTCAGTCTTACCACCGCCAAGGCGATTGTGCCCAGCCCGGCGGCAGCCGAGACAACGGAGCCGGATTCTGGCCAAGAAGAAGGCCGGGATGCACCGATCAACCCGTTCGAGGCTCTGCGCAGCCGGGCGCAGAATGGCGCGCCGCCTCCTGAGCGCCCCGACCGGTTTCAGCCCCGCAGGATAGATCCGGCGGATGTGCCGCCCGGCATGCGGGTAGTCTCGACGCCGTTTGGTGATCGCCTGGTTGAAGAATAGCCTTTTGGCCAGAGCGCCTGATGAGAGGTGCGGGTACTGACGCGCTTCCCTCTGGTCGGCGCTTGTCGCTCACGTGCCTCTCGGCCTGCTCGTTACCCGCTAATGCTTTTTCCGTCCACACCCGAATTTAATGGGTGTCAGACGGATTTGACTCTCGGCCTGGCATTTTAAGAGCTGACTGCCCGGCTTTTTATCAGCCGTCCTTGTTTATCCACCACCCCCAAAGCTGCGCCGAGAGTAAATGATACGGGCATGGAGTTTCTTACAAACAGCGCCGCGACCCCTTATTGTGCTAGATTAGCGGCCAATACAATGTCCCAAAAACAGGAATGCCGGACTAACTGTGAAGCTGACCTACCCATGAGCACCTTCTGTTTGCGCGTGCGCCTCAAGTGGCAACGGTTCAGAACGATTGTCGCGCTTTGTATCACGGCTCTGCTGCCTGCTGTTAGCATGGCTTATGTCGTCGACGGCGCCAAATGGCTGCGGGGCGAAGCGGAGTTCTATGTCGCCATTCCCGGCTTGGCCGCCTCAGAAATCAGCTGGAACAGCGCAGTCATTGACGCTCTGAATAATTGGAGCGCTCACACCGTGTTCAATTTCACGGTCTTGGAAGAAGACAAGGACCCCTGCGCAGTTGACGATTTCAGTAGTATCGATTTTAGCCAGGATTTCTGTGGCTCTGACTTTGGCGAAAACACCCTGGCGGTGGCGGTTCGCCGTTTTGAGGCACAGGAGCTTGGCCCTCCCAACATCATTGAAGGCGACATCGTGGTCAATAATGCAGTGCGCTACGACATCTTCGACGGGCCACTGGTTCAGTTTGGCTTTCTCAACAGTGGGCTCGATTTCAAGCGTATTGCGCTGCATGAGCTTGGCCATGTGATCGGGCTTGATCATGAAGAAGCCAACCCGGCAATTATGGCACCGACCATCAGTGATATCTTTGAACTGCAGGAGGATGACATTGCCGGTGTCGAGGCGCTTTACAGTGGCCTTGATAATTGCCAGATCAAGCGGCTGACTTTCGGCAGTTCGTCCGAATCTTTGAGCAGTGGCGACTGCAGGGTGCTGGAACTCACCGTTGGCGGTTCGGACGACAGCTACATCGATCTCTATCAGTTTGAGGTGTCGCAGTCAGCTCAGTTCGAGTTCTCGGCCAGCTCCGACACGCTGGATACGGTTCTGCTGCTGGCGACAACTGATCTTGAGTATCTGGCCGTGGAGACGGGCTCCTCCGACGATTGCGATTCGACCCTGACTCAGACTCTGGAGGCTGGCTCTTACTTTTTGATGGTGAATACTTACGATGAGCCCGTTGATGTCGATTGCGGCGTCTCCGGGGATTACAGACTCACCGCCAATTTCAGCACCGGGACGCAACCCGAGCTGGGTCCGCCCACCAGCCTGCTGGGCGCTTTCAGTCAGGCCAGTTTTACCGGTGGCATAAGTGCCGATGACGGCGCTTCATTCGGCAATGTGTTCAGTCCGTGGGATTCGCTGGACATCACCGCCGAGATTGTGGTGGATCCTGTGCATGTCGGCGAGCCGGGCTTTTTGCTGGTGGCGGCTCTGTTGCCGGATGCGCTGTTGATGCTCAACGAGGAGAATCAGTTTGTCGATGTCTCGGCTGCAGGCAGTCCGCTGGCGATCTACCGGCGCAAAGTGCTGGCAGAAAGCGAGCAGATAGACGTCGCGAAGGGCCTGGTGCCCGGCCCGCTTGGTATCTTTCAGCTGGAGGCAAATATTGTGGTTGGCTACGGGCTCGATGCCAACCCCGATGAGGTCTATTACCACACGACTCCGATGAACCTGATCGTCGCCACTCAGGCTGGCGACGGCAGTTAAACACCTGAAGTTTCTGACAATATCTTGCCACTCACGCAGGTTCATGAGGGCGATATTTACTGTATAATCCGCGTCTAATTTCGGGGCAGGCCGCCTGTTCAGGGGACACCCCGTGAGACCACGCATGCCCGCCGGCGGAATGCGAAACAGGAGTCAGATTGTGAACAATTCGTTAGTAAAGCGTGGCGTCTTCAGTGTGTTGGTGCTGCTGGCCTCAACCCTGCTGTCCCATTCAGTTTCCGCTCAAAATGTGGCGGATAATATTCGACCTGTCGGCTCAATCTGCCTGGCCGGCCAGGCCTGTGTCGGCACGGTGGCCGGCGCCATGAATGAAGCCAGCGGAGCAGATGCTGCTGAACCTGCAATCGAGGCCGCAGCAGAGGCTGCCGCTGACGCGGCTCCGATGGAAGTGGCGGCTGCGGCAACAGAGTTCGATGCGGCGGGTGCCTACCAGATGAGCTGCAACGCCTGCCATGGCACCGGTGCAGCCGGCGCTCCGATGCTGGGTGATGCCGCGGCCTGGGAAGCCCGCATGGAAAAAGGCATGGAGGCGCTAATGTCCAACGTCATTAATGGCGTCGGGGCGATGCCAGCACGCGGCATTTGCATGACCTGCAGCGATGACGACCTGCAGGCTATCGTGAACTACATGCTGGCGCAGAATTAAGTGGCCAGCGCGGTCGGGTCCCGCTCGGAAGTGAACGGTCCGTGCCTTCGGTTAAACAGACAATTACAGATTTTTCGATAAAGAAGTGAAGAGGGTGTTACCTATGAACAATTTTTTTAAAGCCGGCCTGATGGCCATGACTGCCTGCGCTGCAACCGCGAGCTTTGCTGACAACAGCGAAGGGCTGCAGCTGGCTCAGGTCAGCGACGGCTTCAATGCTGAGCAGAAGTACATGGCTTCCTGCTTTGCCTGCCACAGCACCGGTGCGGCCGGCGCGCCCAAGGTCGGTGCCGAGATGATGAGCGAGTGGGAACCTCGCCTCGAGAAGGGTCTGGACGCGGTAGTCGCTAACGCCATTAACGGTGTGAACGCGATGCCCGCCAAGGGTCTGTGCTTCGACTGCAATGAAGACGATATCCGCGCGCTGGTTGAGTACATGCTCGAAACCAGCCAGTAAGCGATCCGCTTGTCAGAAAATGGGCTCTTCGGAGTCCATTTTTTTTGCGCGCGAAAAAGTGCTACTGCCGGGAAAACACGGCCGGCGTGCGGGACTCAAAATTGGCCGGATAAGTTGCCGTTTGCCGCCTCCCGAAATACACCTTTAATAGTCGGCCCAAGCGGAGATCGACCTACCGAGTGACCTATCCGGCGCGCTTTCAGAAGCTGGCGGCGATGAATCCCTGAGCCTGTGGTTATCGGTCTGACCCGCGGCGAAGCTGCCGCTGCTAGGACTAGCAGCTGCAACACTATCAGAAAAAACTGTCAGGCCCCTTGCTGGACCGGATTGACCTGCAGGTGGAATTGCCGTCCCTGAGCAGTGCCAAGGTGTTTGATGCGGTGCCTGATGCAGACGATTCAGGGCCGGCCTGGCAGCGCAGAAAAATTCAGGTGGCTGACTGTCGGGCCCTGCAGATGGCGCGCAGCGGCAAACTCAATAGCCGCCTGAGTGCGGCCGAGGTGGAGCAGCTGTGCCGGCTGTCTGCGGCGGAGCGACGGCAGCTTGGCGCCATGATGGATCAGCTGGGTCTTTCTGCCCGCGCCCTGCACCGGATCCAGCGGGTGGCGCGAACGCTGGCTGATCTCGACGCCAGCTCGCAGATCACGGAAGCGCACCTCCTCGCGTGCGAGTCTGTCGTGGATGACCGCCTCAGCTCTGGGGCTGCTGCTCGAGTGTGGCAAGCCGTGACTCGAGATTCGCGATGAGGGTTTCCAGCTCGTTGACGCGCTGCTGTGCTCGGTCCAGCGCGCGGGCCTGAGCGTCAAACTCTTCGCGCGTCAGCACGTCTAGCTCCCTGAGTCCGTGTTTCAGGGACTGTTCAAGCTTGGCCCTGGTCTCCTGACGCAGCTCATTGGCGGCAGGCATCAGACCGGCAAGTCGGGCACTGAGTTCATCGAGCAGGCGCTTGTCCATGCTGGGGATCCTCGGTAAAGGCAGTAAGGGTTCTGTCTGACAGGGTCAAAACCGCAGTTTAGCATTTTTGCCGGAGCAAGACGGAGCAAGACGGAGCAAGACGGGTTAGCACAGGCATCAGGAGCCAGCGCTGGGCGGGTAGCCCGGGCCTGCGCGTCAGACCTGAGTGACACAGGCGCCCGGATATTGGGAAGAAACCGGTGATTTATCCGAGATAAGCACTATAAAGGTGCATAAATAAAAGCATCGCACCACGAAAAGGCAGCCAATTACACCGATATGGGGCATAAATGGCCTCAGGGGGCCCACCGCGGGCTGATGCGCCGGAGAGTTGGCAATAAGTTAAAGCTGGCACGGTCCCTGCATGGTCTGGAACACGTCAATTACATCGACGCGATTATGCGGCTTTGTAACCAGTGATCGGTCGACGGTCATCATGCAGTAAGCAGTAGATAAACGAGGTAAGGAGTAAACCGGCATGAAGTTTGTGACGGCGATAATAAAACCTTTCAAGTTGGACGACCTGCGAGAGTCGCTGTCCGAAATAGGCGTACAGGGCGTAACTGTAACCGAGGTTAAAGGCTTCGGTCGTCAGAAAGGGCACACTGAGCTGTATCGGGGTTCCGAATACGTGGTGGACTTTCTGCCCAAGGTCAAACTGGAAGTGGCGATTGCCGACGACCTGCTTGAGCGTACGCTCGAGGTTGTCGCCGACGCGGCTACCACAGGCAAGATTGGTGACGGCAAGATATTCGTCACTGATCTGGAACAGGTGATTCGTATCCGCACCGGTGAAACCGGTGAGGATGCCGTGTAGGGCTGCTGCAGGACTGGCAGTTGCCACACAGAAACTGTGTTTATCTTAGTTCGAGCACATAGCGAAAGCAGATTATCAGATTCAGGCCTGACGACTCTGCGTTCAGTTTTACCCTAGCGATTGCTAGTGGATTGGTAGTTCTCTCCCTTGACGTATCCTACGTATGCGCCTCTGTCCTTCAGAGGCTTTTTTTTGCCCGGAAAAACCTCCCATGGTCAGAGTCTCGGCAGAGCCCTGGCGGAATGGGCCTTGCTGTGCCTGCAGGTGTCAACGCGCTGGTCGAATGGGGGTTTGACCGGATGAATTCAGAGCCTTGGTAGCGGTCCCTCAGGCAAGGAGTACTCTTGCGCAGGGACGCGTCAGGCAGCAGGGCGGAACTACTGGCCCAGGCAGTACTGGATGACTGCGAGCGCAGCCACCGGCGCGGTTTCTGTGCGCAGCACTCTGGGGCCGAGCGTTGTTGGAATGAACGTAGCCTCTACGCTGCGCGTGACCTCAGCAGGAGACAGTCCGCCTTCGGGGCCGATCAGCAGGGCAATGGAGCGGGACAGCGGATTATCGCCCAGACGTTCGGTTCCCCGGGGGTCGAGGCACAGCCGGGTTTCCGCGGATTGCTGGCCCAGCCAGTCGGCCAGATCCAACGGTTCGGCAATGGTCGGTACATCCAGTCGGCCGCTCTGCTCGGCCGCGCTGACCGCAATGCGACGCCAGTGCCTGAGCTTGTTTTCAATTCTCGAGGCCTGTTTGAAGCGCACGTCGCCATACTCACAGTTCACCGGCGTGATCAGGGTAACCCCCAGCTCGACACTTTTCTGAATGCCATAGTCCATGCGGTCGCCTTTGGACAGCCCGAGACCGAGCTCGAGCCGCGCTGCCCGCTGCTCCGATGCCAGTGCTGCCCGCTGTTGCTCTCCCAGCATCACCGCCAGCGCGTTTTTCCTTACGTCACTGATGACGGCATGAAACTCGCCGCACTCGGCGTTAAACAGCGCCACCGCATCACCGGCTTTAAGCCGCAGCACGTTGGTCAGGTAATGGGACAGGTCTTTGGACAGGTTGAGGCGCTTACCTGAGGCCAGTGGTTCTGGCGAGTAGACCCGGGTCAGGCGCACGAATCAGGCTTCTCTATTCTGCAGCTGCAGGGAGAGGTTATTCCAGATCTGGCTAACGCTTTTTGCTAGGTTCATCGAGTAGAAATGAATACCGGGGGCGCCACCTTCGAGCAGGTCATAGCAGAGCTCAGTCACGACATCGATACCGAACTGTCTCACGCCATCAGTGTCGTCGCCAAAATCTTCCAGCCGGTTGCCGAGCCATAGAGGAATCTCGGCGCCGCATTTGCTGCTGAAACGCTTGAGATTGTCGAAGTTGGTGATCGGCATCACGCCCGGCACAATCGGAATGTCGATGCCCTGCGACTGGCAGTAATCGACAAAGCGAAAGTAAGCATCCACGTTGTAAAAATACTGAGTGATGGCCGCATTCGCACCGGCGTTGACTTTCTGTTTGAAATAATCCACATCACGGCTGAAGCTTCGCGCCTCCGGATGGGTTTCCGGATAGCAGGCCACTTCGATGTGGAAATAGTCGCCGGTTTCCTCCCGGATGAATTCCACCAGCTCATTGGCGTAGCGATAGTGAGCAGGCGCGCCGCCACCGGAGGGGATGTCTCCGCGCAGCGCCACCAGCCTTTTGATCCCGGCGTCCTGATAGCTTTGCAGCAGCTCACGCACGTCGGATTCATCGGTGCCGGCGAAGGAGAGGTGCGGAGCTACCTCGGACCCAGCCGCCCGGTATTTCAGCACCAGCTTGCTGGTGCCGGCGCGGGTCGAGCCGCCGGCTCCGTAGGTCACCGAAAAGTATTCCGGGCCGAGCGCCGCCAGTTCGGCGTGCACGGCATCCAGCCTGGATTCCCCCTCCGCAGTGCGCGGCGGGTAAAACTCAATGCTAAAAGACGCGTTGGTGGAATCCATGCCGGAGTCAGCCTTGTCGGTGTGACTAGTACTTGTAGCTGTCGTTCTTGAACGGGCCGGCTACCGGGACATTGATGTAGTCAGCCTGAGTCGGTGTCAGCTCGGTCAGCACACCGCCGAAGCCGGCAACCATCAGCGCGGCCACTTCTTCGTCAAGGTGCTTCGGCAGCACGGTGACGGTGATGGCGTCCTGCTTGGCACTGGCATCGAGATCGGCAAACTTGCGCTCGTACAGGAACATCTGCGCCAGTACCTGGTTGGCAAAAGATCCGTCCATGATCCGTGAAGGGTGGCCGGTGGCATTACCCAGATTAATCAGGCGGCCTTCCGACAGCAGGATCAGGTAGTTGTCCTTGTCCTGACCGTCGCCCCGGTAGATCTTGTGCACCTGCGGCTTGACCTCTTCCCAGGCCCAGTTGTCACGCATGTACTGGGTGTCGATTTCATTGTCGAAGTGGCCGATGTTGCAGATGATCGCGCCGGCCTTGACCGCTTCCAGCATGTGCTTGTCGCACACGTTGACGTTACCGGTGGTGGTCACGATCATGTCCATCTTGCCGAGCAGATCGCCATCGATGGCGCTGGCCTGGCCGGTGTTTTTGCCGTCGAGGTAGGGAGACACCACTTCAAAACCGTCCATGCAGGCCTGCATGGCGCAGATCGGATCGATCTCGGTAATTTTCACAATCATGCCTTCCTGCCGCAGGCTCTGCGCGGAGCCCTTGCCCACATCGCCATAGCCAATAACCAGCGCCTGCTTGCCGGACAGCAGCATGTCGGTGCCACGCTTGATGCCGTCATTCAGACTGTGGCGGCAGCCATACTTGTTGTCGTTCTTGCTCTTGGTCACCGAGTCATTGACGTTGATGGCAGGGACCTTCAGTGAGCCTTCTTCCACCATTTCCAGCAGACGGTGCACGCCGGTGGTGGTTTCCTCGGTGATGCCGTGGATGTTCTCCAGCAACTCCGGGTATTTCTCATGCACCATGGCTGTGAGGTCACCGCCATCGTCCAGGATCATGTTGGCATTCCAGGGCTCGCCGTCTTTCAGAATGGTCTGCTCAATGCACCACTCGCCTTC
>Ga0255751_10002557_pt1 | contig 16941 bp, 16 predicted proteins | sample 071ome_20_FD_179951 | JGI IMG/M metagenome (GOLD analysis project Ga0255751, IMG submission 179951) | Coastal salt marsh microbial communities from the Groves Creek Marsh, Skidaway Island, Georgia - 071412BT metaG (version 2) | ecosystem: Environmental > Aquatic > Marine > Intertidal zone >...
CGAGCAGCCTGCGTCACCGGCTGTATTCTGACCGCCATTCGTACGCATCTGGACCTCATTCAAGAGACTGGCCTCAGTGAGTGGCCAAAGCTTCAGGCCCTGATGTTTTTAATGCATTGGGTCGGCGACATTCATCAGCCTATGCACGTGAGTTTTGCTGATGACCTTGGCGGTAATCGGACGAAAGTGCTCGGCTACGAAGATTGCAACAATATGCATGGCGTTTGGGACTATTGCCTTGTAAAGGAGACAGGCAAGGGCTATGCAGCACTTCTCGATATGTTAAAGCCAGTCACATCAGAACCATTCGTAAACAAGACGTTAGATCCGGATATTTGGGCGAACGAGTCGCTCTCGATCGCACGCCATCCCCGAACACAGTATTGCCAATTAGAGGGTAGTCGATGTGAGCCCTGGGCGAGCCGGCAGTATCAGTTGGCCGAGGATTACCAACAAATGAACTGGCCAATCGCGGCGGCGAGAATCCAGCAAGCCGGCGCGCGCCTTGCGGCGCTGCTTAACCAAGTGTTGGTCCCAACGTCGTGAGTGTTGAGCACGCGGCCCTCCAGCTGCGAGTCCGCGACCTGAGTGCCGCGCTCGCTTTCTATCAAAAGGGGCTCAAAGCGGAAGTGCTCGGTGTTTATGAAGGTTTTTACGCATTTGTGCGCTTGGGGAGCACTGAAATTCATTTGAAGTCTGTGGCGGACGAGGACCCAGGTATCGCTTACGTCCAGGAATTGGAACATGTCACCTTGTATTGCTGGACTTCATCGGTCCAAGCTGTGCTCGAGTTGTTCACGCGAGAACCCTCGGGTGGGCACTTAATTCGTGATGCTGAGCAGACGCCCTGGCAGACCCTTGAGGCGGTGCTTGAAGACCCCGACGGCCATCGTATCTTTATTGCAGAGCGACTGACGAATGAAAGTTGACCGGTCCTCTCACGGGTTTTGATCCATCTTTTGCGGGTGGCCTTCCCTCGCTGAGGCGCCGTACAACCTGCATCACGAGGGGAAGGGAAGCAAACGCATGACGAGAAACGCGCAAAAAAACGTCGTTGCAGTAATAGGCATTACGATCGCTCTGGCCCTGGGGTTTGCTGTGACCTCAGCGCTCGGTGGGCGCTCAGCAGCGACGCCCTGGGGCGTTGACCTCGTGACCTTATGTGTCTGTGTCGCCTTCGGTGTTCAGTGGCTCATGTTTATACCCGCCTATGTGTTTAAGACCGAGCGCTACTACGACGCAACAGGCAGTCTGACCTACATCACGCTGGTGGTGGTCGCACTTGCACTGGGTGCGGCCGATGATCGGAGTCTCTTGCTCGGCGCCATGGTTTTGGCTTGGGCCTTCCGTCTCGGCAGTTTTCTCTTTGTCAGAGTCTCGAAAGCAGGCGAGGATCGTCGATTCAGAACGATGAAACATCACTTTATGGAATTTTTAATGACTTGGACGCTTCAGGGCCTCTGGGTGGTGATGACCCTGGCCGCGGCGCTTGCGGTGATGACATCCGATCAAGCGGTGCCGTTAGACCGGTATGCCCTACTTGGCAGTGTGCTTTGGGCATTGGGTTGGACAGTGGAAATCGTTGCCGACAGACAAAAAACGGTATTTCGCGCGAACCCCGAGAATCGAGATTCGTTTATTACTGAAGGACTTTGGGCTAGATCACGCCATCCTAACTACGTGGGCGAAATCCTACTTTGGATTGGCATCGCTATCATCGCGTTCCCAGCATTAGAAGGCAGTCAGCATTGGGCGTTGATCTCACCGCTCTTCGTTTATGTTCTGCTCGTGCATGTTAGCGGCGTGAGAATGCTCGAAAACGGCGCGAACAAGCGCTGGGGCGATGATCCTGTGTATCAAGCCTATAAATCGGCGACACCTGTGCTTTGGCCACGTCTTCTCGGGAAGTAAAAACAGCCGATCTCAATGTCACATAGTGGCGAAGGCGTTGCGCAATTCCTGAACAAATACTTCAGGTTGTTCTAAAGCTGCAAAATGTCCGCCTTTATCTCTGCGCTGATAATACCGGAGGTCAACAAATCGCTTTGCGGCCCAGCGCTCAGATGCTTTAAAGATTTCTTTCGGGAACATGCTGATCGCGCTTGGAATGGTGACTGGTTTTTCTCGGAGAGACCCATCGCCGAAGCTTTCCCAATATATCCTTGCCGAAGAAGCGCCTGAATCGGTGAGCCAGTACAACATGACGTTGTCCAAAAGTTCGTCCATGGAAACGACATTCTCTGGCAGTCCTTTGCAATCCATCCATTGGTAAAACTTTTCAAGGATCCACGCGGCCTGACCAATGGGAGAATCGGCAAGGCCGTACCCCAAGGTTTGGGGTCGTGTGCTTTGCTGTTTGGAATACCCCGAATCGTGATCTTGGTAGAACTGATAGGCCGCGAGGCATTCTTGTTCAAATTCGGTGAGATCGTTCATGGTTTCCGGGTCGGGACCAACAACCGGCATGGTGATATGAATACCCTGGCAATGGCCCAAATTCTGCGCACCAATTGCGGTGGTCACGATGGAGCCCCAGTCGCCGCCCTGTGCCAGGTAAGCGTCGTATCCCAGACTCACCATCAATGCGTCCCATGCCGTAGCGATTTTATTGATGCCCCATCCCGGCGTCTGCGGCTTACCAGAGAAAGTGAAACCGGGGAGCGAGGGACAGACCAGATGAAACGCCTCAGCGTCTGACGCTCCGTGGGCGCCTGGATCGGTCAATGGGCCGATCACTTTTTGGAATTCAACAATCGATCCAGGCCAGCCATGGGTCATGAGCAGCGGGCGGGCGTCTTCTCTTGGCGAGCGTATGTGTAAGAAGTGAATGTTGAGCCCATCGATTTCAGTGATGAAGGCGGGCCATTGATTAAGAAGCGCCTCTCTCGCTCTGAAGTCGTAATGATGGAGCCAATACTGATGGACCTGCTTCATATAGTTGAGCGGGACACCTTGTGACCAATCATCCGGTGTTTCAGCGTCGGGCCAGCGCGTGTGCTCGAGTCGCTGCCTAAGGTCTGCAAGGGCTTCATCGCTGGTTTGTATCGTGAACGGTCTAGGGCTCATACGGGGTTACTCCTGGGAGATGATCGTCTTGCCAATGGCTTGGCGCTCGAGCATCGCAGTCATGGCGATGCCGGTTTCTTCAAGGCGAAAGTGTTGGCCAGTCAGTGGCGAAATCCTACCCTCTGCTATGCGATTCACCAGCGCTTCGACCACGGGCGCTGAATGGTCGGGATAGATGGCGATATGGCCGCCCCAGTTGACGCCGATGACGCTCACTTGTTTGAGAAGCGTCAGATTCGCGGGCAATTTGGGGATCGTGCCTGTGGCAAACCCAACCACGAGGAATCTGCCGCCCGGCGCAAGCGATCGAAGTCCGGCTTCAGCAAAATCGCCTCCCACGGGATCGTAGACCACATTGAGCGGTCGATCGCCCAGGTCGGTCTTGAGCGTGTCTCGCCAGTTCGGCTCGCTGTAATTGATCAGGAGGTCCGCCCCTTGCCGGCGTGCCATGTCTAATTTTTCTGGAGTCGAGGCGGCTGCGATGACGAAAGCGCCCTCCGATTTGGCGAGATCAATGGCGGCTGTGCCAACGCCGCCGCTGGCGCCGAGGACCAGCACAGATTCTCCCGCTTGAATTTTCGCCAGCGTGATCAGGCCGTGGTAAGCGGTGCAGTAGTTGACTAGAAAGGCTGCAGCGGCTTCGAAACTGGCGTTGTCTGGAATGGCAATGCATTGGTTGGCCGGCACGGCAATTCGCTCAGCTAAACCGCCTCGAGAAGGCATAGCGAGCACGCGGTCGCCAACGGTGAGATGGGCCACCGAGGGGTCGACTTCAGTAATGATGCCCGCGATTTCATTGCCAGGAATGAATGGCAGCGGCGGTTTGATCTGGTAGAGCCCTGCGACCATGAGGGCATCGACGTAACCGAGACCCGTCGCTTTGATATCGATGATGACTTGGCCGGACTTGAGTTCGGGTTCAGGGACGTCTTGAACCTGTAACTGAGTGGGTGGGGCAAAGGCTTCGCAGACAATGGCTTTCACGGTGCGCTCTCAATGAAGGGAAGAGCAGGATAACGGAATTCTGGGTGACCGGTCGACTGAACTCGCATTTCCTACTGCTGATGCGCGATCCGCTCAGGTGGGTTGAAGGTTGCTGCAAGGGTGTTTGCTAGGTCCGAGTGCCGAATAAACCCCACTTCTTCTGCTCAGTAGTATCGGTCAGTCCTATCCAATGAAATCTTGGTAGAGGGTTTGGAAGAGACAGGGGCTTGCGACCTGCGTACTATTCACATGGCAGTGATACGGCTGTCGATTTTCAAGCAACAGCAATTAGGGACAAATGATGGCCATAGGCATTGGTATTGGGTTGGGTCGATTCCCTTTTGAGACGGGCAAGGAATATTTTCGTTGGGTCACCTATTGCGAAGCGTCGGGTATTGACTCGATTTGGCAGACCGATCGATTGGTCTCAAAGGAACCCAATCTCGAAACGCTGGCTGCGATGGCCGCAATCGCAGGGGCTACCGAACGCATTCGCTTTGGGATGAACGTGGCGAGTATTGCGCTTCGAGACCCACTCATCACGGCGAAACAGTGCGCGACGATTGACCGTTTGAGTGATGGACGTTTGCTTCCCGCGTTTGGAATCGGCAGCGCGCTGAGTCGGGACTATCTCGCGACGGGCAAACCAACCAAAGCGAGAGGAAAGCGCGCGGATGAGGCGCTCACGTTAGTGTCTAGGCTTTGGCACGAAGATGAAGTGAGTTTCGAGGGTGAGTTCTATCAGTATGACCGCGCCAGTATTTCACCTAAGCCTGCTAATCCAAGAATCCCGCTTTGGATCGGCGGTGGATCACAGGCGGCCATAGAGCGAACGGCGAGAATTGGCACTGGCTGGTTGGCCGGCATCGATACGCCGAGCCATACCGCAGAGGTTGTGGCGGCCATCAGAGAAGCGACCACGCGTTACCAGAGATCCATTGATGACGATCACTACGGCGCGACTTTTTCGTTCCGATTCGGCAGCGTCGATGACCCCATTGCTCAACAGGCCATCAAGGGTTTTTCAGCTCGACTCGATGTAGATCCGATGGCGTTGCTTGCCATTGGCGGCGCAGCGGTGATTGCAGCGCGGGTGCGCGAATTTATCGCGGCGGGCTGCTCAAAATTCGTCCTGATTCCTATCGCGGATGGTGCGGACGACGTGATGCTACAAACCCGCCGCTTGGTTGAAGAGGTACTGCCGCTGTTTGAAGCGGCTTAACACTCAGCAGCGAGAAAGGCTCGAGTTCGGGCTGCCATCTCTGCATCAGAGGACTCGATGGCGGCGGTGAAATCGCTGATGCCAATATCTCTCAATCGCGCCAAATCAGCTCGGAGCGTTTTTTCATCGCCTACCAGGGCTAAATCTCCCGGGCCTTTTAAGCCTTCACGATCTAGCATGGCTCGATAGGAAGGTAGTTGGCCATATATGACGAGTGATTGATCAATAGTCGCCCTGACTTTTTCTGGTTCGTTGGTCAATGCAATAGGAAAACCCGCGACAATTGCCGGTTCTGGGCGGCCGGCTGCTGCTGCCGCATCAGACATTACGGGCTTGATGTGAGTCGCCAAGGTCTTAGGACCGGTCATCCAAGTAATGGTGCCGTCCGCCATGGAGCCAGCAATCGAGAGCATCACTGGTCCAAGGGCGGCGATAAGAACAGGTAGCTTCGGTTGCCCTGGGACACCAATTTTGACGCCATGGACCCTGAAATGCTCGCCATCAAAGTGTACGGTCTCACCCATGACGAGGGGGCTCAGCACGCTGAGATATTCCCGCATGTGTCGTGCAGGCTTTTCATAGGAGAGACCAAACATGTCTTCAATGACAAGCTTGTGCGAGAGCCCGATACCCAAGTTAAATCGTCCGTCGCACGCGGCTGCTGTGGTGAGTGCTTGTTGCGCGAGCGCGGTCGGGTGCCTGGGGTAGGTGGGTGTCACGGCGGTGCCGAGTTGAATACGTGTGGTTTCCCTGCCGATCAAGGCCAATGTGCTAATGGCATCAACGCCGAAGATATTGGCCATCCAAAGCGAATCGAAGCCCTCCGCCTCGGCTTGCTTGGCGTTCTCAATAATCGCCTCAAAGGGGGTGTTTGGATCATCGGTGACCGATGCCATGAGTCCTATGCGCATAAGTTGTTCTCCAAAACGGTAGTTGATTGATGGGACGCACGCGCCAAATGTTCGCGCGAGTCATCGTTGATCCTTGAAACATCAACGCTTGATGATCAGTCTTGGTGCCCGAATCAAGTTATTTGAGCAAAATCCTCAGGCGTCCACTGATTGTTGCCGGTTGAATGATGACTTAAGGTAGTTAGATCCTAATCGCTTTTCACATCAATGTCCCACGACACAATGTCCGGTTCTTCAAAAACAGGTTTTTTTCACGATGCGAAACGAGGGGATTACGTGCTCATGTGGCGAGGGGAAGTCGTCGATCGATTCCCCACGGTTGCAGCCTTCGTGTTTGAGCATGCGGCGCTGCTGGTTGCACTCGAGGAACAGCAAACGACCTTGCTTGAGGCTGCCTATAAGCCTTGGCTAGGAAGCATGCCGGATGACGCGCATTAAACCTTCTTGCATGGTCGATGCGACCAATCGACCGTCCCGCGTGTAGAACAGGCCGCGATTCATCCCTCTTGACCCTTCGCTGACCGGCGACTCCTTGTAGTAGAGCAACCAATCAGAGATATTGAATGGCTCGTGAAACCAAAGCGCATGATCGAGACTCGCCATTTGCAGTACATCCCGTTGAATCGTTTCCCGGTGCGGGAGCGAGGCGGTGCTAACGAGGCCCATGTCTGACGCATAGGCTAGGAGCAGCTGATGATCTTGCTCTCGCGTTACCGAGCTCAAGAACTTCACCCAGACAGCTTGGTGATCCCGGCCCGCGGGCGCTTGATCGATGGGGTAAACCGATCGCAATTCAAACGGACGCTCTCGAGTCATCCACACGGCCCGCTCCCCGAGGTTGGGCATGCGGCTCGCGACGGCGCGGTCCTCTTCGAGATCCTCAGGCTGGGGGAAATCTGCCATGGGCATTTGATGATGTAGCCCAGGCTCCGATACGTGAAAGGAGGCGTCCATGCTGAAGATAGCCTCGCCATTTTGAACGCCTTTAACTCGACGCGTGGTGAAGCTTTTACCGTCTCGAATACGATCTACATGAAAAATAATCGGCTGATTGACCCGGCCCGGGCGTAAGAAGTAGCCGTGAAGCGAGTGGCATGGTCGATCATCCTCAACGGTTGATTGGAGTGCCGCGAGCGCCTGGGCAAGAACCAATCCGCCAAACAATCGGTCGCCGAGTTGGGTATCCGAATTCGCTCTGAAGATGTCGAGGTCTAGTTGTTCAAGCGAAAGTTCGCCGAGGAGTTGCTTTGCCAGAGGCTCACTCACTGTGGAATATCCACCTGAATCAATTGTTCGCTCACCGTAACCGCGTAGGTCTTTAGGGGTTCCCACGCAGGTGGGGCCAAGACTTCTCCGTCGGAGAGTCGAAACTCAGCGCCATGGTAAGGGCATGTGATGCAGCCGTTATGCAGATCGCCGCCTTCGAGGCCTAACTCATCGTGGGTGCAGTGATAGTCGATCGCGTAGACGGTGCCATCGAGATGCACCAGCAGCAAAGTCCGATCCTCGAGGTCGACCCTAAGTTGACTGCCCTCTGGCAGTTCCGCGAGGCTGGCAAGTGTCATCAAAGCCATAGGCTATTCCAATAGCCAATCCGGGCAGAGGCCCGGATCGGAGTATATCGAGGGTTTGTGGATCAGCGCAGATCGGGCAGTTGGTAGCCGTCAGCCTCGAGCTGGCCTCGAATCACTTTTTTATCAATCTTGCCCGTGGATGTGAGCGGAATCTCTTCGACGAAAATGACATCGTCGGGCAACTGCCATTTGGCAAAGAGTTCTGAACAGTGTTCGATGATCAATTCGCGGGTCACGTTGGATCCTTCAAAGAGAATAACCAAGGCCACAGGACGCTCGTCCCATTTCGGATGCGGCTGAGCGACCACGGCCGCTTGGCGTACACCTTCGAGCGCGACAATATGATTTTCAAGATCCACAGATGAAATCCACTCGCCACCCGATTTGATCAAGTCTTTAGAGCGATCTGCGATGATTAAATACTGCTCGGCATCGATTTTGGCCACATCACCTGTCACCAACCACCCATCATGAAACTTCTCTGGCTGCGGGTCGTTATAGTACTCGGAGCAAATCCAGGGCCCTCTAATCAATAATTCGCCTACGGATTCACCGTCGTGCGGTAAGCGTTCCCAGTTTTCGTCAAAAATCTCGATCTCCAGCCCTGGGCTGGCGAGGCCCGCCTTAGCAATGTTTTCAAATTGCTGGTCTTCACTTAATTTGAGGTGTGATCGTTTGGCGACTTTGCGCGACAGGGTGCCCAGCGGGTTGGTTTCGGTCATACCCCAACCTTGAATCATTTCGACACCGTGCTGAGACCAATACCATCGCATCATGGAGACCGGCGGCGCAGAGCCGCCGCAGGTGAGCCTTGAGAGTTTGCTCGTGTCAAACTTGTCTGGGTTCGCCTCAAGCACCGCCTTTACGCCCTGCCAGATGGTGGGTACGCCAGCCGAAATAGTGACCTCTTCATCACACATGAGTTGGATGAGTTTTTCTGGATCCATAAAGCGGTGCGGCATCACCTGCTTGCAACCCAGCATCGAAGCGGCAAAGGGAACGCCCCAACCCATCGCGTGGAACATGGGCACGATGCCGCATACCGCATCGAGCGCAGAGAGCGCCATAGAATCGGTCATGACCTGACTCATGGTGTGCAAGTAGGTTGAGCGATTGGTGTACATCACGCCCTTTGGCTTCCCCGTGGTGCCACTCGTGTAGCAGAGTCCCATTGGCGAGTTCTCGTCGATCTCCGGCCATGCATATCGGGTGGATCGTCCGGCGATGAATTCCTCGTAATCAACGGTTTCTTTGAAGCTGGTTTCGCCCCCCTCGCCGTGACGGCATATGACAATGCGCTCAACCGTGGGAATCTTGTCTAGCAACGGTTCGAGCAGTGGAAGTAGGTCTTCATCAGCCACGATGATCTTGTCGGCAGCATGGTTGATGATGTATTCGAGATCAGCCGGGCTCAAACGAATATTGAGGGTATGGAGCACGGCACCCATGGAGGGAACCGCCTGGTACAGCTCAAGGTGGCGATAGTTATTCCACATAAAGCTCGCGACTCGATCACCCTCTTTGACGCCAACCTCCGCAAGCGCATGAGCCAATTGGTTTGCTCGATCCCAGGTGGCCTTTAACGTTTGACGATGCGTGCCATTGGCAAGCAGGGTCACGACTTCTTCGTTGGGGTCGAGTTGCGCACCCCGACCAAGAATTCGGGATAACAGAAGTGGTGTTTGTTGCATCGTCATAACCAGTACCCTCCCACGGTTGGTCGCCACAGGCTGAGTCACAAAGGCCTTCAAAGAGGCGCTAAGTTGAGCTCCGATGGCAAAATGAGGTTGCGAAGCATACCTAATTTGGCGGGTAAATTTAACTCCTGTAAAACGACCAACGGGATGGCTATTGAACATTCGGATTTGAACTGACAGAGTCAGGCAATAAGCGCACGCCCGAGGTTAAAGTTTGGCTGATCGTCTTGAGGGGAAAGCCAGACTTTCCAAATTTGAAATTACCGCCTACGCCATTCCAGGGATAGGTGCCGGGTACATGAGCCTGCTGATTGGGCTCTTTATCATGAAGTTTTCTACCGATGTGCTGCTTATTGCGCCGGCGATTATGGGCACGATTTTTGGCGTGTCGAGGGTCTGGGACGCGATTTCAGATCCGATCATCGGGTACTGGAGTGATCGGACTCAGTCGAGTCTCGGTCGGCGGCGATTTTGGCTATTGCTTAGCCTTCTGCCGCTCTCTTTAACCTTCGTGATGGTGTTCTCACCCCCCATGACCCTCTCGGGCAATGCGCTCGTCGCCTGGATGGCGGTGGGGGTGATTGGCTTTTATTCTGCGATCACGCTCCTCATTGTGCCGCACCTATCCCTTGGCGCCGAGATGACTCAGGATTATCACGAACGATCAAGACTTTATGGCTCTCGTCATGCCGCGTATACGGTAGGTTCCATTATCGCGCTCGCCAGCATGCAGGTTTTGATCAATGCTGAACAGGAATCAGCAGAAGCCGTTCGTGAGCGTGCGTTTCAGCTCTCTGTGCTCGCTGGGATCGTGAGCGCGGTGTTGGTGGGGCTTGCCGTCGTGGTGCTCCGGGAGCGCAAAGATTATCAAGAGCGTCCACCCAGAGCGCCGCTCGAGGCGTTTAAAGACGTTTGGGCCAATCCTCATGCTCGACTCGTGGTGGTGGTGACCTTTATAGAAAATATTGGCAGTGCGGTGATCGCGCTGTTGACGCTGTACGTTTGCCAGTACGTGGTGGGTCGGCCCAGCCTCGCGCCCCTCATCATTCTGACCTACATGATTCCTTCATCGCTGTCGGTACCGCTTTGGATTCCCTTATCCCGAAGAGTCGGCAAAATTCGTTTGTGGATGTTTTCGATGATGCTGACAGGGCTGTCTTTTGGCGGAATGTTTGCGCTGCCGTTTCTGCCAACCATGGAGGCAAAGACCACGTTGATCTTCGTCTTGGCTTTTTTTGCCGGGCTTTCTGCTGGGTGCGGGGGCACCATCGCGCCCTCGGTGCAGGGCGATATCGTCGACTATGACGAGATGATGACCGGTGAGCGCAAAGAGGGCTCCTACTTCGCCGCGTTTAACTTTGTGCAGAAAAGTGCCACCGGAGTCATGATTCTGATCACTGGCTGGGTACTGCAAGTGGTTGGATTCATTCCGAACGTCGAGCAGACGATGCTGGTGCAAATCAGTATGGTGACGCTTTATGGGCTCTCGCCGCTCGTGTGTTACACCATCGGGACGGTGCTGTTTTCAAGGTTTTCTCTTGATGCGACTGAGCACGAGCGTATCCGCTCGGCGATCAGCGAGCAGGCCGGCGCGCCGTAGATTCCTCATTCCATTCAGTCAATGCGGCGAGCTGATGGGTGGTTGCGAGCACCTGACCAGACGCTGACCAAATGCATCCCGTTTCCTCGACAAACCCATCCGTGCTCGCTTTGGCTTCAAATTGCACCAAACAAAATTGGTCAAGGTCCCCAATGGGCGGTGCCGAATGGAAATAGACCGTGTGCTCGAGCGTGGGGCAATGGAACGAAGCATCAATACGTTTGGTCACAAGGCTCGGGTACCAAGCATCCGATATGGCTGCAATGCCGATGTCATCCAGTGGTCGCAGGTCACGAAACCGCATCCAGCCACCCGACAGTGCTCGCTCTGATTGACTCGGTGGCAAACTGCCGATGGTGGTGCATTGCTCAAATTGGTCACGAAAGCTGACATACCAAGGGTGTGCAGGTGACATCCACCGTTCAGGGGCGACCTCTAATGGCGTGTCGCTCAGTGGCATAGGGTGGTCCTTAAAATTAACAGGCATCCTGGCATCACCAAAATGTGCGGTGGCAAGGGTGATCAAAACCCCCGCTTGTTCGAGGCGCGCGGTGATGACCGCCAGTCGCTTCGAAACTTTTTCGTTGCGCACTGAGATGGTTGCAGGGCCCGGCTTTGAAGGATTCAGGTATTGAAGGGTCAGGCTGCGTGTCGGTTTCTTCCCTTGCGCCTTTGGGTCATGAGTCAACTGGTCCTGCATGACTTTTAGTAACAGGGCAGCTAGATAACCTCCGTTGGGGCCAACGATGACTCGCCAATGGTCCGAGATGTTAACGTCATAGTGCGCTGCGTTGTGGTCTCGGCCGACGCACGAGAATTGTGTATCAAGATCGAGCTGGTACTCAGCCTGTGCGCTCACGCGGCACCGCCAGTTGCGTTAGCTAGGCGACGCTGAGTCTTTCGAAAGGCGTAGAGCGACTCTGCGGTGAATACACCCAGCGACAGCCAGACGCACCCAAAGCTAATAAGCTGAACGTGTGAAAAAGGTTCTCCGAAGACGAAGATCGCCAAAATCAGCGATAGGCTTGGCGCTAAGTATTGAAACAGACCTGCGATGGCAAGTGGTAACCGAGTCACTGCGGCCGCAAAGCACATGAGCGGAACGGACGTAATCGCACCTCCGGCGATCAGGAGGGCATCTAGCGACCAGGAGGATTGGCCAAAGGCGAGCGTGGCTGATTCACTCAAGTACACGAGGTATCCCAATGCAAAAGGTAGTGCAATGAGTGTTTCCAGGGTCAGGCCTGCGATGGAGGGAAGGTTGACTTGTTTTCGAATGAGGCCATAGAAGCCAAAACTGAAGGCTAGGGTGAGCGAAATGAGAGGCAGTTCGCCCAGACTGACGACCTGAACGCTGACGCCTGAAAAGGCAATGCCCAGAGCGATCCACTGTAAAGGGCGCAATCGCTCACGCAAGAAGATAAGTCCGAGAAAAACGCTCACTAGCGGATTGATGAAGTAGCCGAGTGACGTTGCGATGACCTGACCTTGGGTGACGGCGCTCACAAACACCAGCCAATTGATCGAGAGCAGTGCAGCAGTCACAAAAAGAATCAGGAGCTGTTTGGCGCTGACGCGAAGCGAACCCAATTGGCGCGTGACGGCGAGAACCGCAAACAACAGCACCACTGACCACACCACCCGATGAGCAATAATCTCAAAAGGTGCGACTTCACCCACGGCCCTAAAGTAAAGTGGCGCTAGGCCCCAGATGGTGTATGCGGTGATCGCAAAATAGGCGCCCGCCAGTGATCGAGGGTCAATGCCGCTTAACATTTAGGCCCTCGCCTAAAGGATGTTACACAAGCCGAATTCTGACGCGATTGACTGGCGCTGCGCCCATTTCGGATGGTCGGCCATCGATCGAGGTTGTCGATTGAACGAGGGCCAAAAGCCATGATCGGCTCAAGGCACCCAGAGTAGGTCGCCCGAGGCTCGTACGGGCGAAGACAATCGTCGTCTGAGCAGGCGTGCATCAGAATTTTCGGCCAGGACGCGCTCGGCCATTTGGTTAAACGGTGGCCGACAAGGGTCAGCGATGATGCTTTGAGCCTGGCCGTATTTCTTCGCGCGCTTCATGAGCCGATAGACATCGTTTGCGAGTTCATCCCAAAAGCAGATATCGGCACCCAAGATCAGATCAAATTCCGCTAAATGTTTTGCTGTGAGCTGAGAAAAGGTTTTCTTTTCGAACGCCATTGAAACGCCATTGACCCTGGCGTGTAGCTCAAGATAAGGGCCAACGGCAGGGTCCGCATCGATACCGGTCACGGTCGCGCCGAACTGTTTGGCGCAGAAGATGCCTAAGAGCCCCCAACCACAGCCAATTTCCAGAATCCGTGCGCCTTGACGGGGTGGGTTGGCCTTCAGGTGCTTCATCACGAGGAAACTTGAGTTCCAGAACTTGTTGCCATGAATAGCTGCATCATGGCCTTCACGCTTTAAACGTCGTATATCTGGGTGCGCGGAGTTGAGGATTTTGACTCCGAATGCTTGGCGATAAGTCTGAGCGGGCATAACCAGTGTGGCCGGATGAGCAAGCGTTGCGAGAGGATAACGGATGACCATCACGAGTCAATGTTCATTTCGAGCGAACGCTATTCGGTTGAATACCCGCTCTGCCTGTGGCACCTGTCAGGGCTCAGCGCTGCCGGCGCCAGAAACCGGCTCTTCATTGTTCAGGCTCGCTTCAGGTTCAATTGTTCATTATGAGCGCCAAGGTCACAAAAGCCCTCTGGGATGTGCATTGGGTGGCAATCACTAGCGGTGGATGGGCGAGTTGAAGAGACGTCTCGACTGACGTTGCGCTCTGGCATCGCGCGTGGACAATAAGGAAATCCTTTGCCAAAAAACGCCTGGCTAAAAAACGCATGGCCAAAAAAACGTTCGTCCAAATCGATGGGCGTGCCTAGGATCTAGATGAGCGCATGGTCCGGCCCCTCTCTTGATTGGATCTTGAGTCGCCGAGAGATTTGAGGTTTTGTGGGCCAAAGAGAGACCCAAAGGAAGCAGTAAAGAGAGAGCATGGTTGTAGGCGAGGGCGGTCGCGAAAATTCAGGTTTGAAATCAAAAAGGTGAAATGACATTGAAAAGAAATGGCAACGTGAAGACCTTTATTCGATGGGCGTGGACTTCAACTGGGCTTGTTTTGCTGATCATGAGTTCGTTGGCTTCGGAGGCCGCAGGGCGCATCACAATTTTTCATGATGAAGCACGGTTAGACGCCCCCTTGTCCGGTCAATGGGATGAGCAGGGTCGGGCTTGGCTCACGGTGCCGAGTGAGATTCGTAGCGAGTCTCTGATCGTTGACGAGGAGAATCATCCCCAGGCAACGGTTCGGCTTCACGTATCCAAAAATGGGTCCTCGTTGCCCCAGAGCTTGTATGGTCAGCTCGTTCGGCTCAATCCGCGTTCTAATCTCTATGATCCGGCGGTCCCTGCACTCAATGAAGGTCGCATCGTCTCGATTGCACCTTTGTTGATCCAGCGCAGCGCTGATGTTCAGTATGTGGATTTAGAGGAACTCTCGTTTGATGCCAGTTTCGCCGGCCAGCAGAGCAACTTAGAGATTCATGGGGGAACCCCGGGCGAGTCCTTATCCGGTCAATTGCGTTATGCATTCGAAGGTCTGAGATGGCAGGCAAGCTATAGCGTGTTCTTTGATCCCTCATTGGGACTCGCGACCCTCGTCTTGCGAGGCTTGGTCAAGAACGAGAGCAATGCCTCATTTTCGGATGTCTTGGTTGATCTGGTCGCCGGTCAGCCTCAGCGGACCACACCCCGTGCCTTTTCCCAACCCGGTCACCTTAGGGCGATGGCGCTCGCAGAAGCGGATCTAGGAGAGCGTGGACCTACAATGAAACAGAATACGGCCTTGCTCTACCATCAATTTTCCTGGCCTCACGCGCTCGAAATCCGTCCGGGTGACGAATGGCTGTTGCCTGTGCGAACGCTCAGCGATTTACCCGCAGCACTTCACTACCGATCAGAGCATTGGCTAGATGTGTACGGCGGAGGGGGCGGCTCACAGCCACTCGCACCGCTTTCTGGGGTTCTAAAGCTAGAGATTCCGCCCGCCACGAAATCGGCGGAACCGATCGTTTTCCCGGCGGGGCAAGCATTTGTCCATTTGAGCACTGCAGATTCAGACACGCTGCTAGGGGAGGATCGTGTTGAGCCTATTCGTGAGCCAGAGGCGCTCGAGCTGGAAGTTGGCGCAGCGTTTGATGTGCAGGTGCGTCGACAACAGATGGACTTCCGGCGCTTAACGGATCGAGTGGTGGAGGTCGAAATGTCGATCGAGATCGTCAATCAATCTGAGCGGTCTGCCAGCACAGAATTGGTTGAACGTATTCCTGGCGACTGGCGATTACTGAATGTCAGCCCCGGTGGAGAGAAGTTTGACGGCCAATCCTTGCGGTTTTTAGTCACGCTGGAACCTCAAGAAAAGAGAATGTTGAGCTATCGAGTGAATGTCCGACTCTAGGCGCTGGGGGCCAAAGATCCAGCAGGCTCGAATGGGCTGCCTCGGCAATATTTTCTTGGTCCTATCGAGATACAATGCGCGACCAATGAGGAACAAAAGGTTGAGTGAGCGATGAGTGCGCCGTCTTCATGGCAGGCTCGCTTTGAGGCGGCCCGGTCCAATCGACTGTTTGAGCTATTTATTATCCTCGTCATCATTACGTCTGCCTTGCTCGTAGGCGTAAAGACCTATCATCTTCCCTCTTGGGTTAAGCCCGTGATCGATGGGCTAGACCTTCTCATCACCCTGATCTTTTTGATCGAAATCAGCATTCGGTTTTTGGGCGAGCCTCGGAAGACTCAGTTCTTCAAAAATGGGTGGAACGTGTTTGACACCTTAATCGTGCTCGTCAGTCTAATCCCGATCGACAACTCTGATTCCGCTCTGGTCGCTAGACTGGTCCGGGTCTTTCGAGTGTTGAGGATGGTGAGCATTATCCCCGAGCTCAGAATGCTGCTGAACTCATTAATTACCGCGTTACCAAGGCTGGGTTACGTGGCAACGCTGATATTCATTATCTTCTATATCTACGCCGCCGCGGGTAGTCTCTTCTTCGAACGAATTAACCCAGAGCTGTGGGGCAATATTGCGATCGCGATGCTAACGCTGTTCCGCGTGATGACCTTCGAGGATTGGACGGACGTGATGTACGAGACCATGGCGGTGCACCCCTGGTCTTGGTTGTTTTACTTAAGCTTCATCTTTTTGACCACCTTCGCTTTCTTGAACATGGTGATCGGCATTGTGGTGAATGTCCTTGAAGAAGAGCAGGCGAAGCTCGACACCGAAGATCCCGAGAAAACGTCGCTCGCCAATCTGCGTCAGGAGTTGGCAGAGATTAAATCCTTGGTCCAGGCGATTGAGACGCGTTTAGGTGATCAAGCGCCGCGTACACCTTCTAATCAAAGCGGTCGGGCACCTGATTAACGAAAGTCATTCAGCGCAACAAAGGTGCCTTCGTGCGCTGCACACAGCGCCCGCATGAGAATGGAAAACTTGATCCCCGTGTCCTGAAATTGGGGCGGAGCCGCGAATTGCACAGGGAATCCAACGCCATGGATTCGGACCAGGCGACGCCCGTTATCGTCTCTTCGGTTGATCCGATCGACGGTGTCCAACACCTGTTGAATGGATCGACCGGTGAATTCATCGCCGAACACATAAAGCGATATTTTACGCCCGGGTTGATAGAAGGTTGAGATCGCGCGCGTGATGCCTTCAACAGGACTGGAGTTCGAAAATGCATTCCAATCTCTCAGTCGAGCCACGATCGCGCGCCGCCTCGCTGGCGTATCGGGAATCCACTCGCCGGCGTATTGGGCAAACATGTAGTTACCCATGTCGTTCATCACTTGAATGCCT
>Ga0255751_10002559_pt1 | contig 16921 bp, 13 predicted proteins | sample 071ome_20_FD_179951 | JGI IMG/M metagenome (GOLD analysis project Ga0255751, IMG submission 179951) | Coastal salt marsh microbial communities from the Groves Creek Marsh, Skidaway Island, Georgia - 071412BT metaG (version 2) | ecosystem: Environmental > Aquatic > Marine > Intertidal zone >...
CTTGTCCATCTTCATTGACGATTCCAATGTGCTCTCCGTTTTCTACACGTTCTAGGAGAGCATCAAAGTTATCTTCCCATTCTTTCACTGTGTAAACTTCCATAGATCTGATATTTATCAGTATTCCTCACCCTGAATTGCGAGATCTGCATACTCGATTTGGTGAGGTTCCAGATTAGCAGTTACTACATCAAGGACATTCATAAATTCTTGAACCGTATCGCAATTTACCATTTTTTCGTTACCTTCATCACTCAGAAGGAGGAAGGAGCGAGTGCAGACATCAATGACGATGCCTTGGACGCATTCAGTGTTGCTCATGGTGTTCCGTTGATTACCCATATATTATAGGGGATTTTGGTCTGGGCGTCAAGGGGTTCTGGATCCATTAATAAATCTTTACCTCCCTGTACTGAGAATCGGTTCTCTCATTGATCTCTTTTTTTATTCGAGATCTCTCATCGTTAGTAATATAAACACTACGTGCAAGTTCAATAAATTCATTATCAAACTCTTTTAGTCTTTCCTTTTCTCTAATCTTGTCTTCTATTTTCCAAAGTTTCTCATTTATTCCTTTGAGTTTTATTTCACAATCTAAAGTATACTGAATAATAGTGCTCTTTATTTGATTTAATTCTTCCAATTCCTTTTTAATATACTCACTATCAGAAAATAATGACTTTATTTCAAGAATGGTGATCTTATCGATAAGATCACCAATAGATATTGGTACTTTAATTTTCATTATTTTTCATAAATTCTACATTTAAACTCTTGATTGCTTCTTTTCTTCTTTTATCACTAGGATTATTTAAATATGCTGTAGCAAAAAGTACAATATCCGGACTACGCAATTTTTGTCCAATGTCGATCAAATTTTCTATAGCTCTAACACATATATCATTATCAGTATTAGAAGGAGTTTTTTGTACACTTAAAGATTCGCTAAGAGCATGTAATGCAAAATTTAGGGAATCTTGTTTTTTTTCTTCGAAAATAAGTTGTGATAGAATCATAAAAACATATATCCTGTGAGAATCAAAGTATGCCTGCGAACCAGTTAAATAATTGAAAGCATATTCGAGGGTTTTTTCATTGTTTCCTGAATTAAGATAGAAAAGAAAACAAAACCAATGATACCTTATATTATCTGGATCTTTTTTTAATTCTCTTTCATATATTGAGAGATAAAATACTTCTTTGTCTATAGATCGATTTACTTTCTTTTTAATTATAAAATCAACTTTAATTCTTTTTTCTTCTTGTTCTGCACTTTCAATAAAATATGGAATTTCATGTACAGCACCAACCCATTGATAATTTTTAGTTTTGTGCAATCTAACATGAATTTCATTAGATTCCCTTTCTCCATCATCAATAACATCAAATCTTCTATGCATTAATGCAGTGCAATTGGATTCGTCAATATATTTTTCTAAATCTTTTGGATTGAAGTTTTCTATATCCTCATTAAAATCAAGAGAAAGTGCCCACTCCGTATCAACATGAGAAAGAGCTGTATTTCTTGCTACCGAAAAATCAAATTTTTCTACAGATTGTGGATATTCATAAACAGTAATACCCGCATCTCGAAGAAGTTCAACGGTATTATCTGTGCTTCCAGTATCAATTACGACAGTATCATAAAATTTTTTTGAATTTTCAATAAATTTGTTTACATTTTTTTCTTCATTTTTACAAATAGCATAAAGTGTGATATTCATAGGTTTTTTTCCCAATTAATACAAGGTGATAAAAAATCTTTATGGCAGTGTGTAGAGTATCCAGGTATGCTGGATACTAATACTCGCCCTCTTTGATTTAGATGTATAAATTTTACATGATCTTGACTAGGTTCACAATTTGTAGAATATTTTTTATGTAAGTCAAAATCTTTTTTTAAAGTTCTGAATTTTGTAGAAAAAGTTTGTGTTGTGGATGGAACAGGCATCCAATGTGAAAACTCAGTACAAAGAATTTTGGTTCTAAAGTCTTTGTACATCTCTTGATATTTATCACCGTGATCATAAAGTGTTACATAGTCAACAGGTAAGTTAAATCCATCGAGGAGAACTTTATCCCACCCTTTTTGATGAACGTAATCATCTTCTAAAAGATAGATTATCGTCTCATCATCAAAATTTTTATTCTTTATGTAATCAATGGTTTTTAAAAAACTTAAAGACTCTTTTCCACAATCGATCTCATAAACATTTTTTTCATTTTTTAAAAAAGTTTCACTCCTTTCTCCATAATGTTTATCATAAACAATGGTATAGTTTGTATTTTTTTTGTTAAGTGTTTTTTTAAAATTATTAAATACCTTTTCTTTGTCCCACCATAAAGGTCTATTCAAAGTAGAAGAATTTACATTTGAATAATAACAGTGTCTTATAAAAACTTCTATTTTAGACATTTTTGATTTCTCCTCCACCCATAAAAATTACCTCCGTATTCATTTTTTCTGCCCAATAATTCAAATATGATACGTATCTACCAGTTTGATTATTTTTTTGAAAAATTACTGCCTTTAAAAAATTTTTATTACTTTTTGATTCCACAGAAATTATTATACCACATTTATCCGGACGCATTTCATAAGGTATTAAATGTTGACTCCACGCACACTGATATTTTTTACAAACATCCGGTCTTTTTTCGTAAATTCCACATTTATTACCATCTAAAAATTTGCAGGATTTACCACATCCAAATGAATGACCATAAGACTCCCCTATCAACCAGGTACAACAAATTGTACAATCTCCACATTCTCTAAATTCCATTTTTACAATTTATATGAATCTCCATCAAAACCTTTTAATACATTTAATCCAAGATTAGAAATAGAAAGAATATTTTTATGATTTAAAAATTTATACAAAGAATGTTCTATATCAACTCCCCCAGTGTACATGATCATTTTTTCCATATAGGAAAAACTTTTTTCTAGATTTTTAATAGTTTGTTTGAGTAATGATTTGTCGAAAGACCACAATCCCGTTACAATCATTCCTTTTAATTGATACAATTCCAAATAAGGATTTTCTTGATCATCTTCTTGGTAATCATATTTTTTAACTACATATTTTTCATCTAAAAATGAACTTTTATAATCATCAATATTAAAATCTTCATTTAAAGTATACCTTCCACTCATTTTAAATATTCTTTTGCTATCTGAAAACATATTTCTATCTTTAATATAATTCAGTGTATTTAATAATCCTCTAGTCTCTAATAAAGATTTACCAAAAATAAGATAATTTGGTTTTTTTTCAATATTTTTGTACAAAGAATTCAATACAGGATCTTCGTAGAATTCTAAAAATAAATCACATTTATCTTTTAAAATTTTTTTATGTTGTTTTTCAATTTCTTTGTAAGAACATTCAAAAACAACAATATAGGAATTTGGAACTTTTTCCCTAATTGTTTCTATAGTTTTTAATGTCTGCTTGAACCTTTCTTCTTCTGAAAAAGCACCGAATTCATGTTCTAAAAATTGTTTAATTGCAGTTCCAACTAAAAATAAAAATTTCATAGTTCAAATTCCCAAATTATTTAAATACTCATTTAATTCTTTAAGAGGATCTTTCCACTCTCTTGGTTTTTTCTGTCTAAAAATGTGTACATTATCACCATACCACCAGCTTTTTCCAGTAGAACTTGTCCAAGCATAATATTCCAAAATTGGTGTAATAACACAAACTTCCTTTCCCATAGAAGCTGCAATATGTGCAACAGAAGTGCAGGCAGTAATTACTAGATCCATTTTAGAAATAATAGAGAATGTATCTGCAAAATTTCTATTCGGTATATCAAAAAATTTCACTTCATTCTGATACTTTTTAGGGATTTGTTTTTCATCATCAGGACCCTGGAGAGAATATATAGAAACATTTTTTCGATTGGAAAGACACTTTAACATATCTCCTGCCGGAATTGCACGAAATCTTGCTTGTTGAAAACCAGAACTGGAGTTCCAAAGAGCACCTATTTTAAAATTTTTATCTTCTTCTAGATATGAATATTCATTTTCTTTTTTTGGAAGTGGAGATAAGTAAGGTTCTCTTCCCAAGTCATTTGCACTTAAATTTAAATAATATGGTATTGAAAGGGCATATACCCATTCAGTATCTTTGGGATATTTTTTCCACCCAATATTTTTTCTATCAATATCATTACAAAGATGTGCTTCAAATCCATTAAATTTAAATATTTCAACTAATTCTGGTCTAGTTGTAACCCAAATTGGTTTCATACCCATTTTTTCAATATTTTTCATAAACCTAACGCTCATCACTTCATCTCCACATCCACACTGAGCATCTATAATAATAGTTTTACCAGAAACTACACTACCATCCCACTTTTTAAATGGTGGTCTAGGTGTGTTTGTGTATGCTTCATTTTCCCCACCTTTTAAAAAATGCTTTAATCCATTATTAATATCGTCCCTATGAAAATAGTAACCAGAGAAATTGTGGTAGACTCTTTTTTCAATATTTTCAGAATCAAATTCGGCATCTTCAACGATTTTTTTTAATATTTCAATACCTTTTTCTTTCTGATTACTTGCAATATAAGCAAAAGATTTATCTACTAAAATTTCTTCAGAAGTATAATTATCACTGGATAAATTTTCAAGATTATTTAAAATTTTTAGTGTTTTTTCTGGATAATTTGCATAATTACACGAATTAACTATATTTTTAATTATAGTTAATTTTTCATCAGATGAATCTGTTAAATCCAAACATTTTTCTGCATAAAGAATAGATTCTGAATATTTTTTGTGAGTAAAGAAAATTTTTGCTATTGTTTCTAGTTCTATGAATTTATTAGCTCTTCTACCAAAGGAATGCAATACCTCCGTTGCTAAATCATCCTCTCCAAAGGAATACAATGAATCTGCAATAAATTCAATGGGAAAATAATCAGTCATAATCAATCTTTTTTTTATTTATTTTATCAGTTTAGATAGAGTAAAATACTACTACTAATTTTCATTATTATATAGTATATGTGTTTTGATCATTATATAATAAAGGAGATGTACTGGTATTAGATTCAATAGCAAAATTTATTTCAGGTCCAGATGCTACTTTTAAATAATTGTCCGTCACAGAAAAATCAGGATCTCCTGCTATTTGCGTAGGATAGGTAATGTTATCTGCACCAGAAATACCTGCACCTGCATAAAGTCCATAACCCCAAGAATATACCTTACCATCTCTTCCTATTGCACTATGATGACGGTGTGCTGATGATGATGATGCCCACCCATAGGTCATTGGTGTGAACCCAAAGAGATTTGGAGTAAATGCTAGATTCAATCTATGCGTTACTGGTCCAGGCATGTGGTCACCATTTCCACTACTGACAGGACGACTTGTAAAACGATTTCTATTAATACCTAATTGAGCTTGGTCATCCCTTCCCCAGGTCCATAATGTTCCATCAGTTCTAATCCCTATAGACCCATAGGTTCCATAGTGTATTTGATTCCATTTAGCGCCATCAGGATCAACTTGAACAAAAGCTGCTGAGTAAGCCGCTGCAGAACCAGTTTTACTTACAGATATCCAACGGTTGGTTGTGTAATTATAGGCGTAATAAAATTCATTAGTACCAGATTCTCCATATTGATTCACACCCTTTTCAGCGCGAAGTGTACCGTCACTATAGATAATTCCCACCGTTCCAGTTGATTGCCCGGCTAATGGTTGGTGATCAGTTCCGGGGTTTATAGATATTGCAACAACATTCTCTTGAAATCTTTCATTTAAACGTAGTCCAATACCAGAATCATGGTAATAGTATCCATTATAGTAATTTGCATAATTGACTCCACCACGAGCACCAATCCACATTATACCATTCTCATATCCAGATGAACAGAATAATGGAGTGGTAAGACTATCAACGGACAATAGAGTTGGAGTCCACGTAAAACCTCGATTATATTGGTTTCCTAAACCACCCCATGCCCATAGTTGGTTTTTTGCGTTTGGCACCTCCCTAATTGCAGATGTAGTGCGGTGTCCAATGGACACTTGCAACCATGAATACGAATCAATTCCATTACCAATTGTTGTTGGTACTCTCTTTACTTTTACATCTGGAACTGACAACTCTTGTGCAGCGGTGGTAAGAAAACCATTTTCAATTCCTAGGACACCATCTTCATTCCACCCCCACATAAACATTTTTCCATCACTTTTTCGTATTCCAGCACCAGCATGAGGTCCAATATCATAATCTTTCCATATTGTTTTGTATTCTCCTGGAGCATCAATTCTAAAAAAATTGCTTTCACTATTTCTATGTTGACTTAATTGATCCCATGCATCTATTCCACCCCAAGCAAAAAGAAATGGAGTTGTTACAGTATCTGTCGCCTGTGGTGCCGTGATTGAATTTCCATTCTCTAATGCAAGAAGAGCAGAATATTCTGTGCTTACTTTACTTCCAATTACAACTCCAGTTTCTGTAAAATCACCTTTTCCAATAGACACTTGTTCCCAACCAGTCCCACCATTGTAAATTGGAACTGGTGTAGTCGTATTGGAGAAACTTGGGTCCCTGCTATTAGGAGAAGTCTTAGCTCCATAAGTATTGTTTCCAAGTTCTCCAAATTTAGTCTCGGCTCCCCACATCCACAAAGATCCATCATTTTTTATTGCACCAAATGTTGCCTCTCTAACAAAGGTATTATTATTTCTACAAAGATTTCTCCAATCATTGGATGTTCCGATTTGAGTTGGAACCGTAACATCGGTTTGAGAAGCATAACCAAGTCCAAGTGAGCCATAATCATTTTGACCCCAAGACCACAAGGTACCATCACTCTTTAATCCAATTGTAGAATAACCTTGTACCGATACCTCTTTCCAACCACTACTAATGTATACTGGAGTATTATTTGTAGTAAGATTTGATGTTTGAGTTACACCGGCATAAGTTTCAACACCAATACCCCATAATGTACCATCGGTCTTGATAGCATTAGCGTGTTGATTACCCATACTAAATTGTTTCCAGTCATTTCCTGTTTGGATTTGAACTGGATTTGATCTCGTTCCAAAATATCCCCCCATATTGAACAAATTTTGTCCCCATATCCACCAGGTGCCATCCATCTTAATACCCATTGTAGTACCAAAGTCAACTTCGACTTGCTTCCATTCAGCAAGACCGCCTGCAGCAGGAACCGGAGTTGACGAACTCGCTGTTGAATTATTTCCAAATTGACCGCTACTTTGAGTACCCCACATCCACATGGTACCGTCAGACTTAATAGCTGCGTTTCGGTCATCATATATATGGACAGTTTTCCAAGGTCCAGTCCAAGTTCCTTTATCCTGATAAGAAGTAATAGATGTACACAATCTACTACTATTGTCTCCAGTAATAACTAAACTTCCATTTTTATTAATAAATGCGGTTCTAGATCCAGTCGAACAAATAGTTGGAAGATAATCGTTATAATCAACTATACTAGAAGTTCTCTCTATAGATTCTGAGAATGGACGCTTCAAATATGTAGTATCGTCTGGTGTGAAATAAACATACTCATATGTTTCACCAGAAAGCATGTAAGAAGGTGTAAGTCTATATGGATTAACATAATTTGCCCCAATGTGTAGATTGTCTCTACCACCCCAAGCCCATAAGGTACCATCATTCTTCATTGCAACTCCAACTCCACCATCAACATTGACCACACCAGCTCCAAATGGAGGCGAAGTTTTAACACTTATCCAATCATAATTACCAAAAAAAACCATTTGACGTGGAGTTGCGGAAATTTCTTCTGTATTTTCATCGCCAATACCACCATCATATACAAAATTAGAATCAATCAAATGTCCCAATCCACCTAGTTCTAAACCACCCCAAGTGTATAGTCTTCCATTATTTTTAATAGCAGCATTAACACCCGAAAAATCGTAGGATCCATCACCATATCCACCATTAGAACATGTACGGAGACTTGGTGTGGATGGATCCGCAAGTTTCCAATCATTACCTCCAATTTCCGTTGTTACTGGAGTTCTAATACCAGTCTGTCTTCCAAGTTGATCATAAGCATTACTTCCCCAAGTATATAATGTACCATCTGTTTTTATTGCTGATATACTATGATTAACATTATAATCTGCTATATCATCCCAAGCTAAAGTCTTATCCCCCTTAGAAACTGATACAGAAGACCAATCATTTCCTCCAGCTAACGTTGTAGCTGGATAACTATGAACAAACTGACCACTTCCAAGGGCACCACTAGTGTCTGTTCCCCATGTCCATAAAGATCCATCTTGAGCAATCGCCGCAGTCATTTGTCTACCACATGCAATTTGTTTCCAAGTTCTTGGAACACCAGTTACGTTATAAGTACTATCAAAAAAATTAATCGGTGTAAACTTTACACTAGCCGTGGTGCTATTGGTTGGATCCCAATAACCATCACCAAGGTTTCCATGACCATTCCACCCCCACATCCACAAATTCTTTGTAGCTACAGTCTGCGAGTATCCCCTCCATGTGCCAAGCTTAGTAATAGCACCAGCGTGAAAAGCTCCAGCAGAAAATGCAGCTACACTAAAAGTAAACGATCCATATGACGTTGGTTCATTCAATATTTCTCCATAGTAATACTTTGTATTTCCGGGATATGGAATAGATACTACCGTTGGGCGGTATGCAGATACGTTACTGGGAAAGTCGTAAGGATATGTAGTATCGCCCGCAAGGGACCTTGAGTAACCATTAGTACCGAGCATTCCTAAAAGATCATACCCCCAACAACGAATATGTGTATGTGCATCAGACTCATAATACCCAGTAAGTGCATAATGCCAACTGTTGTAAAACTCATTTGCCGTATGTCCTTCTCTTAAAGGACTCGCCAAAGCCAGCATATATCGATATCCAACCTGAACAGAATGCCAGTTATTAGGACCAGTATCAATTTCCTGCACTATCACTGGTGTTGATCTTTGATAATAATTTACTGGGGATCCGGTCTTCGTGAAAAACTGAGAAGGGTTATGTCCTAACGCTCCGTATACTCCATCACCCCAAGTGTAGCAAAAAGAACGTTGACTTTGTACAACACCTATATTTGTATTCGTATTTCTTATTCCAGCACCATTATCTGGACCAGCAGCCACATCTACCCAATCGTTACCACTAACATATGGTGCATTTGTAACTTTTGGTCTTTTATGAGTTTGAAGAAAATTGTTGTCTCCTCCACCCGCTCCATCAATTCCAAACTCAATGGCCGATCCCCAGAAATATAGATATCCTGTTACTCCATTACCTATGCCCCAAACTTTTCTATTAGCTCCTGAATGATACACATATACATCATTAATCTTTTTCCAAGTACTACCGTAACCAGTGCCGGGAATTCTCGCATGTGTAAAAACATGGTGTATATTTCTCCAAGACCCGTTTTCTCTAACAAATATCATTATTCTTCAAAGAAATTAGTGGGTAATTGTGGTAAAAGTACAATTGAAGTTTTTTTCAATTCGATTTTAAATTGCGAAAAATCAATATTATTCATAACCATTAAGTATAAATCAAAAATCTTATTAAAATTTTTTTGACTTAATGTAGAAAGATCTATTGTACTTGGCAAATCTCTCAATTTTTGTCTATATGTTAAAAATTCAATAGATGGATTTATATTTTTTTCTCTAGAAATTAGAATCAAATAATCGGTTTGTGAGAGAATATATTCTCTAATTTTTCTAAGTCTATCGGTCGTCGTTTTTTCTAATTTAGAAATTTCTTCTTGAGCAATATCTTCTATAACATAACCATCCGTTACGGTCATATTTTCATCATCATACTCATATCTATGAGTTATTTTTTTAGTGTATGACCATTCTGGTCTATTTTGCTGAACATACAGATATTTTTTATATTTAATTTCTATTCGATAAAAAGGTTCTTCATTAATTTTTTCCCAATTTTCTTTAGGTTCTTCTACAAAAAAATATACATTTTCATCAATATTGATTTTATCTGGTTTTTCACCTACGATAGTTAGCCATTCGTGATTATAATAAAGATATACATCACAAACTTTGGCTCCGTTAGGATAAAACCATCCAGGGTGATTTACAATTTTGCCATCGGGTCTCAAATATTTTTTCGATAATTGAGTTTTTTCTTGCTCATCAGTACATTCTGGAAATTCTTCTGGAATCCAATATGTGACGGGCTCAAATTTATCGGAAGGTTGCTCTGTAATCCAACTCATGGTAAATATTTTTTAGATATTTATATTAGAATACGTACCAAATATCATATTCATTACCAAGTGATCCGGGGAATTGTGTCGAAACTGTTCTTGATCCTAACCCATTTGTTCCTACAATACCATCAGCACCTTGAGTTCCTTTAGTTCCTTGTGTACCCTGAACACCTTGAGAAACAAAAGCACCATCTGTTCCTTGAAATCCTAACGGACCCTGCTCTCCAGTTGGACCTTGTGGTCCCTGAATACCTTGTGCTCCAGTAAATCCAAAAGAAGCATAAAGACTAGATGTACTGAAATTATTAGAAACTAGATATCCAGTCACATAAGAAACTGGAATTTTGAACCACCCCCCATTATCAATGACGGCACCAGTTCTAGTATATAATGCATAAAATTGTGGATTAGTTACTTCAGAAATTTTAATAAATCCATCCGGTAGACCATTGATATAATTATCCAAGTTCACTCCATAGGCATCAGTATCGTCGATATACAAATATGTTGATAGTGTTGCATTTGTATTATCAAGTCTCAAATTTCCAGCGCCAGGATCAGACTCTGTAGTAACGTTACTAAAATTATATGGAAAAGTATCTCCTGAAATATTTGAAGGCGGACCTTGAACACCTTGAATACCTTGACGACCTTGAACACCTTGAGATGCATATGCACCATCAAGACCTTGAATACCCTGAGAACCAGGTCTTCCTTGAGTTCCAAATGTACCTTGTAAACCTTGAGGACCAGCTTTAGAATATGCAATAAACTCTAATACTGAATCTGCTGGAGCTCCCTCATTTAAAACGACACTTGTACCTGATGTTGCATTATATTCTGAAGGATTTAATTTAACACCATTTAAGAATACATCTATTTGACCTAAAGCATAAGTAACTGAAAAATTAGTTTGCCCCAAAGATGCTGTTACTGTGGTTACTGCTCTAGAGAAAAATTCTGTAATTCCTTGAATGCCTTGAATTCCTTGTGGTCCTTGTAGACCTTGGGTTCCTTGTAGACCTTGGGTTCCTTGCGTTCCTTTAGTTCCTTGTGGTCCTCGTAGACCCTGAAGACCTTGAGTACCCTGAGTACCTTGGGTTCCTTGAGTACCCTGAGTCCCTTGAGTTCCTTGTGGTCCCTGAAGACCTTGAATACCTTGATATCCCTGAAGACCTATGCTAGCAAAGGCACCATCAGTACCTTGAAGACCTTGAAGACCTGCACCCTGAATACCTTGATATCCCTGAATACCTATACCAGCAAAAGCACCATCAGTACCTTGAAGACCTTGAAGACCTTGAAGACCTTGAGTGCCCTGTGACCCCTGAGTACCTTGAATTCCTTGAGTACCTTGAGTACCTTGAGTACCTTGAGTCCCCTGAGTTCCTTGTGGTCCCTGAAGACCTTGAATACCTTGAGGTCCTTGTAAACCTTGAGTGCCTTGTAAACCTTGAGGTCCTATAGGACCAGATCCGGTGTACGTTACAAAATCTAGTCTTGTTCCAGTGGGAACTCCAGCAACTGCCGAAAGAGTTATTGAAGTTCCATTTGTAGACGTGTATTCAGAGGGACTTAAATGGATACCATTTAAGTAAACATCAATGTGTGCTGTAGAATCTACTATTGCATACGATACATTAAATATCCTTTGTCCATCAGAAGTTGCGAATTGTGTAGAAGAATTTCTAACAAATAATTCTGTAAGTCCCTGAGTTCCCTGAGGTCCTTGAATGCCCTGAAATCCTTGAGTACCTTGAGTACCATCTTCACCAATATATCCAGCAGAACCCTGAACACCCTGAAATCCCTGAGTACCCTGAGATCCATCTTGTCCAATAACACCATTTACACCTTGGACAGCAATTCCAGATATACCTTGAGTACCAGTGGTTCCTTGAACACCTTGTGATACAAAAGCACCATCAGTACCTTGAACACCTTGAATACCTTGAATCCCCTGTGTACCTTGAATGCCTTGAGGTCCTTGTAAACCTTGAGTACCTTGAGGTCCTTGAATTCCCTGAAAACCCTGTACTCCAATATCACCTTTGTCGCCAGTTCTAGCAAAAGTTATAACTATATCTTCACCATTACTGAAAGATGATGCACTTCCAGATACATATCCACAAGAAACTTCAAAAAATCCAGATTGCTCAGTAATTGCTGATATTACAAAAATAGCAAAATCTGAAGAATCTAATCTATTAGAAATTCTAAAGTGCCCTTTAATTGTTGATGTAGAATCATCAATCGTTCTTAAAAATTGCTGAATATCTGTGGAATTATCATCAGTATCATCAATATTAAGAACAGTAGCTAATGAAAGGGTTGCCTGATCAAATCCAAGATTTCCAGATCCAGGGTCTCCAGAAGTAGAATTAGTAAAAGTATAATCAAATGTAGCTCCACCAAAATTTCCTTCTGTTCCTTGAATTCCCTGTAGTCCCTGAATTCCTTGGAGACCTTGTAAACCTTGGGTTCCTTGAGATCCTTGCAAACCTTGGGTTCCTTGAGGTCCTTGTAAACCTTGGGTTCCTTGAGGTCCTTGTAAACCTTGGGTTCCTTGAGTGCCGGTAGATCCTTGACTTCCAGTAGTACCTTGAATTCCTTGATATCCAGTTGTTCCTTGAGAACCTTGAATCCCTTGAATTCCTTGCCCACCTCTTAATATTCCACCACTAGTCCAAAGGCTAGAGACAGAATCCCATGTCCATATTTCTCCAACATCTACAGTAATATAAGAATCTCCAGCATCCCCTGTGTATGAATTCGGATAACCAGGTAAAAGTGTTGATGTAGATATTGTTCCAATTAATCTAAAAGATGATCCCTTTACTCCCTGTATCCCTTGACGACCTTGAGTGCCTTGAATACCATTGGTTCCTTGTGAACCAGTGTTTCCAGTTGTCCCTTGAAAACCTCTAGTTCCTTGAATTCCTTGAGGTCCAAAATCTCCCTGAATACCCTGAAATCCCTGAGATCCTTGAATTCCTTGATTATAAGATGTTCCGTCAGTTCCTTGAACTCCTTGACCACCAATACCATTTAAACCCTGAACCCCTATCTGCCCTTGAGTACCTGTAATTCCTTGTCTACCAAATGCTCCTTGAGTTCCTTGAGTCCCCTGCCAACCATAACCTTGAATACCTTGTATCCCTTGAGATCCTTGTGGGCCAGCAGGACCAGAAGAATATGATAAAGAATTCCAATTAGATGTGCCATCACCAATCTTAAGATTACCAGTATCTAATTCAACAGCAAGTTCCCCTTCAGCAAGAATGGGATTTGCTGCTGTCCATTCTGCTGCGGTACCTCTTCTAATTTGAATTCTAGTTGCCATTTATCAGATCGATCCCCCGTCTAATGATGTGATAGACCCATAGATAGAATCAGGATCTCCACCATCAATATTAGTAGTCATTTCAACAAGAACTGTGGAAGTATCTTGAGATAAATTTACAGAAGAAACAGCGTTTCCTGTAAAGTTTAATGATTTTATATTACTTGCAATATTTATTCCATCTTTCTCTACGGATATCTCAGTACCAAAATCGGTATCACCCTCAATAGTAACTCCCTTATAGAAAGTTACCTTCTCATTAAAAAAGGCTTCTTTACCAGTGCCTGTAAGATTCTCAGACGACACTTTATAATCCTCCTATAAATGGTGTAGCAATAGTAAATGCTGTTTTGATAATATCAGCACCAACAAAACTACCTTTAAATACTTTCATACCAAATGTTTCTGGAATTGCATTTCCAGTCAGACCTTTAACATCACACTTATTTGATTCTTGAAGTATTCTACCATTAAGGGCTTTTAGAGTTATATTTCTTCCAGCCTTTAAGTCAAGATCTTCAGAAGCTTCAATCTGAACATTCTTTGCTTTTATTCTCACTCTACCATTTCTAGCAGCAGTGATGCAAACATCCCCATTTAATCCTACAATATTAACATCTATAGATCCATCTTCTTCATTCTTTGATCCACCAACGATCTCAATAAATCTATCACTGTAAATATGATATTTTCCAGCTTCTGAGAATCCAACAAGATTTACATCTTTATTATCATTAGTCGAATAGAAATTATAAAGATCCGGACCATTAAATCCAATCTGAGGATTTTTAACGTCAATCCTAAAATTAGGACCGCGAGAATCTATTTGTCTTCCTTCCCAATTCTGATTCGGTCTTTCCGCCATTTTATGTTATACAATCAATTACTTGTTTTACTTCTGTCTGTGGATCTTGTGGGAATGTTCTGAGAACTGGTCTGAGCAAAGCGCCTTCTCCAGTATCAGATATCACATCAATTGTTGGTATATCACTAATGACCTGACTATTTATTGGTTTAGCAGCTATGATTCTTCCAGAATCAACAGTTAATTCATATTGTGTACCAAAACTATCAATTGCTGTATCTGATGGTAAATATCCACCACCAGGATCAGTAATTACAACCTCAGAAACACCATATGGATCATCATCCCCTACTGGATAATTCTCTCCAGGAGTTACCATATAAATCGAAAGAAGTTGTCCATAAGTTTCAGAAGATTCATCAGAATCTATAATTGCTCTTCCAACAGCACCATATCCTCTTCCACACTCATCAACAAACTCTACAAATGGTGGGAACTCATATCCAGATCCAGGATTTTCAATCTGAACACCGATAATACTTGCAGTCTTCTGAGTTGCAGAAATAACATTTCCAAGTCCATCGACATTATTTACAAAAGATCCTAATAGTGCTTTTCCTACTGCACCAGCACCACCACCTCCAAATATTCTAACTGATGGACCACCTTTATCAGAACATGGTCCAGTATAACATCCACCAGTAGAAGATGGGCTTGCATCAGAAAGTTTTGTTCCGTCTCCAAAGATATCCCATTTACCATATTGTCTCTCAAAATCAGATGCTAAGTTACCAACTGCTTTAGAAACATTCATAGATCCTAGAATCTTATCAAATGCATCTTTTTCATCATCAGATTTCTTTGGTCCCTTTCCAATAACAATTTCTTTTATGTCTGGACACTTTTTCTTACCTTGATTACAGTCGAAGAGACCACCCAATGCCTTTAAAATATCAATACCACTTCTTAGAAAATCTGCGATCTTAAATACTGGGGATAAAATCTTAGATACACCACCTACAACAGATGATAATCCAGATACAATGTTATCAATAATATTATTCAGAAATGCTCCACAGAACTGTTGCCCAGCACAAGTAACAAAATTAGTCACATTATTGACCACTTCTTTTAAAAGACCTTTAATTGTAGATTTTAATCCCTCAACAACTTTAGAAGCAACACATGCGATTGCTTGCTCAAGTAACTTTACTGGACCAACCATTGCTTTTTGAGCAGCAACACCACCTAAGTGTGCTGCGATTGCATTTCCAGTAGATGCTAAGATTGAACCAAAGGTTGTTCTGTATAATAAATCCAATCCTTTGGAAAGCAAACTCTCAAATTTCTCAAATAATTTATTGAACATTTGCCCAACAAATCCATTCGCAAGTCCAGAAATTACGCTTACAGATCTGTTAAGTTCATTCTCAATGTTTAAAAATACACTTGCGGCATTTTGAATTTTGTTTAGAAGATTATTTACTTCTGCCGTTATTCCTTTAACAAGTGTGTCTTCACAGGTATTTGCTAAGACAACAGTATTTCCAATTGCAGAAGAAGCAGATACTTCTTTAGACTTTCCACCACCACCATTTTCAGCATTTAATCGATTTGCTGTTTTTCCATCTACAGTTCTTGGGGATTTGGAATCATTAGCATTATCACCAACCGACTGATTTGCACTTAAAGTCCCGTTCGGTTTTTTGATCCTATCAGTATATCCGGTAAAAGGTTGAAATGGTGCGGAATATGGTTTATCCGTAACATCACCAGTTCTACCAAATGTTCCCATAATCATGGGAATCTGACCATCATCACCGTCTAAGAAAAATCCTACAACAATATCACCTGGTCTAAGTTTTCCATTAACTCCAATATTAGCACCACCACTTCCTGTCGTGACCGGCATTAAGACACCTGCCCATGGAAGATCTTCATTCTTTAATTCAGTTTCGTTATCTGGGTGATATCCCATGATACGAACTTTATATCTACTTCCCCAACCACTACCGTTTGCCTGAGATTCCCATGCTTCTATTGGGGCAATTTGACCTACCCACCAACGAAATCCGTCTCTACCTATAAAATTAGTTTTAAATAAAGATTCTTCTATCATTTCTAGTTAGATGGTTTATGTCTACCAAAAGTATCTCTTATCAACTTCATAGATGTATATGATCTGTTCGGTTCAAAATGATGACACAGTTCCTTAATCATATATAGTCCACTTTGCTCAGCATCAAATTCTCCAGTATCTTCATTAGATATTTTTGGAAACTCGCAGGTAATAATATCACCTGCTCTGAGTTCAGTATTGCATGGAACAATCATATTCAATGTTTGGGTGAACAAAACATTGTATCTCATAATAGCCTGTGCTTGATAATCTGTTGGATCGGCATTTATATCTTTGGATACACCCTTATCCATTGTTCCAACATCCAGAACAGAGCATAAAATTCTAGTAGGAACATCACCCAAACTTTGATTGGAA
>Ga0255751_10002564_pt1 | contig 16898 bp, 13 predicted proteins | sample 071ome_20_FD_179951 | JGI IMG/M metagenome (GOLD analysis project Ga0255751, IMG submission 179951) | Coastal salt marsh microbial communities from the Groves Creek Marsh, Skidaway Island, Georgia - 071412BT metaG (version 2) | ecosystem: Environmental > Aquatic > Marine > Intertidal zone >...
ATATAAAATCTAAACTTAGAGATGCTTTATCAACTTTAAACTATACGGAGTAACAAAATGTCTTGGAATAGTTTTAAATCCATTATGAATGCTTATATGAGTAATCCGAATGGAGTAAAATCCAAAGAAGATTTTGCCAAACAATTTACTCAAGCATATGATTTTGCAATGATTACGGGTTCTATTTCTACTCGTGGTTTTGGTGGGTTTCCCCTACCAATACAAAAAGGAAATAAAGAATTAATGGAAACAATGGTAACACTTGCTTGTTCAATTGCATTGACTAAACAAGATAGACATGCCTTTATTAAAGATTTGGGTAAGGCGGTGCTGGGATATTGGGGAGGAGCAACATTACAACAAATCCCACCAGCAATTCCAGCAGTTGGTGCTTTTCAAAATATAGCATCAGTATCGGCAGTAGTTTCTAATCCTGGTACATGGCCCGAATCTCCTCTTGAGTTTCCTACTGATAAACCATCTAATTTCTTAGATATGTTTATTGCATATGCAACAGTACATCTAAGCAGTGTACAAGCAATAGTATCAACAACATCATTATATCCTGGATTTCCATTGTTACCCCCATCACCTGGTGTGGTAACTTTGACTGGATATCAGTTACCATAAAACAGAGAAACATATATTTATATTAAGATAAACGGAAAATATTTTATAATGGACTCAAAGAAATTAGTAAAAGTAATAAAAGCACTAGTGGAAGTTGAAGTAGCAAAGAAACATGAAGAGTTTCTTAAAGAACAATTTCCAGCAATACTTGATGAAGTAGTTAAAGGTAAAATGAAATCTTCTAATAAAACCCAAGTGGTGAGTGAAGAAGTAGACCCTTTTGCAATGGCTAATCAAGTATTACAAAATGAAAGAGAAGAGCAACCAAAGAGACAGTTTACAAAAAACGCTGCGATTAATGAGGTTCTTAACAATACAAAACCATTCACTAAAGAACAAAGAGCAGGTTCAACACAAACTAAATCTGTGTTAGATTCATTTCAACAACAGCCTGTAAATGAAAGTATGGATAAAACGGTTTCTTTCTCACAACAAGGAGCGGGGGCTGGTTTAGAAGGAATGAGAAGTTCAATGGCTGCACAAATGGGTTATGGTGACCTACAAACAAGTGGCGGAGCTAAGAAAGGTGGATTGGGTGTTCAGACAGGATTACCTGGTTTAGATAGAGTTTTAAACAGAGATAATTCTGCATTAGTTAAAAAGTTTAAAAGATAATGGTACAAGGATTAATTATATTGATAATGTTGGGAGCTTCGGTTTTCATACTCACTAAAACTTTAAAAAAGAAAAGTTCTGGTGATTGTGGATGTGGAAACTGTCAATGTGGAGGATAATAAGTGGCTTACGTTTTAGGTAAAAAAGTTTTAAAAGATACTGAAGAGTTTGATAACCATGCATATGGTATTGTATCTCCAACTAAAAATGGAAATACAATGTTTGAACAAACCTTCAGCTCTTTTGATGCTGCTAAATCAAACCTAAGAAATTTACTATTAACACGAAAGGGTGAACGAGTAATGCAGCCTGAGTTTGGGAGTGGAATTCATTCTCTACTATTTGAACAGATAGATGGTAATCTTGAAGAAAAACTTGAAGAAACTATCATTGAATCTGTAAATTTTTGGTTACCCTATATCAATATAGAAGAAATAGATATCGAGATGACTGATGAAATGAAAGATTTAAATAAAGCTAATATGAATGTGAAATTCACAGTAGGCAACGATATTGATACAAACGAAATAACTTTTACAGTACAAGGATAGTATATGGCACTCAACGGTTCTACATCGAGAAAAGGAAGAAACATTAAGTATTTAAACAAAGACTTCGGTCAGTTTAGAGAGAACTTAATAGATTACGCTAAAACGTATTTTCCTCAAACATATTCTGATTTCAATGAATCATCTCCTGGTATGTTATTTATTGAAATGGCATCTTACTTGGGTGATGTTCTTGGGTATTATATTGATGATACCCTAAAAGAATCAATGATGATTACCGCAGAAGATAAATCTAATGTATTGGCTTTATCTCAATTTCTAGGATATAAACCAAAAGTAATATCACCTTCTATCGTTAAACTATCAGTTTATCAATTAGCCCCAAGTATAGGAACTGGTGAGAATAATAGACCAGACGAAAAATATTATTTAAGAATAAAAGAAGGTATGGTAGTAGAATCTGGAAATGGAACTTCTTTTAGGACAACTGAGTTATTGGATTTCAATGATACCTCTGATAGAGAAGTAACAATTTATAGTACTAATCCACTAAATGGGGAACCATCTCAGTATTTAATAAAAAAATATGTAAATGCAATTTCAGCTGAATTAAAAGAAAAAGTAGTTGAATTCAGTAATACTCCTGAGGCTTTTTCAAAAATAAAAATTACAGATACCAACGTAATTGATATTTACGATGTAAGAGATTCGAATGGTAACAAATGGTATCAAGTACCTTATCTTGCACAAGAAATGGTTTACATTGATTATCCAAATTCAGAACAAACTGATAAAGATTTATCTCAATATAAATCAAGTGTACCTAATCTTTTAAAATTAATAAAAACATCAAGAAGATTTACAACAAAAGTAAATGAAGATAATTCAACTGAACTAATTTTTGGAGGAGGAACTAATATTGGAACTTCTGATGAAACTTTAATACCAAATTTAAAAAATGTTGGTTTAGGATTACGTTCTTCAATAGATAGATTAGGTGCATCGTTTGACCCTGCTAATTTTCTAAAATCAGAAAGTTATGGCCAGGCTCCAACAGGAACAATTACTGTTTCTTATTTAGTAGGAGGGGGTGTAAATTCAAATGTTTCTAGTGGTGAAATAACTAAAATTGAAGCTATTGAATTTGATGATGATAGTCAAGTTTTTAATGAAAGTGAAATACCTACATACAGAACTGTAAAACAATCAGTTGCTGTTGATAATGAATCTCCTGCAACTGGAGGTAGAGGTACAGAAACAATTGAAGAAATTAGAGAAAATTCATTAGCAAACTTTGGTTCTCAAAATAGAGCAGTAACTCGTAAAGATTATCAAGTAAGAGCATTATCTTTACCAGCAAAATATGGTGGTATTGCAAAAGCATATTGTGCACCAGACGGAGAATTAGATAACAATTCACCTTCATCCATTTTAGCAAATCCAAATTCTTTAAACGAATTTACAGATTTAATAACTGATTTAAAAAGTAAAGATTTATCTGAATTAGAAATAAAAAAACAAATTCAAACTTTTTTAATAGGTAAAAAATCTAATATTGACGAAAAAAACAATCCTTTCGCTATAAATTTATATTTGTTAGGATATAATTCTGATAAAAAATTATCAACATTAAACAGAGCGATTAAAGAAAATCTAAAATCATACATTGGAGAACATAGAATGTTAACCGATGGTGTAAATATTTTAGATGGATTTATTATTAATGTTGGTGTTGATTTTCAGATAAGAACATATGGTGGATATAATAATAGAGAAGTTCTTATCAGATGTATCGATGAAATAACGAAATACTTTGATATTGATAATTGGACTTTTAACAATCCTATAAATTTATCTGAACTTGAATTAACAATAGCCTCGGTAGAAGGAGTTCAATCAGTACCAAAATGTGAAGTAGTAAATAAGTGTGGTGGGAATTACTCTAATGTAAGATACAACATTAATGCGGCAACTAAGAATAAATTGGTTTATCCATCATTAGACCCATCAATATTTGAAATTAAATTTCCATCTAAAGATATAAAAGGGGAGGTTGTATAATGTATCACTTTGTAACCGCATCTAAAGATGCATCGATTTACTTACAACAACCAACTCAGAATACTGGGTTGGATGAGATATTAGAAGTTTCCAAAACTTATTATGGAAGCTTAAAAGATATTGCACATACCCTAATCAAGTTTGAAACTACTCCCCTATCTCAATCCATAGCAAGTGGTGATATCACTATGAGTTCTGCAGAACTCATTCTTAGAGAATGTGAATCTTCTGAAATTCCAATAGATTATACCATTTATGCTTATGCAGTAACACAATCTTGGGATATGGGTATTGGTACTCGTTTTGATGATATTACTACTGATGGTGTTTCTTGGAACAAAGTTAGAACAGGAACAAATTGGTTAAGTGCGGATTCTCATTCAGCAGATACAACCGGTTCATTTAATGGTAAAGGAGGAACTTGGTTTACCGGCTCTTATTCATCACAATCATTTTCATATGAGACTTCTGATATTCAGATGAATATTAAGAACACTATGATACAATGGATTAGTGGTTCTCTTCCAAATGAAGGATTTATTTTAAAATATGATTCATCATTAGAAAATGATACAGTTGATTACGGTCAACTTAAATTCTTTTCAAAAGAAACAAACACCGTTTACCAACCTAAGATAAGAATTGGTTGGGATGATTCTTCGTTCTCTACTGGTTCTTTAACAGAACTTACCGCTGATGATATTCATGTAACATTTAAAAGATTAAAGACCAGATACAAGCGTGGAAGTAAACCTGAAATCAGAGTTTTCGGTAGAGAGAAATATCCTCTCAAAACATATACCAATCAATACTCTTACACAGATGTAAAATATTTACCCTCATCTACTTATTATCAAATAAAAGATGTGGTAACTGAAGATGTAATTGTACCATTCTCAGATTACACAAAAGTTTCGTGTGATTCAGGTGGTAACTACTTTAAATTAGATTTTAATAATTGGGAATATAACAGAGATTATTATATTCAAATTAAAGTAGATAGAGATGGTGTAATTGAATACTTTGAAGATAAGGATTTAACTTTCACAATAGAGAAATAATAAATGGCAGTAGATAATCAATTTAGAATCAATGAACTCATAGCGAGTGGTTCTCGTGCTATCATTTCAAAAGATAGTAGTACGGGTAATCATACTTTTGTGCAAGGTTCTGATACGATTATACTTGGTAAATCAGAAGGAGGGGATGCTCCATATACTCATTTAAAAGGTGAACGAGATGGTGAAGTAACTGGTCGTATTGAAAAACCAAAATACAATGAAGAAGAACTTGTAAAGGCAGTAGATACTAAAGTTGATGAATTAATTGGCCCTCCAAAAAAACCACAACCTGATGTAGTACCAAGACCTGTTTATGAAGATTTAAGAAGATTATATAACGATGCTCTTGCACGTATATCTGAATTAGAAAATTTAGTTTCTGAGTTAGAAGCAAGAATTGCTCAACTTGAAGCTGAAAATGAGGCTCTTAAAATTGAAAATGATGCATTACAACTAAGAACCGCAACAGCAGAAAACGAAGCTCAGTCAGCAAACCAAAGGTATGGTGATTTACTAAAAGATTTTTCAAATGCTATTATAAAAGGTACACGAGATGCAATAGAAAGGGTATCGTTAAAGGCACAAGTAGAAGGTTTAAGAGCACAAAAAGAAACTTTAAGACAACAATTAAAATCACTTAACTTAATAATTGGTCAGTTACAAGCACAAGTAGAAGCAGAACAAGTTAGACAAGCTGCATCTGAAGCCCTTGAAGGTGTAGTTGGAACATATGAGCAAAAAACAAATACAGGTTGGAAAATACCTCAGTCTGAGGTTAAAAAACAAGATAAACAACTTTATCTTGAAATCTATACTAGAAATAACCAAAATGATATTAGAGTTGTTCAAGGAACTGCAATTAACGTTTATAACTTCAATGAAGAAGAACCACAAACATTTACAGCATCGAGTAATGTTCCATGGTTAAAAGTTGGAGGACCAATCACAGTTGACCCAAGAGAAGGGAATGAAGCTGGTAAAGGTTATATAGGAGTTCAATGGTCAAGAGGACCTAATACAAGTAAGAGGAAATTGGAAATACCTGGTACAGTTACAATAACCGCTTCACCAAGTGGAGAACAACACACTATAGCGGCTATTATGTTTAAAGAGATACAGAGATTAAATAAAGAATTTACACGAGGTAGTACACAAAGTGCTGCTGGTTCGGAGAAAAGTTAATAAATGGCAATTAGTAATTTTAAAAAAGTAGAGGATAACAAGGGATATCTTGTTAATGACAAAGATAGAAAAATCTTTGAGAGAGAAATCTCCAAGGGTTACTTTGGTATTAACATAGGTGATATTATTGAATTTGTTATTTATGATTCAAATGATAATCAACTTCCACAAGAATCTGCCAATGGAAATACTTCACGATATATTGAATATAATGATGATAATGAAAAAAAGTATTTTGGTAAAGTTCAAAAAAATAAAATTACATTAAAAGCAAATGATTCAGATGAATTTTTTATAGATGTTGAAAAACTTATAAATGAAGCTGGATACAAAAATGGAATATTCAAAACTTCAGTATCTTTATTAAATAGAAGATTAGGTTCTGAGGATAGAGAAAATGATAAGGTATGGATTCATGAAATTGCTCCTTCAAGAACAGAGATAAGAATATTACCATCGATTGATGATAAATTAGGAAAACCAAACTCTGACTTGGATGAGAGATACAATACTTTCATAAATGAAAAAACATTTTATGCAGATATTAATCCATTTATAGATTCATTTATTGAGCAGTTTGATGTAGAAAAGGCCATATCATCTTTTTTAACATTAAAAGGAAATGTTGAATCTGGTCAAAATTATATAAATCTTATAAAAGAAGAATTTAAAATTGAAAGTTTTGATTTGTTAATTCAACAAATAAAAGATAGATTTGTTAAATCTGTAAATTATTACAAACAAAATAGAGATTCAAATATACTTTCAAATAGATATGGGTTACCACTACAATCACAAAGGCCTTTATCTACTGATAATGATTCTATTCTTAATGATATTGTAAATATTGTTGGTAATTGTATTGAATATTCGTTACCAAAAAGAGATGTTAGGTTAGACAGTTCGTTAACAATAGAACAACAAGAAACTCTTGATGAAGTAGAAAAAATATTAAAAACAGTTACGAGTAATTCTAAGTATTCATCTACGATACCAGAATCAGTATCGGCTAAAGTAGTTGGTTGTAAAAATCCAAAAGCAGAAAACTATAATCCTAATGCGGATATACACGATGAAGGATTGTGTGTGTTTAAAATTGTAAAAAAAGAAAAACCTAAACCACAACCTAAACCAAAACCAAAACCACCAATTAGTTTAAGTGATAGACCAGAACCTGTAAAGGTTCTTCCTAAACCAGAACCTAAACCAATAAGAATTCCACCAAGACCGGAACCCAAGTTCGACCCGTTTGGTGGTAATTTAGTGCCTGTGGAGGCTCAACAAATTATATCTGATACATTCCAACAGGTAAATAAGAGAGCCATGGAATTAGAATTACAAGAGCTGGATAGAATATTACCACCTGAACCATTGGATGTTACTGGAGCAGGAGGTGCTGGAGTTATTACAATTAGTGCAACCCAATTTGATAATTTATCAAGAAGTGATTCTTTAGTTATTGCTAGGAAACCAAGTGTAGTTTTGGATGGTAGAATTAAAGATAGAATAATAAGAGAATTATAGGAATAAAAAATGGCAGCACCAAACCGTAGGGGTAATTTTAATGGAGAAAAAGTAGGAGAATGGACCTGGTCAGATGTGACCGGTACATGGCTCAACCTTGGTGGTATTGCTAATCTTGGTAGTAATATCAGTATTACAAATCCATATAGCGAGGCATTTGAACAACTATCATATAATTTAGAAAGAAGTAATATTGCTGTTGATGTTGCAACTTCTCTTAGAGAACAAATGGGCGATTTAAGTGGAGTTGGCAGAGGAATACAAAACCTACAAGCAATATATGGTGGAGGTACAACAAACGCTATTTCCATTACTTCTAAACCATATGATATAAAAGTAAATATTCTCATAAGGAGAACTCTTTTTAGGGGAGACGTTCATATTAATGGTTCTTTAAATAATAATACTACTAAAATATATAATGCCAAGGAGCTTTCTAGTACTCTAACATATGATATAAGGGAGAGTGGTAAAAAAACAAAAGAATCTTATAAAGTATATAGTAAACAAGTTAGTAACATAGGTGGATATCCTACTACCAAATTGGTGGTTTATGTTGATAAGTATATTAATGGTGTATTCAATTCTAAAAAAACATATGATAAAGATGGTGATTTGGTTATTTTAGAATTTGATACTTCTATTTGGGATACTCCAATACAAGATGTTCCGCCAATAGACCTAATAGATGAGGATTTTTTAGATGATTTCCAAATTCCACCAACAGGTAGAACTGTTGCAACAGGTGGAACTGTTGATTTAGAAAGACCATCTATATCAGTATCACCATCATCAACCTCTTATAATTTAAATGATAGTGGTGTTAATATTAGTTGGAATACTACAAACGCAACATCAGTAAATTTCACTTTAGGAAAAGTTAAAAGAACTTTAGGTACTCGTGGTTCATTGACATTAAGACCAGCTGATTTTACAAATGGGGTTGGTCAATATACTGTGTATCTACAACCTATTGGAGATGGTGGTAGTGGTGATGTTGGTAAAATAGTTCTTAATGTTATACAACAATCAGAGTTTCCTGGTCCTGATATTACACATATTACATATCCACAAAACATCATTGGTAAAGATTTTCAAGGATATAATGTTGATTTCAGAATAGATTGGCAATCTATTAACACAGATTGGGTTGATGTATATGTTGGTAAAAAATCAAATTCAAATACATTGGCCTCCAAAAGAAGTGCACAAGGTTCTTTGACATTAAATATAGGAGATGTTCTTAGAAAAGCAGGAGATAGATTATCAGAAGATACTAATGTTGTACAATTTAAATTAATTTTAATTCCATATAACGACCAAGGCAACCAAACAGTAAGTGGTAAAGAAGAAGAAATTTTAATTAATTTTGATAAAGGTAATCTCAGACTTCGTAGAGGAGATGTAGTAAGAGATATACGAGAGGTAATTAAAAATCAATTTAATACTGAAACTCTTGAACAAGAATCTTCTAAATATCTTACTCATGTATTACACATGGGAGGTGGGGATAATAAACTTATTTCTACATGGGGTATTGATACCGAAACTTTTTCTGAATATACAGTTGTAGATGAGGCAACAGGTAGAGAAGAAAAAACAAAAGAAGTTAAAACTCTTGTTTTAAAGTTATATGAACCTCTTCCAAAAGATGTACAACCAAATCAACAAGTTTGGTTATCAAAGGTACAATCTATACCAATAGTTGAACAATTTACGTTAGTAGATGAGAGCATTGAAGAATGTATTGTATTAGAGCCTAATTTAAATGAAAAATTTAGTGATAATATTGGTCTACAAATTTATGATGATTTAATATCAAGTGGTTCAGAATCATCAACTAACATTATAAATAAATTTGTAAGTGGAAGTGGATTTAATTTAGAAGATTTAGATTTACAATTTGTTAATAATTCGGGAAGTTATAATTGGGATGGGTTTGTAAAATATTCATCGGCTGCTGAAAGAATTGAAAATTTCTATTATAAAATAAAAACATTAGAATTTTATAATAATAAAATAACAATTGCATCATCGTCATTGGCTGCCACAAGTGGTTCTATAACATCTTTAAATGAAAAAAATAAATTAGAAACACAAAAAACAAAATTAATAAATGGATTTGATTCTTTTGAAAAATGGTTGTATGAATCATCATCTCAGAGTACATTAACATATCCAAAAGAAAATAATACAGGAAGTTACCTAAATCCAACTGGCTCTTTTGGAGTAAGTTGGTATGAGGGTGCATTGAGTGTAGCTGAAACATTTGATAGAAATAATAAAAATAGATTAGTAAATAATTTACCATCTCATATTCAAAACGAAGAATCCGGACAAGAATTTGTTTTATTCTTTGATATGTTAGGACAGCACTTTGATATTTTATATCTTTATACAAGTGGATTATCTAAATCAAAAAAGATAGAACATAAATTTGAATCAGGAATAAAAGATTCTTTATTATACCAAATGTTAGAATCTCTTGGTTGGGATGCTGATTTAGGAGTTAAATCTCAGGCACTTTGGGATTATGCATTTGGAAACCATTCTGATGGAACATCATATTCAACACAATCTGGTAAGAATAGACAAAATGAAATATGGAGAAGAATACTTAATAACTTACCTTATTTATTAAAACATAAAGGTACACGAAGAGCTGTTCATGCATTAATGAGTTGTTATGGTATTCCAAGTTCACTATTAACGGTAATGGAATTTGGAGGACCAAAAGACCCAACAGAAAGTGGTACAACTAAATTTACATATGATGATAGAACTGCTGCTATTAATATTAGTGGTTCGGCGGCAATAACAATTCCTTGGAAAACCCACACTACTGATTATCCAAACTCAGTTGAGATTAGATTAAACACTCAAATAAAACAAGACCAACAAATCATAAGTGGTTCAGAATGGTCATTAGATGTAATAAAAGATACAGGCTCACTTGCAAAGGTACAACTAACAGTTGGGTCAGTATCCTCTTCTACTGATACATTCCCATTTTTTAATGATGAATATACTCAAATAGTTGTAAACAGAGTTACAGGTAGTACTGGTGATACATTTACAATATACGCTAAAGAAGGATTCCAAGAAAGAATTAGAAACGAGGTATCTACAACTTTATCCTCAACAACTAAAGCTTGGACAAGTGGTAGTGAAATAAAAATTGGAGGTAATACATTTAATGGTTCGGTTGATGAATTCCGTTTATGGAGAATTCCATTAAATGAAGTAAATATTGAGAATCATACTTTATTACCTGATGCAATTGATGGAACATCTCCTTCTGCTTCTACTGAAGATTTAATTGTTAGACATGATTTTGAATATCCAAAAAACAGAGGAGTTTATACTGATGTTAAAAACGTTGGATTGGTAACTACTTATTGTACTTCATCTGTTGCAAGTGGATTTGAATCAATATCATCATATCCTTACAATTATACTCCATATGATAGAACAGTAACTGCTCAAGTACCATCGAGTGGGTTTAATTATAATAATAAAACACGATTTGAAACTCAATATAAAGTTAATAGTTCGGATGCTTTAACAGCAACATCTTCTATTGATTTATCATATCGTTCTCGTTCAACCAAAAAAGCATTTGACCAGGCTCCAATTGATACTGATAGATTAGGATTATTCTTCTCACCAATCAAAGAGATTAATATGGATATCTTAAAATCAGTTGGTCCATTAAATATAGATGATTATATAGGAGACCCGTCTGATAATTACAATGATGAATACACTGCATTAAAAACTTTTAGAGAATATTATTTCGATAGATTTAATTTAAACTTTAACGAATATGTTCAATTAGTTAGATATATTGAAAAATCATTATTTACTCAATTAGAAAGTTTGGTTCCTGCAAGAGCAAAAGTTGCTAGTGGATTATTAATTGAACCCCATATACTTGAAAGAAGTAAGACTAAATGGAATAGACCAGTAGGTGAAGAGAATTATCATGAAACTGTAATAGATACAACAGAACATACCATAATTTCTTCATCAAATCCACAATACAATATTATTATATCGGCAAGTGATGATATATCGTTAACATCAGAACAACCATTTTATGAAACACGAATAACATCAAGTGATGATGTATCTGTGAATTCAACAATTGTAAATTATGATGGAACATATTCATCTTTTGATGACACTTCTTTAAGTGGAGTAATAACAAGAAATAGTGGCTCTACAATGGGTGGATTTGAAATTGAGATAGATGCTAAAATAACTGGCTCAGCAAAGGCATTTTATGATTCAACCACATATCAAATAGTAGGTGGATTTGGACCAGAAGATTTGGCCGTTGCTGGATTTGGTTTATTTGGTAGTGGTTCTCATGCTATTAGAACCAGATTAGATTTTAATGGAAATATAGTTAAGGATAGAATTAAGGCTTTTAAAATAACAGAATCATATAAAGAATCTGAAAGATTGCAAGTTGGAGGATATCCAACTGGAAGCGGACCTGTTGTATATGATGTTGTAGAAGTTGATAAATATAGAACAAAAGTTACTATATTACCATTTACTGGTTCTAATGGATTAGAAACATCGGCACCAAGTGGAGGAAATATTATAGATGTGGAGGAATTAAATGGAACCTTCTCAACACATTACAGATTTGTAGAAGATTTAACAACAGGATTAGAAAATTCATTCTTTAATGGTTCGAAACAAACAAGTGCAACTACCTTAGATGGTGGTTCGCCTGTTCAAACATTTACTACTAATCCTAATACTCTTAGAGTTAATGATAGTGGTAGAGGTAGTGGAGAACCAATTTTAGAGGTAGATTAAAAAAAGAAAATAATTAAAAATAAAGATTGTTATATTTATATATTGAATAACAAGAGGAATAAATTATGGCTTATTTAGATAATTCAACTATTACAGTAGATGCAATTCTTACCAAAAAGGGTAGAGAAAAACTTGCAGCTGGTCAAGGATTAAACATTACCAAGTTTGCTTTAGGTGATGATGAAGTAGATTATACTTTATACGAACCTGCACATCCAAAAGGTTCTGCTTATTATGATGCAGCAATCAGAGCAATCCCTATTACAGAGGCTTCACCTGATGAAACGCAAGTATTAAAATATAAATTGGTAACTTTACCAAAAGGAACAAAGAAGATTCCAAAAGTAGAATTTGGTGTACCGAACATTTCTGTAAACCAAACTTCAGGTCAGGTATCTCTATCACCAACAACTTCACCAAGTGGTAACTCACAGAGCGGATATACATTAGTTCTTTCTAATAAGAATGCTGGTTCTATTGTTGGAGCAGGAGCTGCAGCTGGAAGTGGAACTGTACCTGTGTTCTTAGGTGATGAAATTACTACAACCGCAGCCGTAGAAACTGGAACAACATTTACATTTATTCCTAATCCAAATGTTACAACAACTATTAAGACAACACTTACTGTATATGGTAACGAAACAGGAGGTTCACAAACTATTCCTGTTACAGTAACTTATGTACAACCAACATAATAAAAAGGAAAATAAAAAATGGCACAAATAACAGGACAAGCGGGAGTAAATTTATCTACCGAATTAGCTAACTATTTATCCGCTAATCAAGGTAACCTTACCTCTGAACAATTATCTCAAATCATAAACAGTTATTTAACTGGTGGTGATAAACTTGCTGCACAAGGTGGTTCCATTTCAACCGGCATTTACAAAAGATTTGGTGAATTCGACCAAGTAACTGGTAAAGTTGAAATAGTAACAACTGGTATGTGGAGTGGTGATACGGGAAGTTTAACTTCATTCTATACATCATCTACACAAGTTGAAGCATCTAGTGGAGATTACTATTATAATGTATATAATGCTGACCCTTCTTCAACTGGTGTTGTACAGTATTCAGTTGCATATGGACACAAATTTGGTAGTGGTTCTGTATCATTAGCAAATGATGATAATTCAAACTTAGCATCTAAAGCAACTTATGCACAATATAAACAAATTCTTTTAGACCAAGATGATACTCATTTTACATTTTTCTCATCTTCGGCAGCTGGAACACACGATTCCTCAGATATCTATGTAATTAATGTAGCTCGTGCCCGCTACAAAGAAAAAATGGATGCTGGAAACTGGTCATTAAAACTTTCTGGTTCTAATGGTGTTTCAACTTTAATTGATGATAGTGGTAAGAAATTCTCAGATACAGTAGGAAAAGCAGGAAGAGTATTTAATGTAGGTAGTGGTTCACTCAATTTAGGTTCAGAAAATGAAGCAACTATTAATTCATTAACTTCTTCTAATGGACAAGGTTTAGGATTATTTTATCCTGACCAAGGTTTAATTGTTCTTAATCCAGAAGCTGTACATGATTTAATTGGAACTTCAATTGATAGTGGTTCTAGTGAAGGAGCATCACTTTATAGTGGTGTACAAAGAGAAGGAAAAAATCATGCTTTACTTCACAATGCAATTGTAGGTGGTGGAGATTTTGAAGCAAGAAGAACTGAAAACGTTTCTACATCACACTACTTCGTAAGAGCAACAAACAGAGAATTTAATTACTCAAATAACCCATCATACACAACAGGTTCAGATGGAAGTTTTGCAGAATCAACTTTTGAAACTGACCCAAGAACTTTCATTACAACTGTTGGATTATTTAATGATGCAAACGAAATGATTGCAGTAGCTAAAACCTCACAACCAATTGTTAAATCATTTGATAAAGAAGTATTAATTAAAGTTAAACTTGATTTCTAAAATTTATTAAACCTCTAAACAACCCTCACCACTTAGGTGGGGGTTTTTTATTTCCATATATTTATATAGAGGAATTATCTTATGTTAAAATCAATACCAAAATCAAACATATCTCGTAGAAGTTTTAAAGTCTACAAAAGATTTACGGCAGACCAGTCAGATTATCCTATAATTAAGGCGTATTCTGAAGATGGTTTATTTGATGCGGATACTTTTACAAAAGATGAAGGAGTTTATGTTCATTTGATTTATAAATCAATTGAAAAAAAATATTATACAGATAATGGTTTATTAAATAATTATGGTATTATTCCTGAAGGAAGTACTTTTGCTGAAGATAGAGAATTTGGTAATACTATATATGTAATAAAAATAAATCAATCTAAATTTGGTGAAAGAATAAAACCTGGCTCGGTAAGTATAACTGATACTGATACTAATGTAACTTATTCTGATAGTGGTAAAGGTAGAATTATATCTTCATCTCCTTCATATGATTTAGTAAGTTTAGATATTGATAATGAAGAACTAGTACTCAGTATAGATGGTGTATCACTTACATTAACTGTAAGTTCTATTGATTTACAATCTGGTGCGGCGGTTTTAACATATGGTTCTGATACTGATACTGAATATTTAGTTTCTATTGATTTACAAAATGGACTTGTTATATTTACTGCCCAAATATCAATTGGAGCTACCCAAATTCCTCAGGTAGATTATGGTAATATATTCTATTCCGATGGATTGATTGTATTTACTGAATTAACAGCCGATATTGAAAATTATGAGATAGAGTATAGGGCAACACAAACTATACATGAAACTGAGATATTAATTAGTGCACCTGCAGGTGAATTTAATTTCTCACAGAATCCATCAGCGGTTGATGTAACTTTAAGTGGTTCATATGATTTTACAACTACTGAAATTACAAATGTTTCACCCGCTAAAACAGTTAAGATTAAAGAAGTTTTGGATATATCTCAAAAAACATCTTATGATGGTTCATATGGTTCTACAACTGGTTCTTGGGATGATTATGATACATATAGATTAACTGACCCGACCGGTTCTTATTTGGCACCTTATGTAACTACAATTGGAATTTATGATAGAGATGGTGATATGGTTGCAGTTGCAAAATTACCACAACCTATAAAAAATCTTCCTGATTATGATATAAACTTTATTGTTAGATTTGATACATAAAAAATGAAAAAAAAGTTATGGTTATTTGGTGGTTATTATAAACCATTTTCAAAATTTCTAACAAAAGGATTTGATGTATATCCTTTTGGTAGGTGGAATACAGATTATAATGATGTTGAATCTTTTATATCAAATATAGATTCAGATTCGATTCCTGATTTAATAGTTTTTAACATTGCAAATAATGGATATAATCCTGTTTTTGATAAAGAATACACTCCCATAGAAGAAATACATGAATTTAGAAAAATATTACTCAGTACTTTTTATTTTCAGTTAAGAATAACTGAATGGTTTTTTCATAATTTTGAAAATAAAAGAATATTATGGTTGACAAGTTTTGAACCAAATAATATGGAGGTTATAAACGAAAAAGAGTTTGATGGAGATATGTTAATATATAGAATGTCTCGAACCATCGAACATCAGGTAATACATCAACAAAATATAAAACCTTCTAATTTATCTAAAAATAATAAAATCATGGGTATTTGTGTAGGAAATAATGCAGAAGGAACCCCACAAAAAATTAATGAATTATTGGTATCTGATGATTTTCACAGAGGAGTATTTGCGTTTGGAGAAGAATCTATAAGTAGAAAAGAAACACCATCTTATAAGTTACAATTGACAAGAAAAAATTTAACTGAGTATAAAATTCAGGAAGATAATAATCTAATTTAAATAATTCCTATATTTATAGTAGTATAAAAGGAGAAAAGAATATGGCTTCAATTAAAGAATTATATGATAAATCTGAATTTTCTAAATATCCAAAGGGAAAATCTTTAGATAAAACACCTTTATCTGTTGATGAAGGAAACAAACTACATAAAGATGATAAAGCACTTGCACAGGCAAGAGGTGGTAAACTAAATCAAAAGAAATATTCAGATAGTGTAGAACTATAAACTATTACTATTGGGATTATTAATAAATCACCTTCATAAATGGGCTTTTATACACATACCCAAGACAGGTGGTACATCTATAACAAATTCTATATTAGATATTCCTGAAACCGAAGTGTTAACTTCTCACGATACTATTCGGTTATTAGAAAACTCATCTGATTATTTTGTCTTTACTATGGTTAGAAACCCATACACTCGATTTATGTCTGCATATTATGCAAATTGTAGAAAGGGTGGATATGAAACACTTGAAAACTATATAAAAAATTTCAATGAAAATGAAACATGGAACTTACCACAAAATCATTACATATTATCTGGTAAAACAAAATCAAGAAAAGTTAATTTTATAGGAAGATATGAAAATTATACAAATGATGTTAGTTATATATTTGAAAAACTTGGAGTGAATAAAAAAAT
>Ga0255751_10002571_pt1 | contig 16854 bp, 14 predicted proteins | sample 071ome_20_FD_179951 | JGI IMG/M metagenome (GOLD analysis project Ga0255751, IMG submission 179951) | Coastal salt marsh microbial communities from the Groves Creek Marsh, Skidaway Island, Georgia - 071412BT metaG (version 2) | ecosystem: Environmental > Aquatic > Marine > Intertidal zone >...
TGAAAATTGCGCCTTGGCGGTTTTAGAGGCTGTCAGCGTGTACGCGGAGTGGGCTCCGTTAGTCCCGCTAGTCAGGAGTGGGTTGGTGGATATTTGCTGCGTGGCTTTGTTGGTGCGTCTAATTTTTGTTTTTACCGCTTTTCTCTCGTCTTTTCTTCACGAGTCGCGTTTTAAAAAGGAAAGCTTCTCGCGCCGCCGATGACGATACGCAAAGTTTTGGATCAACCATCTGAACATCCAAAGTGAGGATACAAAATCATAAACACGTTTCCGAGGCATCCTTTTTTGAGCAATTTACTTTCTTTCCACCCGTCCTCGCGCGTGTCTGTGTGTGCAACCTTACTGACTACATCGACGATTATTTCTCCTCCTCCTCCTCCTCCTCTTCTTTTTTTGTCGTTTCTCGAAACAGAGCAACACGAACGAATCCGCGTGCCGAGCTCCAGCAGCATCAGCCATTAAACACGTTCTCACGCGCAAACCATTACCAGATGATGTTCCTCAAGACGATCGAGCGGTCGTGTTTATGGCCGTATCTTCGTGCGTTCGCGCAGTGGTGGCACATTTAGATGTCGTTTTAGCGCAAGAATACAACGCATTGGACAACGCGGATGCATACGAGCAGTGTGCCGAATTGGCATGCCAAGCGGCGTCGGTGCAGGTTTTGCAAATGCTAAGTCGTGGAGAGCAGCAGCAGCAACAACAACTTGAGCTAGTGGTCGCGCTGCTTGAACGCTTAGCTATGTTAGTTAGGATTCCCAACTTGAAGTCATTGGAGACGGTGCTGGGCGCGTGGACGGCGTTATTGCGCGCAAACGGTGCAACCGTGCCGAAGAAAGTACACGCGATGACAACTTCGTCGTCAATGGCACCGGCGTCTTCGTCTTCACCATCAGCTGCAACATCTTTAAACGTTCTCCCACCCGGTGCCGTTCCAGCTTTGCTAGAGTATTGCGTCTCGTGGCTTCGCGCTGGTGGTGGTTTAGCCGGCGGCATGGATCCGTCCGGCACGCAAATAGCCAAAGAGAGAGAACAATGGGAAGACGCGTTTGAAACGTTCGAGGAGTTGAAAACGCAATGGATAGTCGATCGCGCGAAAGTCATGGAGGTTATAAAACTTTGCGCAAATCTGGACCCGCAAAGTGCATCGAGAAAGTTGCTAGAGACTGTCGATGGGGTTCTGGAATGGTTGAAGAGCGTATCACCGGCGACCACTGCAAACGGAGGAGGAGACTCGGGAGACGAAGGCAAAGCGTGTATTTTAGAAGGCGTCCAATCGTTCACGGAGTGCGTCATGCTCGTTTTGCCCATAGAAGAACCGCAAGCATCCAGCGTGGTGATAGAAATAGAAAAATTAGTCGCGAAAGCGCTTGGGATGACCGCACAATCGTCTCAAAGTGATGGCGGGATCAGATTAGGACCGCAAAGTTTAGCGCAATACGCGAAAATTTTAGAGTGTTTTGGACGCATAGGTTTGGTGCGACCGAACTTGGCGCCCTTGTTGGTGAAAAACTTGTTCGATTTGCTCGGTACGGTATCGGCAGAGGACGTCTCCGCGCCACCTGTCCGAGGTAAAGCTCGAGTGAAGAGGACGCAATTGGCGAGACAGAAGATATGTTCGGCGATGTTGAATATTTGCGTGACGGTGCCAGAGGTATGAAACTTTTTTTTTTCTGTTTTGTTGTGAGATTACATTTTTTTCTCTTTTGTTCTATCCGAATCGTCTTCTTAAAACTTTCTCGCGGCGTATTGCAACCGCGACAGAGCTATGCAAAGGCGAGAGATTGAAACTAGCCCTTTCCTCTTTGATGTTTCAATAATGTCTTCAACGAAGAGATTGATGTTTCCCATCGGAGAAAGCGCTACATTTTTCCTACTTTTTCTTTTGTCTTCCTCCTCCTATTGCCATCGAACAGAATCGTAAACTACAACGACATTCAAAGCATGTACTGACGCGCTGCTTTTTATCTTTTTAATGACTAACAGGCGCTCAACCCGCACCTAGAACCGTTGGCGGAACAAGTCGAAAGTCTCCGCTCCGCAGGCAACTTGACCGGTGCGGAGAGAGGGACTTTAGCCGAAGCTTTGTTAGCGGTGGCGACGCCGAGCGGTCCAGAACGAGTAACCCAAGTCCTAGATTGGTTATTAACGCCAGTGAAAAGCAGATGGTACAGCGTGGAAAATGGCGCGGTTTTACCGCTGATGGCAAATTTAATTACTCCGGAAGCGTTTGTGGCGCAGCAGCAAGAGCAAGAGCAACTTTCTAACGTACACTGGGATCTATTCCACGACGTGCAGTTGCTCGAACGGTGCATGCGACGATGTTTACCGGGCGGCAGCGCGCAAAAAGTTGTGCAAGAAGCGCCAGGCGAACAACAGCAGCAGCAACGACAACAACAAGATTCCGTCTGTCTCATATCGGAACACATCGAATGGGCTATCCTTCTGGCGATGGAGATGCACCGACTCGTGAGAAGAATTTTTACGCCAAATCTACAATCGCAAATGGTCAGCGCGCACTTAGCGGAGTCGCTGCAACCATCATGGGAAGAGTACGCGGCTTCGCTGAAACCAGGGAAATTGAAAGAGTTTGCGTTGGAACAGGCGGAAAATCAAATCGTAACCCAGCTGAAAGTAGTTTCTGTTCGAGATTGGCTCCGCGTGTTAAGAGACGCGAGTTTGAACATTATAAATTTGGTTTTGTTACACGCGAGTGAGATGACGTATTCGAACCCATCAATCGCGGAGAAGATGCAGACAGTCATATCTGCTGATTTAGAGTCCCAAAGGGACGACCAAGTGAGGACGATGTTACTTTTATTCGTAAGACCAGTATTATCGAGATGCCCCGCGCAGTTTCGCCAGATTTGGTTTCAAGCGTTGGTTGCGCCGATACTGCCAGATTTATGCCGACGCGTGGAAGCTGGCTGGACGGCGGCGGGTACAAATAAAGCGCATCCCTCGACTCCAGGAACAACGACGAGTGAAGCTTTCGATGCATCGTCGGATGTGTCCACCTACGCCAAGCTCGTCGCCGAAGCTTACTCTGAGCGCACGTTGCGCGAAATTTCTCGAGAGTTGGGCTCGATATTAGAACTCATCGTCGCACCAGACGGCACTCTCGGTCGGCGGACGAAAACCATGTCTACCGCCGATACCGAAAAAGACGCCGTCGCTGGCGGCAAACACTTAATCGACTGGATGTGTTCGCAAAGCGATGTGCAAATAGCTCAAATAGCCATCCAGGCGGGCACTTTGGCACTAAAAATTGACGATTTAGAAACCGTTTCGAAAGCCATCTTGTTCTGTCGAGGTTTAATTGCTGCCGCTTCTGCGCAGGACCCGCGCATTGGCGACGGGCTCGCGGAATCCTGCGGCGGCGAAATTGTTTTTGCAGCCGTTGCGGCTTTGAGCAAATCTTTGAATTCTTCCCTGCAGGCGGAACTTTTAAGTTTGATTTACGAAGTTTTAACGAAACACGCGAGGACTACAAAATCAGTCCCGCACGCCATGCTTTGCATTCCAGGCATCACGGAGAGCGTTTTAGTAAACACTCTGGATGAAATAAGCAAGTGTCGTTCGGACAAAAAAGCGACCGGGTTGGTGAAAAATTTGTTATTGTCGATTCCAGGAGAAGAGTTGAAAATTTTAGCAACCGGCGATAACAAAAAGACGATTTCGGCGATTCAGATTCCGACCAACAGTAAAAGGAGGCAAAGCGACGGTAGAAATTCCGGGACATCGTGGACAGAAAACGAAGTTCACGCCGGATTCCAGTTGTTCCAATAGTGATGTGTAATTCTTTTCGCAAAAGGCTATACAACGCATTCTCCTCCCACTAAGAGACGTCGTGGTCGGTTCGTTGGGATGCGCACATCCCTTCTTCTCTTTCTTTCTCTTTTGTACACTGTAAATTCCTTTATGAGCGTCTTCTCTCTCAATCGAGATCTTCGCTCTCGTCGGATAAAGACGAAGACGAAGATGCGTCCACCAAATCGATAACTTCGAGATCTTCATCCTCGACGAAAAGCTTGTTTTAATTGATCGAAATCATCGACCGCTCTCTCGGAGACGACGACGAAGACGATAACGACGGCGACGAAAAAGCACGCGCATTCGCGATCGCACTTTCCATCGTGGACTTTTCCCCGCAAAACTCATCCATCGACGTCTTGAACTTTTCGCTCGACATGGTTTTCGTTTCTTTCTCCCCGTTCGTCTCCTCGTCTCCTCGTCTCCTTCTCTTGGCGCTTGCTCCTCGTTTTTCCTCCTGGAGAAGGGCCTTTTGCCACCGTTTTCGTTCCTCCGATTGCACGTCCTCTCTCATCTCCCTCCCAAATCGTTTAAATTCTGTTTCGATCGCCTCGAAAACTTTACGCATCGCTTCTCTCGCGTTCGGGCTGTCGCAGCGAAACTGCCTGATCAGGCTTCTGCGCACCCGGGCACAGCAGGCTCGCACGAGAACGTCATCTTCCTCCTCCTCCTCCTCCTCCTCCTTCCCGCTCTTCTCGATGTTGTTCGCTCGACTGTATGCCACGCAAATATCTTTTGATTCAGACGCGTGCATGCTGAGCTTTTTGTTTCTCTCTCTCTCTCTCTCTCGAGCGCGCGCGCTCGTTTGTATCTTTCGTTTGTTTGTTGTTGTTGTGCGGGTATTTTTTATTAGATACAAAAAACAGTCTTCGCGTATTTAATCACCCATCATCATCATCATTTATTTGTCTTTTAATTACATTATATTACATCAAGTCACTTTACACGTTCACAAACTTTTCTTCGCTTTCGTCGCTCGCGAGCCACGGAACGTTTCCCAACTCCAACTGATTTTGCAATCTTAAATCGTACACGATGTTCCGTTTCCTCGGTTTGAGCCGCGGTGTGACTTCGCCTCGCAGGACGTTTTTCAAATCACACTTGAAATCGCCATTGTGAAACCACGGGTGGGAGAAATATGCGTCCATGGCGTCGCCGCCTCCGGCGCCTAGTCTAGCTAACTCGTCTAATCGGAGAAGTTTTCGAACGATGTCCACGGTATCGGCGTCGAACCAGTGCGGACACCACACGCCGCCGTTCATGTCTACGCTCAAAACGGCTTCGTATAACTCCATGTGGTTTCCTCGGATATTCGCGTACGGCGTCGCCCCCGAACACAATTCATATATTAAGACGCCTAAACTCCACAAATCTGCTTCGAATCGACAGCCTCTTTTGCTCATGACCTCTGGAGACATGTACTGGCTCGTCCCGCAAAACGAGTACGCGCGCTCGTCTTCTCTTTCTAATTTCTTAGCCATACCAAAGTCGGCTAAACACGCGTCGCCGTTCGCTCGCAACAAAATATTCTCTGGTTTTAAATCTCTGTAGACGTATTTTTTCACGTGCAAGTAAGCGATAGCCGCGGAGACTTGCGAGATGTACACCTTTGCGTCCGAAAGAGACGGTAACCCGTGATAGACTAAACACTGAAATAAATCACCACACGGCGCGTACTCCGTGAGCAAGTAATACGCGGTCGGATCGTCGTAGGAGTGAAACAAACTAGCTATGAATGGGCCGTTGGACACGTCCATGTGGACGTGCCTTTCGTACGCGGCGTGCTTCTCTTCGCCGACGGAAACCAGCTTGGATTTTCGCATCACTTTAAACGCCAACAACTGTTTCGTATCGTGCAAGCGAGCTAAATACACGGTCCCACACAAACCTTTCCCGAGCTCTCTCAAAACGGTAAAGTCTTTTGGGAACGACGACGACGGTGGGACGATAATCTCCCTCAACGAGTCGTCGTATTCGGCTTCTTTATAATCTTTGGACAGCCCCGCGGCGGAAACTAAGTTTGAATCGTCCTCTTTATTCGCCGTCGTCGTCGTTTCTCCTCCTTCTATTTCTTCTCTTCTTCTTCTCTCAGCTTTAGCGGCCTCCTCTTCTTCCCGAGAAGATATTTGCAGCTGTCCCAACAACTTCCCGGCCCGATCTTCCTCTTCCCTTGTCTCGTCCATCTGCATCAAATCTAACACCGAAGCGTGCGAGTGAATCGTCGCCGTCTTCCGCAACCCCGCGACGACGCCCCCTCTCAACTTTGCGCTCGTATTCGTCCTTCGCAGAGGTGAACCAGGTGGCGTTCTCTTCCTGCCGCTACTACCGCTGCTCGTCGTCCTCGTCGTCCTCGTCGTTTCGCCCGCGACAAAAAAATCCTCCACCGCCTGCGCCCGCGCAGCCGCGTTCTCCTCCTCCTCCTCTCGCCCGTGCATCATCGCCTTCATCGACGCCACGCGTTTCATCGGTTTCTCTCCGTCCTCCTCGTTCGTCCTCTCTCCTCTTTCCCGCTCAAAGTCGTCGGCCGTCGAACCGGCGGCGGTGGTTTCGCGCGTCTCCTCTTTTTTAGAGCTGCTCTCGCGTATTTTGTGCTCGCGCTCTTCTTTTCGTCTCTCTTCTTCTTCTCGTTCTTGTTCTTCTTCTTCTTCGTCGTCGTCGTCGTCGTCGTTTTTGCGGATAACGGTCTGTCGTTGCAACAAATTGGAGAGCGATTTACTCTTGCGCAAACGCGTCGAAGACGAAGACGAAGGCGTTGTTGTTGTCGTTGCCGTCGTCGTCGCGCCGCCGCCGCCGCCGTTTCCGCCGTTTCCGCGCGGTTGTTGTTGCTGGTATTCGCGCGTCATGTGCGTTGCGGTGCGTGCGCGCGTGTTCCCGGAAAAGAAAAAAAAATGGTGCGTGTGGGTTTGTGACGTTTTGCGAGGAGAAAAAAGATAAAAATAAGAAAAGCGATGACGAGACGCGATGTTCTTCCTTTCTCTATCCGTGTGCGTGTGCGTGTGCGTGTGTGCGTGTGTGTGTGACTTTCTTTTTAGGAATTTCAAAGCGTTCGAGCTTTCTCTCTTTTTCTTCTCTCTCTTTTTCTTCTCTCTCTCTCTCTCTCTTCGCTAGTTTTGAACTCAGACCTCGCTTTCGCTCGAGCGAGCGAGACTGCGGCGCTGGGTAGATTTTGGAGAAGGGACGTTCAAGTCCGAAACCGAGCGTTACTTTTTATGACATCGTCGGAGCGTTAGGCCAAGCACTTTCGGAAGCCACTCTCCAACTCCTCTCGATTCAAATTTCTGCCGATGAAGACCATTCGATTCAACTTTTTTTCGCCTTTTTTCCATTCGGTTCCGCTCGGTCCAAAGTTTATTTGTTCGTGGACTCCTTGAAAGACAAACTTGGCGTCGCCCTGACCTTGGAAGCAAAACACGCCTTTGCTTCGGTACATGTTCGCGCTATTTTCTTGCAACAGGTTCATCATGAACTCGTTGACTAAATTAAAATCCAACTCGCCCTCGCACTCGATGCCGACCGAGCCTACTCCGGTGAGGTCATGAATTTTTGATTTATTTTCGTCCAGAAAGCTCGGGTCGTGCTCTAACGTCTTCTCTACGCTAAACGAGCTCACGCCTAAAACTTTCTTCAAATCAACCTGACTGTTTTGCGTCTCGATCACCTCCGCGCTGCTATTGATTGCCTTCAAGACTTTCTTCGTTTCCTCTAGTCTCTCTTTGCTCACCAAGTCAATCTTATTCAATAAAATCCGGTCGGCGAAAGCGACTTGCGACACGGCTTCATTCACCGCACCTTCCTTCTTCTCCTCCTCCAGGTGTAAATGCACGTGCTTCGCGTCCACTAAGCACAAAATAGAATCTAACTCGTAATAATCCGCGATTTCTGGATTGATAAAAAACGTAAATGCCACCGGCGCCGGATCCGCCAACCCAGTCGTTTCGATTATAACCGCATCAAAAGTTTTATCTTTCCGATCTTTCAACTGCATCAAAGCCCTCACCAAATCTCCTCTCACCGTGCAACAGACGCAACCATTATCCATGCTTATGATATCTTCTTTCTCCTTCATGTTCTCCGCCACGAGTGCTTCGTCGATCGAGACCGCGCCGAATTCGTTTTCTATCACCGCTATTTTCAAGCCGTGTTGAGAACTTTTCAAGATGTAATTCACCAGAGTTGTTTTTCCGGCGCCGAGAAAACCGGTGATTATGGTCACCGGCGTCTTCTTCACCTTCTGTTCGCTGTTGTTGTTGTTGTTGTTGTTATTATCGGTGGTGGTGGTGTCGTCTTCGTTGCCGCTGCTCATTTTTTAGTACTGTTTTTATTTTTTCTTCTTCTTTGTCGTCGTCGTCGCGCGCTGTGGCGCTCTCGTGTGTGTCGATGTGTGTAATTGTTTCAAACAAAATTGTGTGCGCCGTGTGTTTTCTTAATTCTTTTTCATTTTTCTGTCCCTCACGCTCGAACTCTGTCGCGCAAACTCGAATTTTATTGTGTATTTGTGTTTGTCTATTTTGCGTTGTTGCTGCTGCTGCGATCCTACGAATAACGCGTCAAAAAATATTTTCTCGTTCACGGGACGCTCTTCAGAAACTCTCCCTCGCAGCCTTGTTGATTTCCTGCTTTCCACTGGATTTCGGCGATTTTGTTCAGCTCAAAGTCCCTTGGCCTCCGTCCTTGCCGGCCCAAGTCGCGACCGTAGAGTGATCTATCTTGTTGACGTTTCAGTCGTTTTCCTTTTTTAAACTCTTCTTCACGCAAGAAACAATTTACACGTTCTTCACTTTCTACTGGTTCGAAGTTTGGTTCAGTCCATCTAGTACGACCGGAAGATGATCCATGATAGCCATTGTTCCTGGTAATCATCAGAAGGAAGGAGAAAGTCCTTATTAATTTGATCGTGTTTTACAAAATGAAGTCAAACGATTTTTTTTCCAAAGTTAGGCGCGAAGATTTTCAGTTTGATACTCAGAACCGTTTGCATTTGACTAGTTCAAGAGGTACAACTTTCCCACAAGAAAGATGAAGACTCTCGCACGGCGGCGGCGTAACAAACGAAGAGAGGCAAGCGGAGAAAGATCAAGCGAGAAATTTATATGATGGATACGATACTTACTGGCAAAACATGGAGAGAAACAGTGCGCTATCTAACGTTTTCCTCTTTGCAAAAGTGGTTGGAAAAAGTGGTTGGAGTTTCAATATTCAGCCAAGAAACAAGTAAATCCGTGTCATGTCAGCATTCAAATGCGCTGATCAAGATCTGACGAGAAGAGTTCTTTAAAATCTTGAAAAAAGATTTCCTCTAAACTGTTTTTAACCACGTCTGCACCAGTCATTTCCCAACGTCTAGTCTTGTCCCCTTGAACAAGAATGCACTTCATACCAAGTGAATGCGCAGCTTCACAACATGAAAGCGACGCACCTAATACTACGCATCTATTACACGAACGCTGAATTAAATTTGCTGCATAGGCATAAAGTTCTGGATCTGGAAGTCCATTGGCAGTATCATCACTTCCTACAATTTTCTCAACGCTCTTCTTGTGTAGCTTTGGAAAGTTGTCTTCATCTTCAACATCAAAGTAGGTATGAATACCAAGTGAAACCAGAATTGCCCTTAAATCCTGACGGCTTTCAGATGAAGTGATTATGCACGGAATGTCTTGTGAAGTCAGCATCCTCAACAGGTTATGAACTCCTGGTTTCAGATCTGTACAAGTCTTCGGAGTAGAACTTTTTTTAAGGAGGTGATATTCCCTGATGAGATCACGAACAAAGTAACGATCGGTACCCCAAAACATGACTTGGGTAATGAATTGAGTTGGATTACTCCGTTCTGCAACTTTTAAATCATAGTTACTAGGATATCTCAATTTCCTTTTCTGTGCTAACTTCAACCAGGCATCTTGAGAGTCCATATTACCAGCTTCCACAAGCAAGCAATCAAGGTCTATGATCAGTCCAAACCAGCGGGTTCCGAGCTGTTCTAAACGTTTTAAAGGGTTCGAAATGTTGACTTTATCACTTTGCTCAAAATCGGTGTTTTCCCCATCATATAACCTTTCTGCAAAACATCGACAAGGTGTAAGTACTTTGCTTCTTTTAAACTTCTTGTTTTTTCTGTTGCATTTCAAAAGCCTAACTGGACCAGTAACATTCATAGGATGTGTGTTATAAATTGAGATTTTTGATAAATTCAACACAGAATTGGGCAGATGCATGTTTGGCAGTAATGAAAGCACAAGTCTTTTTAGGGGTCTCGCTACCTTATTCTTGTACTCTAATTTCGCTTTTTCGCTTTTCGAAGCGAAACCATCTTTACTCAAAAAGCGGAAGCACAGACACAACAAAAAACCAACGTTTTACTTTAAGGTTCAAGTAATAGCACTCGTACTAGGTAGAAAAAAGTATTTACCTTTTACTATTTGGTCAATCTCATCTTGTCTGATTTCCAATAGAAACCTGGAGTTAGTGTGCAGGGTGTGAGTTTATGGCAGTTATTTCACCAAACTGGAGGAATTTGATACGTGATACAGTCCATTGTTTAGGGTTTTTATTTTTTCGCGACAGAACATCACTGTACACAGAAAGAGAAAATTTCAGGAAAATGTACACACTGATGTCCTCACATAGGTCAAAACTGGAAAGCTGAAAACTGGCCGATACGCCGAGTGGCCGTGTGGCTTGTGTGCTTGTCGTAACATCGCGACATCTATCTCCCAAAAGGTGTCCGAACTACAACTAAATGTTATGCGACAACCTTTGCACTCTACCAACGTTATATCCGTGTGAAAAACTACTACTAATTCGCTACTCTTTTTCACTAAGACTGCATAAGCTTGAAGTTAGAGGGGGTCCGTGAGGAGAAAATTAATAACGATATGCCTTCTAATAAAAGTAAGATTTCATACTACTACGACTCTGAGGTTGGTACCAGCTATTATGCTCCGAACCATCCGATGAAACCACATAGGTTAAGTATGACACATAGCCTAGTACTTGCATATCAGCTGCATGAGAGTCTTGACGTTTTCCGGCCAAGGAAAGCAACGACAAGTGAACTTACTCAGTTTCACGCTGAAGACTACGTCGATTTTCTATCAAAAATTACTCCAAATACCCAACACGAGTATCTCGCTCAAATGCAAAGGTTCAACCTGGGAGAGGACTGTCCTATATTTGATGGTTTGTTTGATTTCTGCAAAATTTATTCAGGAGGCTCTATTGAAGGTGCGGTACGAATCAACCACGGAACTTCAGACATAGCAATAAACTGGTCAGGTGGTCTACATCATGCAAAGAAATCTGAAGCTTCTGGATTTTGTTATATAAACGATATTGTTCTAGCTACTCTTGAGTTATTGAAGTATCATGCAAGGGTACTTTATATAGATATAGATATCCATCATGGTGATGGTGTTGAGGAAGCATTTTATTTGACAGACAGAGTCATGACCGTAAGTTTTCACAAATTCGGTGATCTTTTCTTTCCAGGAACTGGAGATTTAGGTGATGTAGGAATGAACAATGGAAAATACTACTCAGTTAATGTCCCACTCCACGATGGTATGGATGATCAAAATTTTGTGGATATCTTCAAGTCGACCATGCAAAAAGTCATGGAAGTTTTCCAACCTGGAGCTATTATTTTACAGTGCGGAGCAGACTCTCTTGCTGCTGATCGCCTGGGCTGCTTCAACTTAACACTCCAAGGTCACGCATCATGCGTAGCTTTTATGAAATCATTTAATATTCCGCTTTTAGTTTTGGGAGGCGGGGGATACATTAAATCCAATGTTGCGCGTTGCTGGGCAAATGAAACTGCAACTCTACTTGGAAAAACTCTAGACGAGAATATTCCAGAGCATGAATTTTATTACGAGTATTATTCTGATGCTTCATATCAGTTGAAAGTTCAGCAAAAGAACCCTATCGAGAATTTAAATTCATATGCATATCTTCAAGGCATTAAAACTTGTATCCTCGATAATCTTAGTCAATTGGAAGTAGCACCTAGTGTTCAGATGCACGAGGTACCCCCTGAAGCTTTCATACCTGAACTGGATGAGTCTGCTTTGACTGAGGATGAGTCGTCTAACAGTGTTATCAAAAGTATGGCGGTAAATGCGTTGGGATCGTATGGGTGAGAAGAACAATGCTTCTTCAGGGAATCAAGACTGATTGATCTTGATGATTGATTTTTTTTTGGAAATTTGTGAACACAAGTGGAACCACTATCAAACCTTGGTGTTTTATATTCGGAGTGACCTTGTGGCTGAACGCAAACAAATGAATCATACACACAAACTTCTTTCACGTCAATTAGAACTATAAAAGATAGCTTATTTGGAATGCAAGTTTTTGTCTTTCTTGTAGTTGAGGCGTTTGTGTATTTGTGTCCAGGTACCAAGTGTAGGTGCTTTTCTCCAGATATCATTTTTCTGCTATTCTATGACACTATCAGACTATGGCTTTGTTTTTAATCTTTTGTTTTTTCACCCAATCAATACGTGTATCGTCGTAAACTGAAAACTAACTTGTTAAAGTGGAGAACCTGGTCACTTCACTATTCGAACTCGTAGAGTCTTCATCAAATCATTAGATGAACTAAAAAGCGCTACCAGTGCTTTCTACCGCTTTCTTACTGGCACATGTGCTCTCACACGCACGCGTGTGGCTAAAAAATCAAACCAAATAAGTTTCCTAAGAATCGCATAAGCTCCTGTTCTCCCCGAAATTTGAGTTTTGAAGTTTTGCAGACTTTTACAAGTTATACACAGACAAAACGCGAGTCCAAATCTTAAAAGTAATGACGACTATATCTTCTTTAACTGGCACGCTAGAGGAGTTCGATGTGCTTAAATCGAAAGGAAACGCTTGCTTTAACGGTTGAGTTTGTTAACCTCGTAGTTTTTTGTGTACTGAATAAATTTGAACGATTTCCAGAACACTTATATTCCCAGGCCCTTTCTTTCTATTCTGATGCATTGAAACTGAAGAACGATCCAATCATACTATGTAACCGTGCTCTGGTACATTTAAAGTGTGAAAATTTTGGTTCAGCTCTAGCAGATAGCTCTGCTGCAATTGCACTCAATCCTCAAAATGCGAAGGTATTGTACCAGTATTTTTATTCCTTGGTTATTTAACAGCACATTGCGCTGCCCAAAATTTAGGCCTACTATAGACGTGGTATGGCTTATTTCGCACTGACTAAATTTGCTTTGGCGAGTAAAGATTTCAAGCGCGTAAGTCTTCGTATTTTAAATATGACTAGTATTTACAGTGGAAATAGTCCGTTCTTTTAAGTCCAACAAATCTTGCTGCTCGGTCACGATTTGAAGAATGCAAGAAGAATATTAAGAGATCAAAATTTGAAGCAGCTATATCCAATACGAGCGTTAGCGTATGTTTTAGAAAAATTGTGTAGAAAATACCGTTACTTTTGTTCTCAGGCTTCAGACATGTTGAAGGTAGAAGACTTCGTAGTCAATGATACATATGATGGGCCATGCTTAGAAGACGATGGTAAAATTACTGAGAGCTTCATAGAAAACATGGTGGTTCATTTCAAGAACGGAAAGCAAATCCACAAACGGTGAAATTGATATCAGACTTACTATTATTCGTGATTACTCTTTTCACCGAAGATTCGTAGCCCAAATTCTTCTTGGGGTCAAAAAGATTTTTGAAGAGCTACCAAATATTTGTGAAGTTTCTATTTCGCATGTAATTAATTTTTGTTGAATAATTGAAATGATGCTAAATCACTTTGACCAGGGATCTACTTTTACAATATGTGGTGACATACATGGACAGGTATTTTCATTCATCACACTGAATAAAAAATTGAATTGTCATTTACTTTTTTAGTTCTTTGACTTATGCAACATTTTTGAAATAAATGGGAAGCCAGCAAAAGATAACATATACTTGTTCAACGGAGATTTTGTTGACAGAGGATCATTTTCCTGTGAAGTTATTTTGTTACTTTTTGCGTACAAATGTCTTCTGCCAAAGGTAAATTATTGTTCCCGGGGATATATTACTAAATTAATAAGTAGCATTTTCACCTTCTCCGAGGCAACCATGAAACAAAGGCCATGAATGCTCTTTATGGATTTCAAGGAGAACTTAAGCAAAAATATGGAGAGTACTTCACGTCTATTTTTGATGAAGTTTTCTGTACCTTGCCGCTGGTATATTCTAATCCGTAAGTTGAGTGTTTTGAGAAAAAAACATTTTCTTGTAGGGCTGCATTCTCTCAGAGCAAATTTTTATAGTTCATGGTGGCTTATTTTCAGATTCAGAAATCACTATTCAACAATTGAATGCTATAGATAGATTCAAAGAGCCATCAGATGTAAAAACTGTTCTCAAATTTCATTTAAATCTTAATTTTGACTCCTTTCCTAGAATGGTGTTTTTTGTGAAATCTTATGGAGTGATCCCTGTGATTCACATGGCAAATTCCCAAACAAACGTGGAATCGGGATTGCATTTGGTCCTGATGTAACCCAGGTATAATTGGATTCATTATCATATGTGAAAAGATTTATCGATACTGTTCAGAATTTCTTAAACAAAAATGATTTGAAGTTAGTAATAAGAAGCCATGAAGTTAAAGATCAGGTCGGCACTTTTCACATGTTTACAATTTTATGTCTAGATCTTTTTAATTATTAGGGATACGAAATTCAACACGGCAATAATTTGATCACAGTTTTCAGTGCGCCAAACTATTGGTATGAATATAAAAAAATATTTTTAACTGAATTAACTGACAGCGTTAAAAATAGCGATCAGATGGGGAATAAAGTATTACATTGATGCTTTGTTTGCACACAGTTCATTTTTTCTTATTCTAGGGCGCCTTCATCAGAATAAAAGATGACATGATACCAGAATTTATTACATTTTACGCTGTCTCTCATCCAAATGTTCCAGCTATGTTCTATGCCAATCCTTACACCAAAATTTTACAGTGAATCGCGAGAGAGTGAACATCTATTGCGCTACAAATTGTAGAAATCTTATTATTTTAATAGTGTAGCAATGAGCAAGGTAGATACCTTGTACACATTACACACTACACGTAATTGCTTGGGTGCTCGTGGTCAGTTGTCATCCTCTGTTTCACTTTCATCGTTTAAACAACTGCGTGAATCTTTACTTTTCGATCCGTTGGATAATTTTGAAACCTTTTGAGACCTTTCTCGATTTGAGGATGCTATTTTCTCATTGCCCTTTACTCCTATATCAGTTTGGCCAGTTTCCACACCAACATCATTATTTCCTTCTTTCATAGCCTGTGAAGCCTGATTCTCTTGGCGAACTCGCTCCTCTTCCAAGGAAGCCCTTAAGGCCAGCATCAAGGCCGGATCTTCACCTAGATCACTTCCCGCTTCACCGATTGTATTCACGTTTGCTGTGGCAGCTGCAGCTGCAAAACCACTACCAATGTTTGATCCCGTTGAATTGAAGATATGAGTCGCAATAAGTGTATCTGCAATAGACTGGCCCCGAGGGACATTAATCAAATGACTGTTGTCATTCTTGTTTACCATGGAAAGCAAAGAATCTAGTTTTCTTTCGTTATCTTTGCAGCTACCAAAACTCACAATATCAATCGCAACATTGCACTTTTTCAGTTTCCGGCCAACTCTAAGAAGCTCATCCTCATCATCGGATATGGGAGATCCAATGAAAACAACAATCCGCATGCGCTGGTGCTTGTTTTGGCGATGTTTCAACGCAAGATGGGCCACTTGGATACCTGTTACTAAGTTTATTTCACCTTGTATGGTTATCCCGTGTACTGAGTTCAAAACTTTGCCAAGATCGTTTGTCGGTGTTACAAGTACGCGTGGAACTTTACCAGCTAAACTCAAAATACCAACAGAGCTTTCTGGATTATTCTGAGTTTTTGCACCTGCCAGTAGATTAACCGCGTCTGCTTCCGCCTATGAATAAAGAGTTAGTACAGGACCTTATAGTTTTGGTTCTGATTCATACCTGTAAACGTGTCGGTGCATAATCGGAACTACGAACGTACTCCGAATTATCCATACATATCACAGTCGCTTCGAGCACCATGTTGTTAAAGGCTTTCAGTAATTTAATTGCTGAGTACTAAATCCTTACGATCAAATCAGATCGTCTGAGAGGCGCAGTCGAGTATCAGACACGCGAATGTTTTTTTCACGTTTAAGCCAAACGCTTTTTTTAGAGTACTTACACGGTAGTGGGCAAGTGAGTAGTCGCTAGGGGGGTAAGTATGTACTTTTACTACTATGTAGGGAAAGTACCGGTACCCTATTATCAATAACAAACCTCAACGGACTGATGCAAGCGCAAGCAAGCGAGAAAAAACACCTAATCACGGGAAAATTTCTCGGACAGCGCCCGAGACGAAACCACGAGAGCAATGTAACCAAACAGACAGACAGGAGCACAGAACCTTGAAGAAAATAAATTTTAGACTGCAGTTGTGCAGAAGTCTATCGTCTGAGTTAAACTAGAGGTAGCTTGGACAAGTCTGGGTGTTTAGGGTGTCAAATGATAAAGAGGCATTATTCTCACATTTATATATAAATTTACGAGTACATAAAAATAAAAAAAGGAAAAAGTGCTGCACAGCTGTCTTCTTTTACCATTTTACGAAAGCTGTTTTTGCCTCTAAAACTCGCCGGCAACTTAACGCAGTGCTCGATAAAGTAATATTCGGTTTTACAACTCATAATAATTGTTCGCATATTAGTTTCCGTGGTTGAAAGATATCCTTGTTTGCCCCAGTTGTCCTTAAACTGTTGCCTGTTTTGCACCAACGTCCATAGAAGAAAAGTTATGGTCGCTTCCGCAGGAGACGCTAAATTTTTCGTCTCAACTTCTAAAGGTAAGAAGAACATTTTAGGTTCAATGTGCATACTTATGAATATGTTAACTTTCAAAGGAGAAATCGCTGAATGGCGTGAAGAACTCAGAAGAGCTGATCAAGATAAACAAATTGATGTTTTGAAAAAAGGTACTTATTTTTAACTGAACAAA
>Ga0255751_10002579_pt1 | contig 16838 bp, 23 predicted proteins | sample 071ome_20_FD_179951 | JGI IMG/M metagenome (GOLD analysis project Ga0255751, IMG submission 179951) | Coastal salt marsh microbial communities from the Groves Creek Marsh, Skidaway Island, Georgia - 071412BT metaG (version 2) | ecosystem: Environmental > Aquatic > Marine > Intertidal zone >...
TGCCTGACAGAAAGATACCTGTGTATGAAACTCGGTATGATCGAAGTGCTTATGCATGTCACCATTACGACCATAGAGAAACGAGTTGCCATCCTTACCGACCTTGGCATAGGGAGGATCGAGATAAATGAATGTCCCAGGATCATCAATGAGACAGTCACTGTAATCGTGATTCGTTATCTTCCAATCCTTTATGTGTGCACCATACTCAAGCAGTGCACGGATATTACTCTCGCTGAAGTTTGATACGGATGCCTGCTCACTGAAACCTGAGGACTCTCCGAGACCAGAGAAGGAACACTTGTTACATACCCACCAGCGCCAACCTATCTCGAATGTATTATTCCATGGTTGACCACAGTCTATTTTTGTCAAATAGTCCTTGCAGTCGTCAAAAAGTTTACGGTGACCCACTGCGTCATGTGCTTCACTCTTGACGCTCAGAAGGCGATTGACGAGGTCTGAGGGACGGTCACGGAGCGTAATCCAGAAACAATACAGATTATAATACTTGTCATTGATATGAATAGGAACGTGAGGGAACTGACGTGAGAAGGCAAATGCCATAGAACCACCACCGACGAATGGTTCCACGTATTTGCCTATCATGACATTGGGCAGGAAGTTCAACAGTGTCTTGGTGGCACGTGACTTCCCGCCCATATAACGGAGAGGTGTTTTGTATTTTTTTGCTAGCATAATATAATATTATACTCAGATCGGGTCAAATGTCAACCCATGTATAGTTTGTCAATGTGATCCGAGAATGCTTCTATCTTAGTCAGACGCTCCGGCCAGTAGATATAGTCTCGCTCAGGGTCTTTCTTAAGATTATTCAGAAGTGGTTGGATTGCCTTGTAGATGTTATCGAGTCGTGCCTTGACCTCACTCGCCTCTGCTGTAGTTGATTCCAACTGCGCAGTGGTTTCCTGAATGACCTCAAGTTCGTCGAGTGTAACCGCTGTAAAACCAAAGTCAAAGATGTCTTCGCTCATTCTTCGTCCTCCTCCCATGCGCCACAATAGTCGCAGGTTTCGTTCTTACCCAGCCACACGACAGTCATATCCACGGTGCACGAGTGTCTCCACATATTATCGTAGTTGACTTCGCGTAGCATGGTTTGTTTAGGTTTACTGAAGATCCGATCCCAGTTTTCATCAAACTGCTCTTTGCTTACCGAGAATGGTCTCGGCATGTCACCCTTTCCGTTCATTGTAAAATAATTCCACTTGTTTGCTGTCGCCATGCTTTCTCAAGTTCCGGAGAAGTCACTACCACAGCAACAATGCTGCCCTTGTAAAACACACCACCAGTCGGATCCTTGATGCCAGTCAAACAAATCCCAGGAGCAAGACCTGCACCCTCTGCTTGATTGACAAATAGTCGTGGATCTTTGAGTTCAAATGAATCAGGAGTTTCTTCCTCTACCTGACCAATGATCTCTCCAATGTGCGTTACCAAAGTTACAACAGTGCCTTTCATAATTTATCACCTCGATTTACATAATGTTCTCTATGCTTCATTATCCACCGATCAAGTGCTTCTTCAAGTTCTTCTTGATCGAATGTCCCTTCATCATGTAGGATTTTAATTATTTTCATACCACCTTCAGCGGAACCATCTTGATATCCTAATTGGAATCCTACACTTCCTCCTAGATATCTGCCTGTGTAATATGCTCCTGCTATCAATAAGGTGGCAATGAGTGTATGCGTCAGCGGATCCAATATTAAACGCCAAGGAACCCTTGAATGGTTGGTAATACCTGAAGGATAACCAAACCACCGAGAACCATGTATGTAATACGCTCAACTCGTACAAGACGAGATTCAATACCATCAAGTTGCGCTTTCAGTTCGTGCATCGACTCGTCGATATGTTCGATTTTAGTTTTCAATACTGCTACCTCTACCTGAAGTTCAACTTCTGCGTCGTCTTGTAACATTAGTTGGAGTCCTAGAGAAAGAAAATTGTAGAGTTATTTAGTTGAATTGAAAACCCTCTGCACTTATTTTCTTACCCGCATTAGTTAAATCGAACGCAGGAACGTCCTCTTCAGGTATTTTTTTACCAGATGCCACGTCATTTATCAACTCATGCTCTGGATCTTCAACGTCAAACAGTTTCATTTTACTCCTGTCCACACCGATCACGAATCGTTTATGCATGTTCGGGTCACTGTATCTGTTCTTCAACTGCTTGACCATGATTTGATTTAGTGCGTTGAGTTCGTCGTTAGACACCAGCGCGAGCATCAGGTCAGCGGTAGCAGGTAGACCGAATGACTCACTCGTATCCTCTAGACCAGGATCGGATGACCCATAACCTGATCGTGTAGTCTGTGTTGCTGACATGATAGGCAGGTTAAACTCAACAGCAAGACCTCGTAACTCCTCGGCGATTGCCTTGACAAACGTGTATGAGTTCACTGCACCGCCTACAGACTTGATACGAGAGGACGCGCAGATATTCAGATAGTCGATGAATACAATATCAGGCACGAACTTCTTCTTCAGTTTTAGTTCATTCATCAGTGCACGGAAGTGACCCGAGTGTGCCTGTGATGTAGGATACTCCTTGATCACCAGAGTGCCCTGTGTTTTCTCAGCAATCTTCTCTACCTTACCGATGAACATATCCTTGGACAGTGTAGAGATCTGATCGAGTGACACGTCTAACAGATTGGCGTCGATACGTTCAGCGATACGCTCCTCTGCCATTTCCATAGTCACATACAACACATTCTTGCCTTGCGATAACGCTGACGCAGCACAGTGACACATGAACAGTGACTTACCCACACCTGTACCAGCAAGGATAATATTCAATGACTTGTTAGGCAATCCACCTTTAGTGACTTTGTTTAGATAGTCAAGGTCAAAGGGGATACGCTCCTCGACAGTGTGGTAGAAGTCATATCGTCTTTCAACGTCCTGTAAGTAATCGTGACCGATGTTAGTGTCAAAGGTAACAGCAAGTGCCTTCGATAAGATATCAGGCAGTGCGTTTTTGGTCAGAGTCTTATGTTTACCATCAATGATAGAGATAGATTCCATGACTGCATTGAACAAAGCACGGTCTTGACACCACTTTTCGGTATTATTTACTAACCAGTCAATGTCAGTGTCAGCATCCTTGCGGAACAGATCAGGCAGGATATCCATGGCATGCCTGAATGCTTCCTCAGAGAACGTCTCCTCGCTTTCCTGTAGCGATACCTTGAATGCATCAATAGAAGGGATGCCATTATACTTTGCCACATACTTGGCGAACTCTTTGAACAGCTGTTGACCCACTCCCTCAAAGTATTTGGGGTCCATGAATGGGACAACCTTGCGCATGTAGTCCTCGTTAGTAAAGAACGAACGCAGTATCATATTTTGCATATCACTGTTCAACAGTTATTTCCTCCGAAACTTCTTTGATCAATTTACCATCCTCATCCCTCATCTCAACAGCACCATTCAACCAGCACTCATGCATGTGATTGGCAATGCACCCAGTGAGATAATTTAAGAAGTGAGTATGGTCTTCAGGTTCATCAGCGTCTTCAGGTATAGACAGAGGTTCCCAATCAAACTGAATGTCCTCTCCCTCTGTAATGATATCGCTCACTCGAACCAAGAAGTCTTTGTATGGATCTTGTAACAATAACATGGTCCATGCTGTATCGCTCTGGTCGCTGTCTACCATCGGGTCAGGTAGAATAAGATAATGCTCATGCTCTGCTGCATCAACATATTCGTATTCTTCAGTCCCTACAATAGTGATCGCGTCCAGTTTAGGATTATGTTCTATGATATTGTCAAGGATTTTATCTGTATCAGACATCAATAAACTCTCGGTTCTTAATGTGTTGCTCGGCAATCTCATCTTTAGATTGTCCGTGGTATTCTACACCGATGTGCTTCTCGATCATCATAGCATTGACGCTGCGATATGAGTCAGTCTCACCGTCGTAGATTATAAACTCACCAAGGATACGACCGAACTTGCCACGTCCATCTTTCTTGGTGCGAATGATACCTGTCTTACCAAGTGCGTTCTTCAGATAGTTCTTGGCATACAGTCCATATTTCTTTTCTTCTTTGTCACGAGTGCGCGACTCAGGCGTGTCGATACCGTACAATCGGATACGTTGGTCTCGTAGGACAACATCGAATCCTAGATCAATATCAACATCGACTGTATCACCGTCTACTACTTTGACAATCTTACATTGATACTCAAACATTTATACTCCTTATCAGTTCTAAACCTTTGTTGTAATTTTTACTATCTATCTCTGGTTTCAAACTCTTCCATGGTTTTTGTTCGGGCGGCCAACTACAATCGCTGCATGCCTCCAGAGGTACATCACTCTCCATGTACTGTAATAATTCTTCAGCGTCGTTCCACTCACATATATCAGATCTCTTGTTCATTGCTATTACACAGCGATACAATCCATCGTCAGTTATGGTGCGGCATCGATGTTTGAGATAACACCTGTTCCAATTTTTAGCAGGAGAGGTGCCGAATATCCTGACAACCTTGGATGGTTCGTCAAAATATTGAAACTCATCATTGTGCCAATACTCTACATCCTTTAGTCTGTCTTCAATACCAGACTGTTTTATCTCTTCCTCAGCAGATATCCCAGGATAGACTGAGAATATAACCTTATCGACTGTGGTCAAAGTTTCTATGACCTTCTCGGTCAGGTTCAACCCATTGCTGATCACTGTCAGAGATTTTTGTGTTGGTTGACTCAGTATGTATTCTATTATCTCAGGAAACTGTTTATGTAAGGTCGGTTCACCGCCAACTATCTTTATCTCATCTAACACAATGCCGAGACGTTTGATTTTATCAAATATCCTAGCAACCTCCGACATATCCATATGATGTATGGTATGCTTTCCTTTCCAATCAAGGACACTGCAATTTTTACAATGCAGGTTACATACATTGGTAATGTATAAGTCGTAGGTGCCAGGAAGTATCAATCTTCTAGATCCAACTCTAGTTCTTCAATCTCACCGCCAATCTGATAGGACTTTCTTACGAACTCTTTGAAGTCAGATTCGGTAAGGATCGACTCCCAGAAAGTATCTGCTCTTGTGTCTTTCTCTCTGACCTTGTTGCCAACGAGTTGTCCAGTGCTCTTATCAACCAGTTGATACCACCCGTTGCTAGGTTTAATAACATACCCACCAGCAAGAGCGACATCCAAAAGACCAGAGTAACGCTCAATGCCACCTTCCCAACTAACTGAGACAGGAACCTTTGACTTCTCTCTAACATAACGCGACTTCTCCACGTTGATTATGAAATCGTAACCAGTGACTTCAGTACCAGTCTTGTTCTGGCGACGACCAATGATCCACACATTATCAGCAGAGTACATGATGCCTGTACCGCCTGATACAATATCTTTCGGGAACAGTCCAATCTCTTTGTATGTGTGGTTGATAGCAAGCATCGGGATATCTTTCATAGTCAGGTATGGCGTAACCATACGGAACAGACCCTTCAATGCTTTCGCTCTTGACATATCTGCGACTGACTTCTCATTGATAGCATCCTCAAGTTCTTTCTTCGATGCTAGATTGCCGATAGAGTCGATCACGATTACTACATCGTCGGTTGCCTCAAGTGCTTCCAACTGAGCAATCAAGTCAAACTTCAACTCCTCGACGTTAGCGATAGGAGTATGCAGTACACGGTCGGTGTCGATACCGAACGTCTTGAAGTATGCTTGGGGTGAACCAAACTCTGAATCATAGAATAACACGACTGACTCGGGTTTCGCTTTCTGATATGCTGCTGCCATCAACAAAGCAAACGAAGTCTTGAAGTGTTTGCTCGGACCAGCGAGCACAGTCAATCCGGAGGATAGACCACCATCAATGTCACCACTCAAAGCAACGTTGACCATCGGTACACCTGTGTCAATCAATGGTCGCTCTACGAAGAACTTAGAATCAGACAGAGTCTCCGCTGCTTTGATCTTGCTGTTCTTCTTTAATTTATCCATCACGCTCATAATATAATCTCCTTTATGGAATCCAAATAGCATCCATGTTTATTCTATCCGTGTTCTTATGTTCTGATTTGGCAGGGTACTCATCAATGCTTCTAAAAGGTTTGTACCCACAATCACGAAGAATTTTTGTCGCTTTTAAATATGATTTTGGATAGATTGATCTCTCTACAATTATGACAGGAGTGAATTCCCTTATGGCGTCAAGCGCACCTTCTAGTGCTTCAGGTTCATGTCCCTCTAAGTCTAAATGTAATAGGTCTAACTCAGTCAAATTTAAATCGTCAAGGCGAACTGTTTCTACATTTCCATTGCTATCCTTAATCAGTCTAATAGACCCCCGATTGTCATTCTGGACTCTTTCCAATGAGTAATTGTCAGTTGAGGCAGTATTACTCAGTGCACTTTGATCTAAGATATATTTGTCGCCATCGCAATTTAACTGTAAACAGTCAAAGTTAGCAGGGTCTGGTTCAAAGGAGTAAACTGTGTTAAAGTATTCGCCATAAAATCTTGGGTACATACCACAGTTACCGCCAGCGGAAACAACTGTTCCAAAGTTACTGACCTTCTCCATCCAAGAAGTTGAGTGTTTACGCCACTCTTTAAGCATACCACCCCAACCATGATAATCAACAACAAGCCAATGAAGTCCTGCTATTCCCTCAACATCCTCACTCAGTTCTCCATTACCATCAGCGTATTTGTTAAAATTACGAAACTCTACATGTTTCATGCTGCATCCTCGTCGAACATATCTATTTGTCCTGTTGTATCCAGGACATCCTCTTCTGTGATAATGTTGACATCATCTTCTTTAAAGGTTACATTGGCAACCTTCTCGCGTTCATCCAAATCATACTCCGAACGCATATCGTTATTGAGAGAAAGCACTTCCTCCATCAAACTCATTTTATTGGTGTAATTTACCAATGCCGAGATATCTTTCGGGAAGCATGCACCGCCAAATCCTTTCTTACCATCAGGACCAGGAACACGCCAGTGCGAACTACCAAGTCTTGGTTCATCTGATAGAGAACGCAACACCTGTAACGGATTGATACCATGCTCTACCTCGTCTCCCATAGCATCGACCAATTGATTTAAGAAAGTCACTTTCATTGCCAAGAAACTGTTGATTGCATATTTTATGAATGATGCCTCCATGGGATGAACCACATGCACTGTTGCATCTTTCTTCATCTTACAGAAAGTGTTGTTTGCTAAGAACTCCATGTATTGCCCAACGGTTGATTGCATGCCACCGAACACAAGATAGGTAGGATTACAATACTCAAAGTCAGCATTTTTCTCAGTCAAAAACTCCGGAGCATAAATGAAGCGATGTGCTGCTTCCGCTTGTTCTACTGCTCGAATGATCTTACCGATGATATCAGGCGTAACAGTTGACTTCAGAATCACTGCTGATTTAGTCAGTCGGATCAACTTTAAGACAGCATCAACAGTGTCAGCAGCATCAATGCGACCGTTACCAAGGACTGGTGTTGGTGTACACACATATGTGAGAACTGGTTTCGCCTCAATTAGTTGATCAATATTGGTTTTGTATATTGGATCTACCAGGAACCGTTCAAGTTCAGGGTGCAGTGCTCGTTCAACTGCCTTGCCCACGAAACCATGACCGACAATACCGAATACAGGTTTTTCCTTAAAGTATTCTGGGTCAGTAGGGAACAGCATCTGCTGCTCTTGTTGTTGCTCTTGTTGTTGCTGTTCACGGATCGCATCTGCTTCGGCAAGCAATCGTTGTTGTTCTTCAGTCAGTGGCATAATTTATCTCCTCAATAACAATACACATATTGTACTATAATTCGTTTCATATGTCAAGCATTATCTCAACGTTGACACCGCTCTTCTTAAGGAACTCTAGTCCTGATCCAACGCTGGCGTCGTAAGACTTAGCGACATACACTTCTTTGATACCAGACTGATAAATCAGTTTGGCGCACTCGATACATGGGGTGTGAGTACAGAACAGGGCAGCACCCTCGCTACTCTCACTGCTCCTCGCTATCTTTGCGATTGCGTTCTCCTCAGCATGGATTACTTCAGGTTTGGTGCGATAGGACAGATCTGGTTCCCAGTCGCCCTCAGACCACTCAGGTGCTTCGCACTCGTTATCCCAACCAGTAGGGGTCCCATTGTACCCTATGCTGATAATACGTTCGTCCTTGACCACTATGGCACCGACCTTGAGTTTCTTTGCGTGACTCAGGTTAGCAAAGGTGTGTGCAACTTCCATGAATGCTTTCTTAAACTTCTGCTTCATATTCTGGTCCTGTCGTAATCTATAGTATTTGTTGCCCCGTGAAATATTTTTTCTTTGGCGGCAATATATTCCCAAGCAAGGCTGTATCTTGTCCCTTTGGACTTATTTATGTAACAACCATGAATTAAATTCGGATGAAAGAAAACAGCATATGGTGCTTTCCTTTCTAGGTCAACAATGTTATCCAAACTATCCTCATCTATCCAGTACAGATCTTTTACAGCACCGTCAGGTTTAGTGTGTTGTTGTATACCTGTCACGTGAGATTTAGGGACTACTCGTAAACATCCATTTTCTTTGGTGGTGTCCTGTAAGTAAACAGCGCATGATATCATGTTGTTGTTACGCTCACGAATGTAGTAATTGTCTTGATGCATTAACGTAGATCTAGCATTAGGTTGCATTGGAAAAAATTTGCTGATATACACATCTAGGGTGTATGGTAGAATCTCCCTCGCTGCCTCTGTTAGTTTAGGATGACTGGCAAGGGAGAGGAACTCAGGAACTCTAGCACAAGCACCTCGCATTTTTTGCATAGTATTGTTTTCATTGTACGCCCAGTCATATCCTTTGGGGTTAGCAACTAGTGTGTCGCAGACATCCAATAACTTGGAATAGGTTTCATCATCGAGGAAATCGTCAATGATAAAGTACCCTTCTTGATCATACTGCTCTCTTATTTGACTTGTATCAACCAACTCGTATCCCTGAATACTGCACTTGGTTTACCCAGCAATTTATGTACTGCTTTTTCCACACCAAATTCTGCAACCATGTAATCATGACCTCCAATATATCCACCGTCTTTTACTTTTGGTAGATATAATTCTATATCTTTCTTCACTGATTCTTGATCATGCGCACCATCAATGTAAACGAAGTCATAACCTTTGTCTTCAAATTTATCAGCACAGTTGTAACTGTAATCTGAATGATGAGTAATGTAGTCCCAATGCCTTGTATTCATTTCAAACTCTGAATTCAATTTATTATAGAACTCATTGTCCCATGGTGTCCATGGATCTATAGTTTCGATGTTGTTGAAAAAACCAGACATAGCAAATATGGAGGTTGACTCTCCTGCCCAAGTACCTATTTCTATCATGCTTAATTTCTGGTTTTTATTTTTGGCAACAGCATTACACAGTTTGATAATACCATGAAAAAAATAATTTCCTTGGAAGTTTAACTTGGACAACCACCAATCAGGTGGGTTATAACGCATAGAAGTAACAGTGCGATTATCTCCTGCTTCGTCAGGTAATTTGCTCATCATGAGTCTAGAATCTTATCAACACCTTCTACCATCTCAAGTGCATGGACATACTTGTCGACCTGTTCTTCGACTGCACCAACAAGGTCAGGATGTTCACCGATACCCACTGCTTTTTCGTACACATCAATATTGACTAGTGCTTCTTCCATCACTGCTAGATGCTTTGCTCTTACTGCTTTCAATAGTTTTTCTTTCATCTAAAAACCCGCCATTTTATGATTAACTTTAGAATGCTTTTCCTCATCATTGCGAACATGCCAAATCATGTCCCATAAAGTTGCCTCGTCCGACATACTATAATACTCGATAGCAAGTGATGGGGCAGGTGCATTCTCAATCTGACCTGATGTAATTAACTCAAGATACTCAGTGTATGATCGTACTGCTTCTTCCTCAAAGTATGCAATCATTTTGTGTGCAGTGTTCGGGGCGAAGATATAAAATACAAGATAGAAGTGCCAGAAGATAAACTGTGCTATCATTATCAACAATTTTTCAAACCAGTTAGGTTTCGCAATCTCAATGAAGAACATCAGATGCATACGCTCGTTCTCTGCCTCTGCGAGCAACTCTCTGATCTGAGGACCATACCCTCGCTTGTGTTGACGCAAACTTTTTAGATGAATCAACATACCAGCAACCATGCCAGGAACACCAGCGATAGTTTCTAACACTACCGCACGGTGTCCGTATCGTTTAGCAAAGAACGTATCAGCGAAGAACCGAAAGAACTTTGTCATTGATCTAGCAATCCAGTCTCTCAACAGAACTGCTCCGCTTCAGTTGAACCTGACAAGGCAGCGGTAGAACTACCCAATGCCTCAGTGATCACATCAAAATATCCTACGCCAACTTCTCTTTGATGCTTTGCGCTTGTGTATCCAAACTGCTCGGCGGCGAACTCCTCCTCCTGTAACCAAGAATATGCCAGCATGCCATGCTTCTTGTACGAACGGGCAAACTGAAACACTGCGTTATTTGTAGCATGGAAACCAGCGAGAGTAATAAACTGAAACTTGAATCCCATCTTGCCCAACTCCCACTGGAAGTCAGCAAGTTCTTGATCTCCTGGGATACTCTTGCGCCAGTTAAACGAAGGCGAACAGTTGTACGCCAGCATAGCATCAGGGACAGCACCCTTCACCGCATCAGCAAACTGCTTCGCTTCCTTCAGGCAAGGTTTTGAGGTTTCGCACCAAACTAGATCAGCATACTCTGCGTATCGTTGACCACGCTCGCAACCGAACTCTAGTCCCCGTCCTTCTTGGATGGAGTAGAATCCTTCTGGTGAACGATCTCCGGTGAGGAATTTACGGTCAAGATCGTCGACATCGGTCGCAAGGAACTTGGCAGATTCTGCGTCCGTTCTAGCAATAACAACAGTGTCGGTCCCAGCAACATCACTAGCAAGACGAGCAGCATTAAGATTCCGGATAGCTTGTGAAGTCGGTATGAGAACCTTTCCTCCGAGGTGTCCGCACTTTTTTTCTGAGGAGACTTGGTCTTCAAAGTGGACGGCTGCTGCGCCTGCCTCAATAAGATTTCGTGCCAGTTCGTAAGCATTTAAAACTCCTCCGAATCCTGCTTCCGCATCCGCGATGATAGGAGCGAACGGAAACCCTTCGCCACCTTCCGATACAGATATCTGATCCTGTCGCCTAAAACTATTATTGATATTCCTAACAACGTCAGGAACAGAGTTAACAGGGTATAGACTCTGGTCAGGATAAGTTTCCAGCGCACTATTAGACGACGCTGCGACTTGCCATCCCGATAAGTATATTGCATGGATACCAGCCTTGACATGTTGTACTGCCTGTTGACCGTTGTATGCTCCGAACGTATTTATATATGGGTGCGTAGCGAACAACTTACGAAGGTTGTTCGCACCCATCTTTGCCAGTGTGTGCTCTACTTGCACTGACCCTTTTAGTTTGTCCACTACTTCTGGGTCGTAGTCACGCTTCTTCATTACTATTCCTTATTGATAATTTGTCTAAACTAATCTTATCTTTCGCCGACATAATATATGCCGAGATTGCCAAAATCAAAATACCACCACTCTCAAAAATTATATCCAAGGGTTCGTTGCCCTTGGTTTGTAGTATGATCATACGAGTCAATGCTGTCATCGCAATAATCAACGGGAGTGTAACTGGTATCCTATGATCTTTGTAGAAAGCACCAACCATACCCAATATCTCTGCGTAGATAAACAGGAGGAAAAGATCGGCGAGCGCCATCTTACCCTGTCCTGCAAACATAGCGACGATATCGTATCCAGCTGCCCAGACCGTGCCTGCTACAATGAAAAGGAGAAGTGCCTTCTCAATATGCATGATGCCTTCGCCGACACCATGTTTGATTTTGTTTTTGCTAATCATATTAATACTTTGTCTTGCCAGTCGCTGTTCGAGAAGGGGCACGAGACTCATTTCCAATGGTCGTTGGCTTACCTTCACTGTCACTTTCTTTTACGAAAATACCATCAACCATTTTACCTTTGCGGTCTTTAATATCATTCCATGCATGTAACAAGCACTCTTCCAAATTAGTGCCGTTACGTTCCGCAATATTTATAAGCACAACCATGCAGTCTCCAATATCATCTTTGATATCTTTACCCTTACATACGTTGTCGCTCAACTCACCAACTTCTTGAATCAGTTTACATACCTGATCTTTGTCAGTAGCACCATTGATCAAGTTACGATCGTGATGCCAGCGTGTTACTAAATGAATTAACTCTTTCATAATGTTTCCTCGTACCATTCAAAATCTACGAATGTTTTATCTTTCCATGTTTCCGGATGCTCGTTACGATAGTAAGAGATCTCTTTTAATAATTTGTCAAACTTCATGTAAGAAGGGGGATGACAAATAACGTCCTTATGGTATTCAGTTATTTCTACATCTTGTATTACAATTTCCCTTCCTGGTCTCATTGCACCTGCTATAATACCGTCAAAGTGTTTTCTCTCTAGAAAAGTTTGTAACCTTTCAACGAACACCCTTGACCCTCCATGCATGTTACGAAAGTCTTCATCATACCCACGCGTCTTCAAGAAAGTTTCTTTGCGAATCCCATACGTGTTGTATTCGACTGGATCTATGTAGTCCATATAGTTCTTGCCAACATAAAGCCAAGCAACACTATCGCAAGGATATGGTCTTGCCCAAACGCCAAGGAACTGATCCTCTGTCAACTCAGGAATATGTTTGTAAACTGCTTTGACGCTCTCCTCACTGATTTCCATATCAACATCCATGAGAAACACCCAATCATGCGTTGCTTGTTGTACACCAAGATTACGGCACCCATGACCATTGAATCCATAGTTTATAGGCACACGAAGTATCCTGATGTTCATATCGTCATCCGCCCACCTCTCCACAACTTCTTTGGCAAGTTCTTTTGTGGATCCATCATCGACTATGATAACTTCGTCCCAGAGTTTTGTACTCCCCATAGTCAATAATCTAGAGAGTTGTTCCTCGTCCTCAAAGTATGGGACTACAAGACTAACCTTCGTATGCATTTGCATATGCCCATTTAATTGCTGAGTTCGCCTCAAGTTCTAGTGGTCGATTCTTGTACCAGTTGCCAGTCTCTGCGTCAAGTTGCTTACACATAGAAGCGATCTGTTGCGAGGTGATGGGATAACCTGCCTTCACTGCATTACAAGCAGTCGCTACCATGATACGATACATCTGATGATACCAACCTGTTCCTGATACTGACTTATAATCTATTGCCATCTTATTTGGGAAGAAAGGGCAGTCCAAGTATCCGCTCCATACAATTTCAGTATTAGTCAATGAGTTCTTGCGATGCTCGATAACTGTTTCCCTCACGTCATCAGGCAGTATGTCCAACAAATCATTACCTGTCTTTTCTTGATAAGGAAACTCTCTTAAGAGATCATCAACACCAAGTGGAATCCCAGAGTTAACATGGAAAAAATTATGAGCGCCTGCATATCTCGCTGGAATGTAATACATACGCGAAGAATCTTTTGTCTGCTTGTCTCCGAGATCGCCGATGGATTTATTAAGAGCATACCAGAATTGCTTGATTTCTTCTCCTTTAACTCTTCTTGCCAGATCGAATACAATCCGGAACTTAATTTTTTCTGGCGTAGAAGAAGCAGTACTGTACACAACAATATTATTGTCTGCAAACCTATCAAGTATTCCATCTATAGTTCCCTCATAATCGTCAACGTCTACACATGCCCAGTTGCCCCAGTATTCGACATTCCTGTTTGCACGTGTAGTCCCCTCCTTATACACAGCAGGGGATATTAATTCAGCATCCTTCTTACCAGCAAGGGGTTGCTCTGATAGTTTTTCAAGAAGATAAACAAGTGAATCCCAATCAGGCATCTTTAAATACCTGTGGGTCTTGTTATCAAATGCGTTCTTGAAGATAGTTAGTTCGTACATTACTTCTCATATTTTTCTACTATAGTAGATTTGATCACGTCCTCAAGTCTATTATCTGTGACGTTCCAAACTACGATACGATCACTGCTGGGATTCACTGGCCACTTAAAATCTTCATATTCAATAGTCTTCACTTCACCAGTTTTCCAATGCTTGAACTTCATATATTTCTTCATAAAACTAGTAGACCCATAACATTAATATTGTCATCTGACACATATGGAAACATGCGTACCATATTCCATCTAGAGTGATTAACTGCACTGAGAACTTGCCATTGGTCGATATTATCTATTAACAACTGCCTTACACCAAAGTGACTGCAACAATTCAAATCAAGGGCAGTGTGTTCATATGAATGCTGCCCGTCAATGAGGGCAAAGTCAAAAGGACCATAAGGTTCTAAGTCATCATATGCATCAATAGTTCCTTTGGGTATCCAAGTAAACCTATCACCAAACACATCCTTCATAGCATTCGCTTGTTGCTCTCTTGTATCTGCTAGCAACTTGGCACCATCCAATGTGTGTTCAAAACCAGGACTAATGGAAACAACGTTGGCATCAGTAAATTCATCTAACATCCAAGTGGTTGAGTGCCCAAGGTGAAATCCTATCTCCAAAACATTTTTAGGACTATACATCCTCTGTATTTTATTCCAAACATACAAACCGTCAGGGATATATCCCCAACTATTTTCTAAGTGTACGAGATGATCACGCGAAGAAGTCTTCAAGGGTAACTGTCTCCTCTTCATTCCAACCGATTGCCTCTAGCACTGGACGCACCACTGCCAAGAATGCTTTTTCAAACTGTTTCTCATAGTCAATGTATCTGTGCAAATTAAACTCCTCGGGAAGGAAGTCATAAAATGCAATGATATTTTCCCTGATAGGATTCTTTTCATCAAGATACAAGAACTTAATCTTTTCACCGTCTTTGATAATATTATACTTACGATCGAGTCCTTTGTCAAGAAGTATTTTGTTGTAGAGCAAAGATCCTCGCACGTGTATCGGTGTGCCCTGCTTGTATATGTTCTTGGCGTCACGCCACTTGCCCACGTCAGATACTCCGCGAGGGAAGGCAATCTCATGAGGATCAAGTGTACGGAAGTGCGACCTGAATATCTGTATTGCCTGTTGAGTCTGCGCTTCGGTGCCAGTTATCATCACCTTGAACAAACCTTTCAATGCATCACGACAGGAGGCAGGGGTAGATGACTTGACTGCCTCAATACCCATGATCTTCAGTTTAGGTTTGGCATACTGCACACCCTCGCTGTTGTGTACGTTGAGGATGTATCGCTTCTTCGCTGTCCAGATACCTGCGTCGGCGATCACCTCGCGACCCATCACCATCTTGTTCTCATATGCATTCATATACTCGGCGAGGTCACTGTACGATCTTTCGAACAGCGGTTCAAACTTCTCCTCGCCAATCTGCGACAACACCTGTACAGTCTGGTCAGTATCCGTCAGTCCCATCTTCTCGACGAGAGGACCAAAGTTTACATACACGGAATCAGTATCAATCGCGATCACATAGTCAACACCTTTCGTTTCTAGGATATTGTTCATGTACTCGTTGACTGCTTTCTCTGCCCAACGGATAGACAACTGACCTGACATCGTAATCGCTTCTGCCATACGAATATCGTAGTAACGGAACCAGCGATTACCCAACCCACCATAAAGTGAGTTCATCATAATTTTAATCGCCATCTGTTGCGTATCAAGTTTCGTTACAGTTTTACCAGCGTTCTTATCACCTGCCTCAACCTTTGACTGTAACCCGAGCATATCTCTCTTGATCTGTTTACGTTCAGCATACAGACCATCAATCACTGCTGGCAAAACGCCACGGAAGTCTTTCGAGAAGTGTACACCATTGGCGGCGATACAGTCATGAGGAGACTTGCTCTCGGGTCGCTCGCGAGCGAGGCAGTTATCAACTGTCACGCCAGAAGTGCGTGTACTCACGATAGTCTCAGGCGACATATTATACTGCATAATCAAGTGAGGATACAGACTGTTCAGGTCAAACGAGATAACCCATGAGTGACGACCGATATGCGGTGCCTTCACATATCCACCACCGAAGTCAGTTTTCATATTCTCTTTCTTGGGCGGCACAACGATCTTTCGTTTACACAGCTCGCGATAGATGTAAGTATCCCACAACTGCGTAGTCCCAAATGCTTCCTGATAGTTACAACCACCCTTGTATGCAATAGTCATGGCGAGGTCAATCAAACCCATCTTCTCGTCGATGCGTTCAACCAACTGTACGTCTTTGATGTTGTAGTCGATAAACTTCTGATAATCTTCCTTGTACAGCGTGTACAGATTACCGTGCTCCTCGTAGGATAGTTTCTTCTCGCCGAGTACAACGTTCGCGATATGATCCAGTTTGTACGACTCTTGTACGCCATATGAGTACACGCCAAACTTTTGAAACAGATCCCAGTAATCTAGTTGCTCAATACCAACCAACTCATAGACCTGTTGCTTTCTGCCCTTGAGACTAATCATCTTCTCGCGGACGATACCCCATGGTGACATCTTCTTGAAGGCATCACCACCGAGCAGGTTGTTTACACGATTAATCAGATATGGGATATCAAACAGTCGGACGTTCCAACCTGTTACGACATCGGGGCAGGTATCCTTACCACTCCAGAAACCAAGAAACTTGAGGATAAGGTCTAGTTCGCCATCACACTTGATAAACTTGATATGCTCCGGAGCAACGTCGATCTGAGTTTTCTCGGGATCATACTTATCTTCAAATGCGAATAT
>Ga0255751_10002580_pt1 | contig 16837 bp, 12 predicted proteins | sample 071ome_20_FD_179951 | JGI IMG/M metagenome (GOLD analysis project Ga0255751, IMG submission 179951) | Coastal salt marsh microbial communities from the Groves Creek Marsh, Skidaway Island, Georgia - 071412BT metaG (version 2) | ecosystem: Environmental > Aquatic > Marine > Intertidal zone >...
GCTGCTATGACCTCAAGCGATCTGTTAGTTATGGACCCTCCTAGAGAGGGGATGAATCTGACGCCTACGCTGGTGGCGGGCTTAAAGCGGCTGCGAACTGTTATTTACATATCCTGTAACCCGGCAACCTGGGCGCGAGACAGCGCCGCATTTATCGACGCGGGTTTCTCGTTCACACGGGTTGCTGCCCTCGATATGTTTCCACAGACACCGCACGTCGAGATCCTTAGCCTGTTGCAGCGCTAGCTGAAATCACAGACTGGTGCGCAAATACCGGCTGACTTGCTCCGCATTGCCAGAAAAGCAAATGCGATCACTGCGCTGACTTAATTGATATTCATACATGGGGTCGTAATAGCTGACCAACAGCTGTTCAATCCACTGTCGATGCTGCGTCTTGTCACCCTTTGCGTGCGCCGCCAAGGCGTTCTCGAGTTGTTCGCTCAGCTGCGCATACTTCAGTCCCCCAAGTCGTTTTCGAATGCGGGCGAGGGCCTCGCGTAACGCCTGCGAAAACGAAGAGAAAGCGGCGTCGCCATTTTCAGCGATTTCATTCAGGTCGCTTAAATTTGCCAGGATGTAGTTCTCAAAGCTGTGGGTCACCCGGGCGTCGAGCTCCGCGTCCAATACCACCAGTGGTGATTGCTCCAAACGCGCTTTGAGGGCTGCAGGTAGGGCGCAGCGACCAATAAGCCGGCTCTCGTCCTCAATAATGACAGGACCCGGATGGTCGCGTTCAATTTTTAATAGCGTCACCGCCAGTTGGTGCTCGAAGTTGATCTGGGTTGGCTGGGGAGATACGCGCCGGCCGAAAGCGGATCCTCTGTGGTTCGCGAGGCCCTCTAGGTCCAAGCTGCCGTCAAAGGGTTTGCCGTGATTACCCTCGTTGATTAGGCGGGTTTTAGCGGATCCGGTTTTGCCGCTGATCACAATGAAATCGCGCTCCATGCAAAGGCGTTCTAGCTGTTGCAAAAGCCAGCGCCGCATCGCTTTATAGCCTCCTTCAATACGAGAATAATCAATGCCTCTCTCGGACAGCCATGACTGGCTAATTTGAGATCGCATGCCGCCGCGAAAACAGAATAAAGCGCCTGCGGGATGACTCTGGGCAAAATCGGCCCAAGCGCTGATTCGTTGCTCCTTCGTTCTCCCCGATACCAGCTCATGGCCGAGCGCTACCGCTGCCTCCGAACCCTGCTCTTTGTAGCACGTACCGACTGCAGAGCGCTCACCGTCAGACATTAACGGGAGGTTAATGGCGGATGGGAAACTGCCGCGGGCAAACTCGACCGGGGCCCGGGTATCAATCAGCGGGGTGTCTGTGAGAAAGAGTTCGGCAAACTCGGCGATTGCTTTCACGGGTCAATCAGTCACAGCGATTAATACGGATTTGTTCTCGGGGGCGAGAACACGGCCAATCTCCCACCCCTCTACGTTAGCGGTTGCGAAGCATTGTGTGACCTCAGCAATCGCTGTTGGTGCAACCGCGATCAGCAGGCCCCCGCTGGTTTGAGGATCGCAGAGGAGTGTTTGCGTATTTTTGTCTACTTTCCCCAGGCGGTGACCGTAGGCGGAGAAGTTGCGCTCGCTGCCCCCCGGGATGCAGCCCTGGGCGATGTAAGCTTCGACATTTGGCAGCACGGGTATCCGGGTTCTGCCAAGCTGCGCTTGCACATGGCTGCCCTCACACATTTCAACAAGGTGCCCCGCCAGTCCAAAACCGGTGACGTCGGTCATTGCATGGACACCCTCGATAGCACCCAGGTATGTGCCTATCTTGTTTAACCGGCACATGTGCTGTGTCGCCACGCCCTGATCAACCTGTTCCAGCTTGTCCTGTTTTTCCGCGGTGGTGTAGATCCCTACACCCAGGGGTTTGGTCAGGAACAAAAGATCTCCCGGTTGGGCGCCCACATTTTTCTTGAGGTGGCTGTGACTCACTTGTCCGGTCACAGCGAGGCCAAAAATGGGCTCAGGGCTGTCGATGCTGTGGCCTCCGGCCAGCGCAATACCGGCCTCGGCGCAGGCGGCTCGACCGCCGGCAACCACTCGGTTGGCGACGCTCGCGGGCAGCGACTGAATAGGCCAGCCGAGGATAGCCACCGCCATGAGTGGAGTGCCGCCCATGGCATAAATATCACTCAGGGCATTGGTGGCGGCGATACGACCGAAATCAAAAGGATCATCGACAATGGGCATGAAGAAATCGGTCGTGCTTAGCACTGCACGACCATTGCCTATATCAACCGCTGCGGCGTCATCCCGGGTGTTGTTGCCTATCAGTAGCTTCGATGTGCTGTCGCTTTCCACGACGCTTCCCTGCAGGATAGTGGCGAGTACGTCGGGGGCAATCTTGCAGCCACAGCCGGCCCCATGACTGAACTGTGTCAAGCGGATAGGTTGATCGATTGTTTCTGCCTCAGGAATTTTCATAATCGAAATGGCGTCTCGAATTTTTGCGTTGTCGTGGTTACTGTGTCGTTTGAAAATTAGCGCAGCTCAGTGCATTCTGCGTCATGCGTGTTGAGAGCTAAATGGAGAGGGGACGGCATAACGTGTCAGCGCAGACGGTTTCATGGTTTTGTGGCATCGTCTTACTCCTCTCCCTTGAGACTGCCGCAGAGAATGGTACCACTCCAGCGGTTACTCTCGAGATCCAGCGTGAGATGTTTCAGCGAGCGTCGTCGGAGCTGAAAACCGGTGCGGGGCCAGCCTTCAGGCGGCTACGTGGGCAGCTCGATGGCTACCCCTTGCTCCAGTACCTTGAGTACGACCGTCTCCTGTCGACGTTGCACACCGTGACTCCCGCTGAGGCGCGTCGGTTTCTAGCCGAGGTGCAATCGACACCTCTGCATGACAGCTTTCTTCATCGCTACCTGCAGAGCAAAGGCCGTAACCGTCATTGGCAGGGGTTTTTGGCGATCGCGAGCGATGCGCCTAACGACACCGAGCTGCAGTGCTATTTCTACCGAGCGAAGCGCAGCGAGGGCGATACCGCGACGGCATGGCTGGGCGCGGAGCGCTTGTGGAATGTGGGGAAGTCCCAGCATGTGGCCTGTGACCCCCTATTCAAGCGCTGGATGGTCGACGGGCCGGGCCCGACCGATCCATTGATCTGGTCGCGGGCGTTAAAGGCCTTTGATAGTCGCTCCCCGCACCTTATTGCCTACGTCGGTCGATTTGCCAGCGAGCAGTTGCAGCCCTTGTTGACCGAATTGGCGGAGGTTTATCGCTATCCCGAGCGCTTGCTTCGCGATACCCACTCACCAAGCCCGGTTCACGCGCAGCTGGTCACGGTTGGGGTTCGCCGGCTGGCGCGGGTGAATCCCGAAAAGGGGCGACTTGCGCTAGAGCGTGTTCGAGCGCGCCAGCCGCTGTCTGATCAGCAAGTCGAAGCCATTGAAGCAATGATTATTCGACACAGCCTGTTTGCTAAAAATTCGCCAGTCGAAGCCTGGATTGGTGAAGGATTAGCCCGGCTGCGCGATGACGAACTCACAGAAATCTATCTGCGCAACCAGGTGGCCGAGAGCCACTGGTCAGCGCTCCTTGACGGCCTGCAGTGGCTGAGCCCAGAGCGACGATCCTCGGACACGTGGCGCTACTGGGCGGCGCGCGCCATGAGTGCCTCCGGTGATCGAGAGGCCGCTGGCGCCATTTTTACTGAGCTTGCAGGCAATCGAAGCTTCCACGGTTACCTGTCGGCGCAACGAATGGGGGAGCACTACCAACTGGCTGCCGAGCAACCCCGGATAGATCCGTGGCAGCCGGCATTACACGCCCACAAGGTACTTGCCCGCATGCGAGAACTGGCGCTATTGAATCGCTGGCCGGAGGCGAGAGCAGAATGGTTGTTCCTTGTCGACACCATGGATCGCGCTGAGCGAGAACGGGCGATGCACTATGCACTGGAACAAGAGTGGTTTGATTTGAGCATTGCCACCTCGATTAGAGCTGGCGCGTGGGATGACATCGCCGCGCGGTTTCCTCTGGCCTTCGAGGAACTCTTGAGTGAACTGGCCTCAAGAGAGGGGGTCACGACCAGTGAACTTCAGGCCATTGCACGTCGCGAGAGCGCCATGTACCCAGCGGCCGAGTCAGGGGCGGGCGCCTTGGGTTTGATGCAGGTGATGCCGAGCACGGGCAAGCAGGTTGCCGGGCAGCTCAAGCTCCCCTGGAAGCGGGCCAAGCTGTTGGTCTCCGAGTACAACGCCCGAATTGCCAGCCACTACTATCGTCAGCTGCTGGACCGTTTTGACGATAACCGCGCTATGGCTTTGGCGGGGTATAACGCGGGCCCGCATCGCGTTGATCGATGGCGGACGGCCATGCCGGCTGACCAGTGGATCGAGAGTTTGCCCTTCAAGGAAACCCGCGACTACGTGCAGGCAGTGTTAGCGTACACGGTGATTTACGACCTGCAGTCGGGCAGGAAACCTGACATACTGCGGCCGCACGAATGGCTAATCACGTCAGGTTAATTAAAGAGGTTTCCATGAAAAGTCTACAACTGCAGTCATGCCTCCACGACAGTGGCAAGATCGAGTGCGCGTTTTTTGAGGTAGACATACCCGAGCCGGGTCCTGATGAGGTCATGATTCAGGTGCAAGCGGCACCGATTAATCCCTCTGACCTGGGCCTTATGTTTGGTGTCCTCGACACCGATGCGGTAGAGCAGGGCGAGCGCAACGGTTTTCTGTCGGTCACTCTGGCAGCACCCGAGCCCATGCTGCGGGCCATGGCCAGCCGTTTAAATCAGTGGCTTCCGGTCGGCAATGAAGGGGCAGGTACTGTCGTCGCCGCAGGCAATTCTGATGCTGCGCAGGCGCTGATGGGGAAGCGAGTTGGCGTCTTTGGTGGTGAATTGTTTGCCAATTACCGCGTACTGCCGGCCATGCAATGCTTGCCCCTGCCCGATGACGTGAGCGTTGAGGAGGGAGCATCTTGTTTTGTCAATCCAATGACCGCGCTGGGGTTTGTTGAAACCGCGAAGATGGAGGGACACAAGGCCATTATTCATGCGGCGGCGGCGTCTAATCTGGGGCAGATGCTCAACAGGATTTGTCTTGAGGACGGTGTACCGCTGGTCAATATTGTGCGCTCACAAAAACAGGCTGATTTATTAACAAGCCAGGGCGCCACCTATGTTCTGGATTCCAGTCAAGCATCCTTTTCGCAGGATCTGTCGGCCGCCATCGAAGCCACCGGCGCAACCCTGGCGTTTGATCCGATAGGGGGTGGAACACTTTCCAACCAATTGTTTGGAGCGATGGAGGCGGCGGCCCAGAAGCGGATGACCACATGGAGCCGCTATGGGTCTGACGAGCATAAGCAGGTTTATATTTATGGCATGTTGGATCCGTCACCGACAACCCTCACCCGGGGTTATGGTTTCTCCTGGAGTCTGAGCGGCTGGTTGCTATTTCCTTTTCTCCAGCGCCGTGCCGGACTTGAGCGGATGATCGCGATGCAACAGCGTGTGGTTGCGGGCCTGAAGACAACTTTTGCAAGCGAATATTCAGACAAGGTGGCGCTCACTCACGCGCTGGATAGCGAGGCGGTGAAACTCTACGGCAAGAAAGCGACGGGACAGAAGACATTGATCGTGATGGGCTGACGGTTGACGGTAGGAATTTTTTCGTCCTGAAATTAGAGTGCGGGCCGGACATATCGCAAGACGTGGCTTGTAGCTTATGAATAGGTCGCTAGACAGCGATTCAGAACAAATCAGTGGTTTGCGCCAGAAGAGCTTGCAAAGTTAGGTGTGGTAAGGTTGCGTGAGTCTAAGTCAAAGAGTTCGGACTACGGCATGAAAGCAGAGCTCGCTTCAACAGATTGGCGCTATCGTATGGTTGCCAGCTCAAACAATCTGTTTTGGGCTTTGCAACTAGCGGGATGGTTTGGGTTGTCGGTGCTCACCTACTTGAGTTTAAGCCTTCCTTACAGCCAGTTTGAGGTATCTTATCTGGCTCACAACGTGGCCCAGTCAGCACTGGGCCTCCTTTTGACGGTTCCTTTACGTTACCTGTATCGCTGGATCTGGTTCTGGCCTGTTTGGCGACGAGTTCTATTAGCAGTTCTACTGGCGCTGGCTTTCGCTGTGTTATGGGCGGCGGCGCGATTACTACTGTTCATGGCGATGACGTCGGAGAGTGGGCTTTGGTCAGATTTTGGTGGATGGTTGTTTCCATCAATTTTTGTTTTTGTTACATGGGCGGCGCTCTATCACGGCATTAAATATTACCAATTGCTGCAGCGGCAGCGAGAGATGCTGCTAGAAGTAGAGGCAAAACAACGTCGCGAAGCGCTTAACCTTATGGAGTTAAAGTCTTTAGCGCGCGATGCCGAGCTTCGACTATTGCGCTATCAGCTTAACCCGCACTTTCTTTTTAATACGCTAAATTCAGTCACCTCACTGATTGCATCTAACCGTCTTGCCGATGCAAATCAGATGCTTCTAAAGCTAAGCTCTTTTTTGAGGTTTTCATTAGAAAATGACGGCTCCCAGTTTGTTTCATTAGAGGAAGAGTGTAAGGCTCTAAGGCTCTACTTGGGGATTGAAGAGGTTAGGTTTGCTGATCGATTGCAGGTAGAAATAAACGTCGAGCCGAGAGTTGAGAAATTTGGAGTGCCCAGTTTTTTTTTACAGCCACTTGTTGAAAACTCTATCAAGCATGCAATAAACAAAAATGAGGAAGGCGGAAAGATCAAGGTGACAGCTTCTTTGGTTGACGATCTCGTCTCACTGTTTGTTGAGGATTCTGGATCCGGGAATGCCTCGATTGATACAGAAATCAATTGTACGGAAAATGCAGGCGCTGGAGTTGGCTTGCGAAATTCGCGAGAGCGATTGAAAGGGTTGTACGGAGCACGTGCTTGTCTCAGTACTAGCCAGTCCCAGTTGGGGGGCCTCAAAGTCTCAATATTTTTTCCTGTCGTTGAGGTGGCCGCTGGTGGGTGAGATGTTACGAGTAGCGCTGGTGGATGACGAGCCTTTGAGCTTAAATTATCTTAGTGAGATCTTAAAAAATTGTCCTGTGGTAGAGCTTTGTGGGTGTTACCGAAACGGGCGAGAAGCTGTTGCCGGCCTGGCTACGGCGCCAGTAGATCTACTTTTCTTAGACATACAGATGCCAGGAATGGATGGTTTTGAGGTCGTCAAGCGGATTCAAAGCGACACAATGCCACTCGTTGTATTTGCAACAGCCTATGACAAATATGCGGTGCAAGCTTTCGAGCTATATGCAGTGGACTACGTCTTAAAGCCATTTGAACCTAGCCGGATTGAGTTGGCAGTTTCTAGGGCGTTGCAGAGAAGACAGAGCGGCAGTCAACAATTAGGTGGTGAAGTCGAGTCGTCTTTCCCCGAGCCCGACGATTCTTCGTCTAAAGGCGCAGCACTTCGAGCAATAGATTCCTCCAGGGAAAATGCAAATCCTGGTTCGGCTTGGGGGGGGTTGAGTGCCGATGATATTGGCCGCTTACCAATTAAAGATGGTGGTCAGACTCTGCTGCTGGAGTACTCTTCCATTGATTGGGTGGATGCAGCAGGAGACTACATGTGTGTGCATGCGGGTGGGGAAACGCATATTTTGAGGTCTACGATGAAAGAACTTATTGGGCGTTTGCCCCCTAACTTTCTGCGAATACATCGGTCGACCATTATAAACGCGGACAGGATAGCTCGCGTAGAAGGTTTGCCTAAAGGCGAGGCAATGCTCTTTACAACCTCCGGTTCCGCGTTAAAAGTGAGTCGAAAGTTCAAGCAAGCAGTTCGCCACTTGCTCTCGTAATACACGCGGAGCTGTATTGGCACCAGACAACCTTTTAACCTGCAAACGCGCGCTCATAAATTTGCTGTAAAAGTACTCGGTTAGTCGGTAAGTGCTGCATGAGCTTTATGCCTTCCTCTTTCACCTCCGCTAAAAGCTGATCTGCTCGATCCAGCTCTTGCTGACGAAGCCGCCGGTCGGTCCTTACGGTAGTCTCAAACCCCATTCCGTATAGGACATATTGATAACTGGCCGCGGGAAATAACTCATCCGTTTGACGCTGATCGATGTGCCAGGGCGCACGGTAGCGCCAATCAGCAAGTTTTTCGAGAAGGCGGGTAGGGATTGAGGATTCGGCCCTGTTTTCGAGCCAGTAAGCGCTGTCTTCTCTCTTGGAAAGCACGTAATGCAGTTTTAAGAAATCTACTATCTGCTCCCAGCGCGATCGAAAATTGTCATTGAATCGGGCGGCGATCGTTGCCATGACGGAGCGGTCTCGCGGCAGATTATCTGCGATTGCCCGCGCACTCAATTCTATTAACACTAAGGCTGATGCTTCGAGGGGTTCGACGAAGCCCGCTGAAAGGCCTACCGCCACACAATTCTTGTGCCAAAACGTCTCGCGATAGCCCGACCGAAAGTTAATCACTCTAGGCTCCAAACCTTTGAGGCCCCCGCGCCTGCCAGTTGCCAGCAGATAGTTGTTTAAGTCCTGAAATGCTTCATCTCCATTGGTGTGCTCTTGAGAGTGGACATACCCAACGCCTCTTCGATCTCGAAGACCAATATCCCAAATCCATCCTGCCCTCTGTGCGGTCGAAAGTGTGGTGGAGTTAATTGCCTGCGCGCCGTTTTCATAGGGAACCTGAACCGCGATAGCTCGGTCATTGAAGAGATACTTACTTACAGGTATCAGAGGTATGTTGTAGTGATTGCTCAGCAGCAAACTTTCAAAACCGGTGCAGTCGATGAACAGATCTCCGGCAATGACCTCGCCAGTCCTCGCTCTAAGTCCTATGACGTCTCCATCATCTCCGCTTAGTACTTCATTAATGTGTGCCTGAAGATGCAGGACATTTAGGTTTTTTGTTGCATGCTCAGCTAGTAAATTCGCGAAGCGGCCGGCATCAAGATGGTAGCCATAATTGAGTATGTAGCTGTACTCAGGAACGCCTAACTGTTTTGGAGCACTATCTAGGTCGCACAGCATGCTTTGCGCTGTGACGGTATGTGCAAATGGCTCTTCGCGGTTAGCGCGAGAGAGCCAATGCTCAGCAATATTTAATTCTCCGAAGCCTTTTGGTTCGGTAAAGGGATGGTAATAACAATCGTTGTCCCTTTGATATTGCCATTGCTTGAAATGCGTCCCTTGCTTTAGTGAGGCGCCGCATTGACGCAACAGAGTGGTCTCGGAAATTCCGATTTTCTTGAGAGTGCTTCGCATGGATGGCCATGTGCCTTCTCCCACGCCGATGGTGGGCGTATCAGGGGACTCAACGAGAGTAACAGAAATGCCGTCCGATCCCGATTCAAACTCGGCACCAATAACACAAGCGGTTAGCCACCCAGCTGTGCCGCCACCAACGACGACGACATTTTTGATACCGGAGGATTGGTCTCCCATAGAAAACTACCCGTTGCCCCTAAAGATACAGCGGTGGATTGTAGGGCTTTTCTAGACACTGAAAAACCTTGTGATGAGTCAGAAGTAAATTGCTAGTCTGTAGGTCGCTCTGGAGTTAATCCAGCTCGGCCCACCAGAAATCCTGCTCATCGTATTTTCTCTGCCTCAGTCAGGCCTCTTCGGAATATGATTCAGTTGACAGAGTTGTAGTGCTCCTGGGGCTCTGTGCATCATTTTTGACAACGAAAGCATTCAAAACTAAAGAAGAAGGCTGTCATGAACTCACACCAAATGGCTCGTTCGCCAACGGTACCGTGTGCCACGAAAAGCAAATTTATGGCAGGGGCTTTCCTGGCCTCACTCGTGCTCTCAAGCTGCAGCGTGCAGCGTGACCCTTTGGAGGATATTGATACGAGCGTCGGAACCACCGCCGAGCAGGAGGCCTTGATCGAGGAGATCCTGGGCCGCTTAACGCTCGAACAGAAAGTGTCTCAAATGATTCAAGGGGAAATAGCGCATGTGACCCCGGACGACGTGAAAGAGTATGGCCTTGGAAGCGTACTTAACGGAGGTGGGTCTTTTCCCAGAGGTAACAAGCATGCCACAACCGACGAATGGCTGGAGCTGGCCGATGCTTATTGGGATGCTTCCCTCGACACCTCTGGGGGCGGCGCAGGTATACCGATTATTTGGGGCACGGACGCGGTTCATGGTCACAATAATGTGATTGGAGCGACACTGTTTCCTCATAACATTGCCTTGGGAGCAGCGTCAGATCCTAAGCTCGTGAGCGCCATAGGCGCAGCAACCGCAAAAGAGGTTCGCGCGACTGGTATCGACTGGATTTTTAGTCCTACTATAGCAGTGGCGACTGACTATCGCTGGGGTCGAACTTACGAATCGTTCAGTAGCGATTCTGCTCTTGTCGCTAGTTACTCAGCGCCACTGGTACATGCCATGCAGGAGGTGGGGGTGGCAGCGACTGCCAAGCATTTTGTGGGCGATGGGGGCACCTTCAGAGGCGATGATCAGGGCGATACTCGACTGGAGCTTTCTGAGTTAATGGAGCGTCACGGTGCCGGCTACCCCGGGGCGATAGACGAAGGCGTCCTATCGGTCATGGCGTCATTTAATAGTTGGAACGGAAGTAAAATCCACGGCAACCACGAATTGCTTACTAAGGTGCTCAAAGAGGATCTTGGTTTTGATGGCTTTGTTGTCAGTGATTGGAACGGAGTCGGGCAGGTTAAAGGCTGCAGGCCTGATGATTGCGTTCAGGCGGTCAATGCAGGGGTAGATATGATCATGGTGCCTCAGCACTGGAAGGCAATGCGATCTAATTTGATTGACCAAGTCAGGTCGGGAGCCGTATCTCAAGCGCGGCTTGACGACGCTGTAAGGCGTATTCTTCGGGCAAAGGTTAAGCTCGGGTTGTTTGGGCGCGATAAACCTTCGGTAGTCTCTTCTGAGTTTGCCGCTTTCGTTGGAAGCGAAGAACATCGGCAGTTAGCGCGTGAGGCAGTTAGGCGATCTCTGGTTCTGCTTAAAAACGATCAGCAAGTGCTGCCGCTTAATCCCGCTGGTAACTACTTGGTGCTAGGTGGCGCTGCAGATGATATCGGGCAGCAGTCCGGCGGCTGGACCATCACATGGCAGGGTACGGACAACGTAAATAGTGATTTTCCCGGCGGCACCTCGATTAAGCAGGGGCTTCAGCAGCAGATTACCGATGCTGGGGGGGCTTTGTACACCTTGAGCTCGTTACCGGCCGAGAACTCGATAGATGGTGTCATTGCGGTCTACGGCGAAACCCCCTACGCAGAGGGTGTTGGCGATGTTGATTCGTTGGCCTGGCGCTTGGGAAACCGAGGTGAGTTGGCCGCTTTGCAGGCATGGAAACAAAAGGGCGTTCCGGTTGTCTCTGTGTTCATTACTGGTAGACCTCTATGGGTAAATGCCGAAATCAATGCATCAGATGCTTTCGTAGTGGCCTGGTTGCCAGGTAGTGAAGGCGCGGGCGTTGCGGATGTGTTGCTGAGATCGGCCGACGGAGGCGTACGTTATGATTTTACAGGTCGGTTACCAATGGCATGGCCCGCAACTGACGTTAACAGAGATAACGACGATCTCGCTGTTGAGGAGCACGCCTTTGCTCGGGGATATGGTCTGTCTGTTGATAGTCAGTCCGGAGTTGTAAGCTTACCCGAGGATGCGCTGTGGCAGCCCTACGATGAAGCACTGCCAGTCTTTTCGCTTGGGTTGAAAGAGCCTTGGGAAGGGTTTGTCGGTGACGCCATGTATTGGAGTTCGGTATTGAGTCCAAGGGGAGGTAATTCCAAGTCAGGAGCTCTGGTTGTACAGGTCATAGATCACAAGGTGCAGGAAGATGCTCGTCGACTTGTATGGACCAAAAATTCTGATGATATAGCGCAGTTTTTCTATCAGAGCCTTGAAGCAGTGGATATGTCAAAGCTGGAGGAGGGGCATGGTTCGCTTGTTTTTGATATTCGAGTTATGGAGCCTCCGTCCGGAGCCGTCTATCTTCGCATGGATTGTGGCTGGCCCTGCACTGGTTCGCTTGAGGTGAGTGGGTTGCTTGATAATTTGGCTCTTGGAGAGTGGCTGCGGGTCGCTGTGCCACTCAGTTGTTTCAAGGCCGCGGGGGCCAATATGCTAGCCATTGATACGCCATTTTTACTAGCAACAAAGGGGCCCATGATAGTCGACGTCGGTGAAGTTATACTGACCTCAGACACCGCCGGCACCGTTTGGTGGCCATGTGATACTCAAGTCCCTAATACTTGATTTTATCGCTTGGCTGCTCGTCATGCGAAACAACGCAACGTACGATAGCTGTTATAAATGCTCTAACCCACTCAAAGAAATAATGTAAAAGAGGTAGGAACATGACGCTGGCTAGTATCGACGTCACTATAGTCTTGATATACGCAGCTGCTTTGTTTGCCATTGCACAGTGGGTTTCCCGGGAGCAGGCCGGCCATGAGAAGGACGCCGCTGACTATTTCCTAGCGGGCCGTGGTTTGCCTTGGTGGGCAATAGGCACCTCGCTAATCGCTGCCAATATCTCAGCGGAGCAAATAATCGGCATGTCAGGTTCCGGCTATGCCATTGGCTTAGCCATAGCCTCTTATGAGTGGATGGCGGCGATTACTCTGATTCTGGTGGGCAAGTTCTTGCTGCCAGTGTTTCTTAAAACTGGTATCTACACCATGCCTCAATTCTTGGAGCAGCGTTATGACGGTCGCGTAAGGACCGTGATGGCGGTATTTTGGCTAGGCGTGTATGTCTTAATTAACCTCACCTCGATACTGTGGTTGGGTGCTTTGGCGATGAACACGGTGGCCGGCGTTCCATTGGCCTATGGCTTGGTCCTGCTTGGAGTTTTTGCCGTGGCTTACTCACTCTATGGGGGGCTCAAGGCGGTTGCACTGACGGATATCATACAGGTGGTTTTACTGGTTCTCGGTGGGCTACTCATTGCCTACACACTCTTGAATTTGGTCTCGGACGGGACGGGTGTTATTGCTGGATTTCAGCTGCTAATGGACCAAGCACCAGAAAAATTCGACATGATTTTTGACCAAGGGCACCCCCATTACGTAGACCTGCCAGGTTTGTCGGTGCTTCTAGGTGGTATGTGGATCATGAATCTCTCTTACTGGGGTTTTAATCAGTACATTATTCAGCGTGCACTCGCCGCAAAAAGCCTCAATGAAGCACAAAAAGGGATCGTTTTCGCCGCTTTTCTTAAGTTACTGATGCCAGTTATCGTGGTGCTTCCCGGAATAGCCATGTTCGTGCTTAACGCAGATCTAGCCTCTCCAGACCAGGCTTATCCTTCCGCCATGACGCTACTTCCCGTTGGCATAAAAGGTCTAGTTTTCGCGGCTTTGCTTGCGGCAATAGTCTCTTCGTTAGCGTCGATGTGTAACAGTATCTCGACGATCTTTACTGTAGATATTGCGCCCGTCTTCTTGCCCGGCTTGTCACTGGAGGGGCGCCGCGTAGCGGTTGGGCGAACGGCCTCGGTGTTGGCTATGCTCATCGCGATGCTCGCAGCAAAACCCCTGCTTGGTAAGTTTGATCAGGCTTTCCAGTACATCCAGGAGTTCACCGGATTTTTCACCCCGGGAATTGTGGTCATTTTTCTGTTGGGTATGTTCTGGCGCAGGACTACAGCGTCCGCAGCGCTGTTGGCCGCGGTAGGTTCTGCGGTGCTCTCATTATCTCTCAAGGTATGGCTGCCGGAATTACCATTTATTGATCGCGTGGGCGTTGTGTTTTTGCTCTGCGCGGCCATTGCGATCGGATGGTCACTGGCTCGTCCCCAGGCTCAGCCAGGATTTGTAGAGCCTTCGGGCGTTGAGTTCAACACATCTCGGTCATTCAACCTGAGCACTCTGCTGGTAGCTACCATACTTGCGTTTTTTTACACGGTTTGGTGGTGAGCAAAGCTTCTTACAGTGGTTAGCGGAGAGTTTCTTATGCCTTATAAAGCAGCTCCGTTTAAATCGATGCTTAATATTGGGGGCGCCGGTGTGCCGGGTTGTTCGGCCTCTTTCCGTCAATCATCATCTTTTTATTATCTAGTAATTGCGCTGGTATTTGGTCTAGTTAGTCACTGTGTATCGGCGCGCGAGATTGACACTTGCAAGCCGACGTTTGAGGATAATTTTGAAGGCAATTCTCTTGCTCCGCACTGGCAGATTGTCGAGGGCGACGGTTGCGAGCAGAGTTTGTGTGGCTGGGGCAACAATGAAGTCCAGCACTACGCTACGTCTCAGATTCGTGTTGAAGGCGGTGAGCTGGTGATCCAGATGGCTGAGCGCGATGGTGAAGTGGTGTCTGGAAAGCTGACGACGGAAAACCTATTTGATCAGAAGTATGGGCGCTTTGAGGCGCGCCTGTCGTTCCCTGATGCTCGAGGTAGTTGGCCGGCATTTTGGCTGCTTCCTGCTTCCAGCGAGAAGTGGCCGCTTAAAGGTGAAATAGATATTCTCGAGTGGACCGGCAACGATCCTCACCGCGTTATCGCGGCTGCTCATTTTGGTCAGCTTTCACCTGAGAACGTCCACTATGCAGAAACGCTTAGATTGCCAGAAAGTTTACTCGATGGTTTCCACACCGTCGCAATTGAGTGGCGCCCGGGGGAGATTGTCTGGGAGATCAATGGTAGACGTCATGCCGAGTTGCGCCCAAAAGACATCCAGCCACACGCCTGGATTTTCGATGAATCCACATTTTATATGATTATTAATTTGGCGGTGGGGGGCACCCTCGGTGGACAGATAGTGCACGAAGATATGCCTGCAGCCCTTCGCGTCGACTGGGTGAGGGTTTTTCCGCTTTCCTGTCTGGATTGAGTCATACCCCCTGCATTTGGTACTACTCCCTAGCCGCAGGTTAGCCTCCGGCGAGCTTGACTTGAAATCCAGCTTCTTCGAGAAGAATTTTGCATTGGAATCGTTGATCACCTTGAATTTCAATGCAACCGTCTTTCGTAGCTCCCCCCACTCCGCAGCGCTGCTTGAGTCTTTTGGTCAGGTTTTTTAATTCCGTGGGTGCGAGGGGTACGCCGTCGATCACGGTGACAGTTTTGCCGCCGCGCCCCTTCGATTCACGGCGAATGCGGACCACTCCATCCCCCAAGTCAGCGGGTGCGCTGTATTTGCAAACACAGCTCCCGATAGGACGGTGGCATTGGTGGCACAATCTGCCACCGTCGGTGGAGTAGACTGGGCGAGACTTTTTTGATTTTGCCACAACACGACTCCTTGGCTTCGGGGTGATAGTATCGCTTTGGTGAATTCGGGAAGCCAGTGTCATGTCAGAATCGATCGCAGCCCTTGAAACGCAGCTCGCCTTTCTCGAAGATACCGTCTCCAATCTGGATGCCGCGCTGGTCGTACAGCAGCGGGCCCTGCTGGAGCTCCAGGAGCAGGTCCGGATGCTCCATCAGCAGCTAAAAGAGCAGGGAGCACGTATTGACGAGGCAGGGAGTACCGTTGATCCACCACCCCCCCACTACTAACCCGGGCAGAAGTCCCACCAACATGCCCACAAAACCGTTTGAGGCCACCCATGTCCTTTAGAGTTGGAGCGCTCGTTGCCATTGCATTTTTCGCGGGCGTGTTTGTTCTTTTTCAGATCGCGACGCGGCCGCCCGAGGCGGCGGCCCATCACATTTTTTTTAATGGGGTAGTTCTAACTATGAATGAACTGCAGCCGCAGGTAGAGGCGGTCAGCATTCGCGGCGGCCGAATCGAGCGCTTGGGGAGTGCCGAGCAAATCCTAGCCCTGGCGACCGATCAAACCGAGATGACCGATTTACGTGGCAGGACCTTAATGCCCGGTTTCGTTGACGCCCATGGTCACTTTCCCGGCTCGGGCTGGACTTTGTTTTCCACCGATCTCAACAGCCCGCCTATCGGTACCGTCAACAATTTGAGCGAGCTGCTCGGCAAGCTTGGTGAGGCCCACAGTGCCGATGCTGACGGATGGCTTTCTGGATTTGGCTATGACGACACCCTGCTTGAGGAAGGGCGGCATCCCACCCGCGATGATCTGGATCAAATTTCCGCGGTACGCCCCATTGTGATCACTCATATTTCGGGTCATCTCGCCGTCGCCAACACAGCCGCTCTCGAAGCGCTGGGTATCACCGAGCAAACCCCTGATCCTGAAGGAGGCATCATCCAACGGGATGCCGATTCCCCCGACGGCCTGCGCCCCAACGGCATTCTGGAGGAAACCGCAGCGCGGCTTGCGATGAACAAAGTGCTAGACATGGGGCTTGTGGAAGGCTTGCAGATGACGACCCACGCATCCCGCGAGTATCTGTCAGTGGGAGTTACCACCGCCTCGGCGGGAGGGATGTCGCTTGGTCTCGCCAAGCTTCTCGGCCCGCTCAGTCGCTTCAATGTGTTCCCTCAGCGAGTCGCCCTGTTTCCTCTCATGGAGGAAAAGGAGCAGGAGCTGTTGAGCGGCACCTGGCGCCCAGAACAAGTTGCCGGGGGGCGTGTCGTTACGCCGCGAATCAAAATTATCGCGGATGGCAGTATTCAAGGTTATACCGGGTATTTGAGCGAGCCTTACTACACCCCGTTTCAGGGGGATGCGAGCTACCGCGGCTATCCCTCGGTATCCCGGCAGAGGCTTTTTGAGCAGGTTGAGGGATTACACAAGCAGAAAATTCACTACGCGATTCATGTCAACGGTGACGCCTCGGTGGAGGATGCGATTGATGCGGTGACGGCAGCTCAGCAAAATGTTCCCTGGCCGGAAGCACGGCCACTGTTTATCCATGCGCAAATGACGCGCGAAGACCAAATACAGCGGATGGCGCAACTGGACATCACCCCGAGCTTTTTTTCGAGCCACACCTTTTACTGGGGTGACAGGCACGCCAATATTTTCATGG
>Ga0255751_10002583_pt1 | contig 16821 bp, 7 predicted proteins | sample 071ome_20_FD_179951 | JGI IMG/M metagenome (GOLD analysis project Ga0255751, IMG submission 179951) | Coastal salt marsh microbial communities from the Groves Creek Marsh, Skidaway Island, Georgia - 071412BT metaG (version 2) | ecosystem: Environmental > Aquatic > Marine > Intertidal zone > Salt...
TATTTTCAAGGATAAGATCTGAAGCATCCCAATATCTATTTGCTTGACCAGTAATTCCTTCATCAGCAGCAGGAGATCTTGTAACACTGGTAAGGTTACCAGGAGCAGCAGTAGTACCAATAGCAGTGGTTAAGATACCAAAGAAGGTGCTGATCGCACTAGCAACGTTTGCACATGCAGGAGAACCAGTATCTACAGTAATAGTATTATCTGTATATTGAGTAAGACCTGAAGCAAAGTTCAGAACATCACTAGCATTAAATGCCTCATTCCTCATTGCTTGAATAGCAAGAGTTTCTGCATATCCAAATACTTCTACCGACTCATCTTCCTCACCAGAAACGTGAGCACCTGTTACATAACGATTTGCAGCATCATATACTTCATCGTTACCACCAAACTCCAAGTTGATAACCATTGACTCCAAGAAGTCAATTACGTCATCTTTACATGAAGAACTTCCATTTGGAATATTAAATCCAGGATTATTATCAAGCATCTTATTGACTGAAATCTCAGCAATAATTGCTTTGTTTTGCAGAATAAGATCAGCAGCATCTGCAAAACGATCACCTTGATTATTATCAGGACCTGCATTAGTAACAACAGAAGTTTCCCATGTTAATCCATTGTCATCACTAGTGCATACTGTTCCTTGATTGCCAGTGACAACCATTCTACCTTCAGTCCAAGAAATAGACGAAAGGAATTGAGTTGTTCCACTTTCTTGTGCAGACCAAGTATTTCCATCTGAGGATTCTAAAATAGTTCCATTAGCGCCAACCGCAATAAATTTATCACAATCATCATTGTAAATAATATCAACTAAGTTATCTGAAATTCCAGAAGTTCCAGATAACCAGGTAGTGGCATTCTGTGAATATACTACTTCTCCATTAGAACCTACAACAACATAAGTTGTTCCATTGTATGCAATAGCATTTAAATTGTCACCTAATTGCTTTTGAATATACCATGTAATACCATCTTTAGAGTTTGCAATATACCCATTATCGCCAACTGCAACATATTCTGGAACTCCTCTTTCTCCTACTGCCCACTTATTCCAAATAATATCATTCCAAGGAACACCAATTCCAACGAGAACACCATTTAATAGAAAAGTTCCCGAACCGCTGAAATTTGATCCATCAGTAGAATATCTAATAGCACCAGAAGCTCCTACAGCGACAAATTTTTCATTGTCCCAGATTACTGCATTATATGAACCAGCAAGATTACCATGATTTACAGTTGCAGTAGATGAACTATCAACATAGTTTAACTGGTTACGCATTGCCCTGATTGACAGGTCTCTTGCTTGTTCAAATGCGTAGGAAGTTTCCTTAAGTTGATTTTCAATATGCGTTAAGGCACCAGCATCATAGTAGTAATCTGCTGCTTCTTTAGTTGCAGCATTACCACCCCAAGTGAGGTCATAGTTGATAGCCTCAACAATATGACCAATATCAGTTTTGCACTGAGTTTCATCAGGAACTACAAGTGCGGGATACTCTTCTTTAGCTCTTCTGAGTGCTTCTTCTGTAATTCCTGTTTTGTTTCTACCGATCAGATCAGCAGCATCGAGATATCTATTAGGACTCTTATTTGACTCTTCAAACTTCTTAGGAGAGTTGTCAAGAGAGAATACTACGTAATGGTCATCAGATGTTACGGTAGCGCCATTTGCAGTAACATCATATTCTCCATTAACAGCACCTAAAGTAATAAGGTCTGTTGGAGTGTCTTTAAATACTACAAACTTTTGACTGAATCCATCATCTGTTTCAATTCTATGCGAAACATATTGTCTACCATTAAATCTAGAAAGATCTCCAAATGTACCAACACTAGGTAAATTAGAAATGTTTACATATTGACCAACTTCATAGTCATGATAGAAATCAGTAACAACTTCAAAGATTAATCCCTGAGGATAATTTGTTGGATCATATTTTACACTCCTTAAACCATAAGTTGTATGAGTTGTTACATGCTTAACTACTTGACCATCAGGTGTTAACTGCTCACCATCAGAAACATTAATATTATAGGTTGCACCAGATTCGTAATTATAGATAGCACCGACTGAATTAATTTCACCAGAAATTTGATTAATTACAATATATCCCTGCTGTTCCCCAGATGTGAATACAACTTCAGTAATTACACCAGTACCTAAAGTATCTTGATTAGTAACAGTTAAACCAACTACAAGAAGTGCATTACCATTATTTGAAGTAAAATTAAGTTTCCATTCTTCAGGTGCAGCAATCTTATGACCTAATTCAAAATCTCTTCCATACTGTCCACCAAGAGTTTTTGGATAATAAAACCTTTGTCTATCGTCAAATACATATGCATATCCCCAGGTAAATGCAGGATTTCCTTCTGCATTCAAATTATCTCGGAAAGTAATACCTGTAACATAGTTCTCATTTGCTGCCTTGAACATATGTTTCCCAGGATTCTGGGGTCTGATAATACACAGACGAATATTATCACCAACAACTGAGCACTGATCTGGCAGAGCAATTGGATTATCTTCTAAGTAATCACCACCAGCAACGATCAGAGTTTCTTTTTGATCAGTTTCTGCAGCAAGTTGAGTTGCTCTTTTGATACTTCTAACGGGTTTTGTAGCGGAGCGACCGTCAAAACTATCGTTACCAATCTGCTCAGAAACGTAAATACGACCACCAACGTCATTGGTAGCAATATTATATACAAAGTTTGTAGTAGCAATCTTGTTGCTATCATCATCGAATGCAGGAGTTTCAGATACTGGCCAAAATACTTCACCAGTGTCTGGATCAGTAAATGTATTAAGGCGAGGAGCTTTAAGGTTCAGTTCTGGATTGACAATAGTATCAATATCCAGGTTATTAATACGAGCAGTATCAGAAATGATAGATGTTGTGGTTCTAATTTGACCATTAACATCTAATTCATATAAAGGGTCAACTGTGTTAATACCAACACGAACGAGTTTATCAGCATCATTGGTCAAAATACCAAATAGGGCGGATTTCTCATCAGCACCACCACCCAGATCAAATCTAACACTGGTATCGTTTTTAACCTTTAGTTGATTAGATTTAATAATCTCCTTATCGGCGTTAAATTCTAAAGCCATTTGCTCCTATGGTCTCCGTATAGATTTATTTATCTCTTTTTAATCAATAACCCCTTTGGGTATATACAATTTCAATTTTACCTGACCACTTAATTCCAGTGCCTCTCAATTCCAAAGATCCGTTAGTTGAAACCGCAGTGGCAAATGACAACTCTTTAGTGGTATTGTTTACATCTGGTGCAATCGACCAAACATGACCTAATGGAACATTATCTTTAACTACAGTATTTGAAGTTGCCGCAGCAGTTAAAATATTATTAGAGTCGCTTAAGATAGCACTTTCAATTTTGATGGCATACTCCCAATTAGATCCTAAACTAGTAATTTCATAAGTTTCATTTAAAATAGGATTATTTTGATCTAAAGCTGCTGGAAGTTCTACGGTAAATGTTGACAATCCAGTTACAGTCACTGGATATGACCCATTACCTGCCGAATATGCAGGATTGGTTAACTCGATGGTAATATTATCTCCAGTTGTAAATCCATGATTAGATAAGGTTCCACTAAGAATGGGACTATTCGCATTTGCAGTCCACTCAACGATAGGATATCCTTCCCAGGTTCCTAGGAAAAATCCATTAAGAAATACAATCCTATCTGCCTCAACTACATGTCCTGGGAACATGACTACAGAGGGAGAGGTGTTATTTAACTCGGAATGAGCAATATATTCTTTTTTAAATGTTTTATCATTAGAGTTATTTAATACTTTTAAAGTATTAACATCAATTACATTTCTTTGTGGGTCAATGATGGTAGATTCTGCAACCGAAAATCCACCATCCGACTGTAAGGACTTTAAAATTTTTGCCATGGAATTACGTTAAAATGGATTGAGAAACTACCTTAATTGTATACACAACAGTTGAAGATCCAGTAACATCGACAATATTTGCTACAATATTGTTAGTGCCACTGACAATATCAACTGCAACATCTACTAGTAGATCACTTGTATATATCTTGTTACTTTCAGTATAGAAAATATCACTTCCATCAGATGCTAACAAGAAAGATACTTCAGAGTATTGTCTTCTTGGTGTTGGCGAATCATCATAAATTTCAAACATCACTTTTCCAGAATGTGCAGGATATCTAGAATTAATTGAGTCATATTCTGAAATTATGATATTAACTGAGTTGCCAACTGAAGTGTCAATTGTACCTTCACCTGAAGTTACTCTTGTATCAGCAAGAGTAAATTTCTTAAGGTCATATTCAAATACAGTCACATATGATTCTGCTTGAGAACCATATGATGTATTTACTCCAAAAGATCCGTTAGAAGAAAGTTTGATTAATGATTCGTCTGCAGCACCTCTAAATCCAAGTTTAAAATCAGATGCCGCACTAAGAATTGTAGATACTGAAGAATCACCAAATGCAATGATGCTACCATTAACTCTAAGTTCTTCTAGGGATAGAGAGTATACTTTGGAAGTGATGGTAACATCACCATAGATAGTTCTAACCCAATCTAAATCAACAGTGCCATTTGTAGCACTTCCTGTAGTATGACTTGGGAAGTTTGCTGGATCTGCATCAAATGTTCCAGATGAAGTTACAGAGTATACATTATCTCCATAATAGTACAGTACTGGTTGAGGATTAACCTTAGTCAAACTATGAGTTGTTCCCGATCCAGTACCAACCAAATCTACATATGTTTGTGTTGCAAGATTTGCAGTAGATTCTGCAAGTTGAATAGTATTTTCATCTACAACATGAACAAAATAGTTAACACCATCAACAAGATTTGTAATATCAGAACCACCACCATTAGAATAAGTTACTTCTTGCTCTTCAATAAATGTATGAGCAGTAAAAATAATGGTGTCTGCAGTATCATCTACTGTTGTAGATGGGTCAAATACAACAGGATCTGTTGGTGCTACTACAGAAGTTCCCTCTACCCAAAGGAAAACATTATTTAAATCTGTATGTCTATGTTGGGTTAAGTTATTAAACTCTGCAAAATTGGTTCCAATCTTTTGAACATTAATTCCACCTGCAAAGAACTCAAGAACATCATCGTCTTCACCAGGAGCAGTTTCAGGTCTAATAAATGTATCTAAGTCAACGTCACGTACACCACCTAGAGAAACAAAGGCAGAACCATTATTACCCTCAAAAATATTCTCTTCACTATTAAATCTAATTGTTCCTGCTACAGCAGAAGGTCTTTGATCAGTAGTTCCTCTTGGTAAAATAATACCAGAAGTTCCACCAAATTCTACAAATCCATTTACGCCAGAATTAATAACTAGATTTCCAGGAACACTTCTAGAAATAGTATTGCCAGAAACACTAACTTCATTAAGAAGAGATGTTCCGCCAGTTACTTCTAATTGTTTAGACGTAATTTTACCATCAGAAGTATCAATTTGAATAGTATTTTCAGAAAGTAATGTAGATACATTGAGTCCAAACTCAATGCCTACAGGACTATAGAAATCTAAAATTGCAGTTCCATTAGCAACCGAACCAGTTGTATGTGATGGAGCAGGATCTGCTAAAACTCCACCAGTGCTTACAAAGTAAATATTATTTCCACTTAAAATATAATTACCAGTGGCAGCTGTAAGACCATTTTCGTAATCAATTGTAGTTGGTCTGAAGGTATCTGGTAATCTGAGGATGTCTCCTACCTCATAACCATTTCCAGGATCAGTGAGTTCTACAAAAGAAACTGATCCAGAATTTCCAACAACTACTCTAAATTCTGTAGTTGGAGTAGTTGTTGGAGTTGGAGTTCCAAATGGATCCAAATACTGCATATCAGCAGTTGCAACATAAAGAGTTTGACCTGCCTGATAATTTTCATCACCAGGATTAGTCACATAGAACTGAGTTACTTCTCCACTCTCAACTAAAATAAATGCTGTTGCTCCAGTTCCTTCTACACCAGCAGTTCCAGTAGATGCAACATCAACAGAGAATCCAGAACCAGTAGATACTGTCGATGCATTAAATGCAAGTCCACTACCAACAGTCGCATTACCTACTGTAATTACTCCAACCATTGCGGTTGGATGATTTTCGCAAAGGTAGTAATAAGTTCCAGGACCAGCATCAAGTGCTGCAGTATCAAAGAAAAGAGTGCCAGTTTCAGTTCCCTGACCAGTTACAGATGCAATATCATATTGTGCATCATATGATCCACCTGGACCAAGTTGTGATACGATATGAATAGGATGTCCAGTGGCATTTACATTAAGTGTAATTGTATCTCCTTCAGTTACTGAAATTGATGGATCATTTCCAGTAATGTCACCTGTAAATACATAATCAGTAGATCCATTATTAGTAACTGATGCTGTTAATGTTTGAGTGGGATTTAATAAAGAACTTAAAATTGTAAATTGATCAGTAGTTGTATATCCACCTCCACCATTGTTGACAGTAATATTTGTTACTGTTCCACTGGTAACAGTAACGTCAACAGTACCATTAGATCCATTTGATGAAATATTTTGAATTGGAAGATTCGTATAGTTTCCATCATAGTAACTTCCTCCACCATTAATAATAGTAACTGTTTGAAGAACACTACCACCAACATTTTCTGGATCAACGGTCAATCCAGTATCTGTATTTGAATATCCAGAACCGCCAGCATTTACAACTAAATTGGTTACGGAACCGCCACTGATAGTAAAATCAGCAGTAAGACCAACACCAGATCCACCAAATAAATCTACATTAGTATAGTTTCCGTCAACATAACCAGATCCACCTGAAAGATTAGTAAATCCTGTTACATTTCCTCCAGGTGGAACTGCATATGAAAGGGGTACATTAATATATTCAGCATCACTATATCCAGCACCTGGATCTGTTAATGTAGTACCAAATGCAATCGTTACATTACCAATAGCACCACCACCAGTTCCTGCCTGGAATTCAACATCATTATAAACTCCTGTGACGTATTCAGATCCGTTAGTTAGGGTAAATTCATCAATAGATGAAGAATCAAACTGAAGATCTTTATGGAACGTTGATGTTGATCCATTTAAAGATGCAATTTTACCCGTTGAAGAGGTAATTCCTAAATTATTATTTGTACCGTCATTATACAGATACAAACCTAAACGCTCATCATCTTGGAATGTAATTTCGGGAGCATCAACTGCACCAGTTGAAGATTTATAGGTTCCCGTTACTTTTACATTACCAACAACTTCAAGTTTTTCACTAATCTCTCCAACAACTGGAGGATCTACAGATTCATCAACTGTTGGTTCTACCCCAATACCAACTTTAGCATCGGTAAGAGTTGCGATATATGTGCTATTACTTACTTTTGCTTTACCATCAACTTCAAAGTTAAAGAAAGAACTATCAGTATTGACTGTTACATACTTAAAGTTATCATCGTCTACCTTAGCACTAAAATTAGTGTAAGTTATTACATTTTCGGGATCAGTATCGTCAGACCAAGTTTGAACAATATTACCAGTTGTTTGTAAAGCACTCTGGTTTACAACAGTATTTGCAACAAGAGTTCCTGCAGTCAGAGTATTTACAATAGTTGCATTATTAGAAACGTTTAAGTTTCCAGTAATACTAGTAGATCCAAAATTAGATGCTCCAGAAACATCAATAGATGGTGCATTAATATTTGAACCTGTAATTGTAGTACTCTGTCCATCGTTAAGTCCAACAACTTGAATTTGAGCACCAGTGCCATAATTAGATCCAATGGTTGCACTATTGCCCATTCCAGGTTGACTGGAACTATAATAGTAAATGGTGGTTGGCAGAGTTACTGTAAGAACATCCCCAGAAGATAAACTACTTGTAGTACCTGTTTGGGTATCTAAAGTAATTACATTACCTGAAATTGCAGAGATACTAAAAGTGCCAGCACCTGTAATAGATCCACCAGCAGTTGCTCTACTTGCGTCTTTTACTGTAATATCAATAGATCCCGCAGGGAATGAACCATCAACTACAACTTCTACAGTTGGAGAATCAATTACTAATTGAACTCCAAGGGAATCTTGAAGAGTATTTCTAAGTGCAGTATATGGAACAGTATTGTTACCATCAGTGGAAAATAATAGTGGATATGTTCCAAATGTATTTCCATCTTGGAAAATAAAATTATATACTGTATTTCTTAGTAAACTAAGAGCGGGATTGTTAACTGGAGTTGCAGTTGGACCATCTGCAATGGTAAACACATATGTTCCACCACCCGTATCTACTGCATCAACATAGTAATTTACTGTACGTAAAATACCATTGACTGCATCATTAGTGGTGCTAACTTTGACATCTGGAGTTACTATATCATTTTCTACATAATCTGCACCACTATTAGTAATTTCAACTGTAGAAATTGCACCAGCAGAAGATAGTGTGTATACAAATCCTGATCCAGGAGTTGTATTTAATCCAATGGTATCTCCTGCTTGATATCCAGTACCTAACCAATTAGCAACTGGAGTGATTCCAGTTACAACACCTGGACCATACCCTTCTTGGTTTGCTTGAATTTCAAACTGAAATCCAGACCCACCACTAGTTTGTGGGGGATCTCCATAAACTAAATTAGCATTATTTACAGTAAGAACATCATTAATTGCATATCCAACACCACTATTAACAAATACTACTTCTGTTACTTCTCCAGCAGTAATAGTAAGATTTGCGATTGCCCCAAGACCACTTCCAGTTGTTTGAAGAGGAACTGCATTATAAGTTCCATCATCATATCCAGATCCACCTTGAGTGATAACACCAGAAATACCAGTAACAGTGGCATTTACTACACCACCAGTTCCAGATCCACTGGTTGTTAATGGAATATCTGTTAGCTGCCCTGTAGTGTAACCACTACCACCATTGGTAATAGTACCGCCAAATGCTGTGGTAGTAATTGTTGCTGCAGCACCAGTTCCAGAACCGCCAGCAAGAGGAACATTTGTAAAAGTTCCAGGTGGATATTGAGAACCAACTGGACTTACTGAAATATCAGCTTGATCTTGACCAATACCAATTGAAATAAAGTTAGAAGTAGTATATGTGTTTACCGCTTCTGGAGAAACTCTAACTTTTTCTGCACCATTGGAGATTAAACTAAATTCACCATCTGCAAGAGGTTGAGTTCTAGCAATACCAGTATCATTATCATTAGTAAATGCTAATGATGGAACAGCATATGTACCATTTGCAAGAAGAAGACGCTTATCTACTTGTACACTACTACCACCAGGGGCATCAAGAATTAAGTTACCAAGAGTAGATTCTAAAGTATTACCCGAAAGTAAAAGATTACCTAGGCTGATGCTGGTAGGGAGAATAGTAGTAGTATTACCAGTACCAGTAACAATTAACTGGTCAAAGGTTGTACCGCCACCAGAAGTTCCACCAACGAACGATACAGTGCCATTTTCTTGATCTACAAAGAATGCATTACCTACACGGAAATCTCCGTTTTGGTCCATGCTGGTGAAGAGTGCTCTACCACCATTAGATTCAATAATTTCATTTGCTTGATTTACATCGCTAATATCGTTTGAAGAATCGGCACCAGTGCCAATATATCCAAAGTTATGAACGATACAACGTAACCTTACACCTTTACCATCCGCAGTAATACCACGCTCACCATAGACAGATGCAGAACCAATAGAACGCAGTTCAGCACCAAAATCGGTGTAATCTGCAAGACCAATATATGCAGCAGTACCACCTGAAGATGAACGAATATCTTGAACAGAAACACTACCATCTAAAATATCGGTAGATCCGTCAAGACCATTAAAGTGCAGTAAGAGTTGTGTGTTAGTATCAACAATAAACTCAGAAGTTGGAACTGTAAATGGAGTTGAAGTATATCGAGCAAGTCCCTTACTTACTCTAAACTCATCAATATTGCCTGTAAATGCATTAGATCCAGCAAAGTTAGCACCAATATACAGTGCTCTTGATGATCCTAAATCATTAGAATCTGCTGCAGATCCTCTTTCAACACCATCTACATAAATCTTAGTTGTTGATGAATTACGAACAACTGCAACATGGGTCCAAGTATTAATGCTAACCGTAGTGCCACCAGAAGTTACAATGTCACTACCACCAACTGCATATCGTACTTGACCGTTATCGAGATACAAACGACCAGCACTATCTCCAGCAGAACTTCTGCTATCGTAAATATGTAAAGTTCCAGTTACTGTTGTTGGGCGAATCCATCCCTCTACAGTAAAATCACTAGTACCAAAACCGAAATCGGAAGATCCTGCTAATGAAAGGTAATCTCCAGAACCATCAAGCAGTAAAGATGCTGTGCCAAAGTATTTGATGTCAGTATCTAACTGAGCATCACCAATTGCAGTAACAAGCTTGCCAGTAGTATCTGCTTCTGCTTCAACAAATTGACCAGTACCTTGACCATCAATGTAAATATAAGTTCCATCATTAGAATCAATTGTGCCACTCGCAAGCACAGTTGTTCCATCAGTATCATAATATGTAATTGTATCGGAAGTATTGAATGTTCCAAGTACATTGTTAAGTTTTAATCTGGTTTTGCCTGCTCCTGTAAAACCAGATCCTCCAGGGTTTTCACCCTTAATACTATCGGCAGCAAAGTATGTGAATGAGTTTAACCATTCAGAACGAGCACCATTTTTGAGATACAGACCTACTGAATTGGGTACAACAAATGTACACTCGTTAAACAGCAGTGCTGCTTCTGAGGAGGCACTACTAACAATCGAACCGTCTACTAAGGCACCTCTACCAGCGTCTCCAGCAGCGTATCCATAGGGGTCACTAACAGAAGTAGTGCTACCCTTTGTAATTACACTACAGCGTTGAATATAAGGTCTTCTTCCACCATTATCTACAATGTAAGTAGATGCTAATCTAAATGCGTATCCTGTGTCATTTGTTGCGTTATAATAAAAATCTTTTACACAAAGATCCTCAATATTACAGTCACCTTGAATTAAGAATCCATCTAAATCATTTGTGGGAACTGTTGGTTTAATAAATGTTGATTTTAACCCAGCACCTTTAACTGAAACTCCAACAGGAATGGTTAAGGGAAAAATTTCATCAAATGTTCCTGATGAAACTAAAACAGTATCACCTAAACTAGCATAATTATCCAAACAATACTTTAAAGTTTGAAAAGCAGTGCTTGGAGTTTTACCCCAAGCATTTGCTCCTGTAGTTTCCCCATGTCTAGGATTTACAGAACCAAGTGTTGCCTTGTCTGTTCCATTTTTTGAAACATACCAAGTATTCCCAACTCCATCAGTGATGGAACTTGAGAACATGGAAGGAACGATTTTTTCATCGTTCGGATCCGCATTGGCAATCTCCTCGATAGTACCCGCATTGTTAACAAATAGGGTTCTATCGACAATATTAAGGGCGACTTCCTTATCTGTAAGATCAGAAGTCGTCGGAGCTGAGTTCGGAGTTAGGGATCTCTTTAACTTGATTCTGCTTGCCATTTATAGCATTCTCTGTTTCTATAATACTATTTAACCGATTTGATAAATCTTTATTTCTCGCCTCTAATACAATATTTGTAAGAGTCAAGTCAGTTACCTTTTTTTGTAAGGTAGCAATAAGGACATTTACATCTAATTCATTGTTCATTGATTAACCTCAGGTGAATGTTCCCCCATCAATGGTATCAGTCCAGACGGGGACCCCAGCAGCAGTAACTGTCAGGATCTGGAATGATGTAGCAACGTCAGGACCAACGCCTGGGTTTGCCATGTTTGCAGCAGCGGTCTCTAAGAGTTCGCCAGCTCCATTACCATAAAGAATACCTTTGCTGTTGAACTCAGATCTTCCAGTACCACCATGCTTTACAGCAAGGTCAACATCAAGTTCAAGATCGCCCAGTAAAACTGTGCCTCTCGAAACTGTGATAGCAGTTACTCTTAACTGGAGATCATCTACACCAGCAACACCCCCAATCAAATTGCCAGTAATGGTTAGCAGGTCACCTTCTTGATAGTAGGTTCCATTGCCAGTAATGGTAATATTACCAATTAAGATAGCACCTGCTGCATCTCTAGCAACAGTAACTTCAAGACCAGAACCTTGCCCACCAGTTGGGTTGAGATTGGTATATGTCTGATTCGCTGCACCTACAAGAGTAGTTGATACTTCATAATCAAGATCACCCTGCTCAATCTTGACAGATTGTACAGCACCAAAAGTATGAGTGAAGATGTTATTAGTATTAGTGGCATCCTCAATAAAGGTGAATGCCCCTAAACCATCTTCACCAGCAGTTCTATCAAAACCAAAGAAACCTTGTTTGATGGTAGAACCATTGTGGTATGAATATTGAATACCACGATCCATTCCATCATTGGATCCCTGGGTTACACTAACGTAATCTCCTGTGGAACCAGCACTAGAAAGACCACCACTAAGATTTAATGTAGTGGTTTCAAATACAGTTTGATTTGTTGCATCTTTTACGAGATCAACTGCTTGTGGCGTTCCAGTATTACCATCTGTAAGTTGACCACCTTCATAGAAAGCACTTTCTCTTAAAGAAAGAGCAGAAAGTAAAGTGATTCTTACAGTAGATGCAGTTTGTGTTTGGAATGTACCAATCTGCTGATATACACCACCATCATAATGGTAAACTGGATCCCCAATAGAAGGAGCACTGCTAAATCCAGAAGCAGTATGGAATACTACTTCAATTGAAGTGATATTTCTTCCACCAGATCCTACAAAGTCACCAGTGACCAAACCACCAGTAGCAATTCCACTAGGATTATCTACATTGATTGTAGTTGATGATGCCAGAGCATCTGCAGTCAATGCTTTTTCTGAAGTTGTATCGCCAATGTTGAATACAGGATCATTGACTGTCATCTCAGTTGAGTTAACAGTTGTGGTTGTACCAGCGACTTGAAGGTTACCACGAATGATCAGATCACCAGCAGCATCACCACTTCTTGGGTCTGGGTCAAGAATTAACTGACTACCAGCGTTTGTGGAAATTGTATTTCCATCTAAACGAATATTATCAAGGTTAAACTGACCAGTTTGAGTAGTAGTACCTGTTACAGTTTGGGTTCCAACAACAGTAACATCGGCGTTGAATGTTGTTGTTGATTCAACTGTTAAAATATCTGTTGCATCAGTACCAAGAGTTACATCATTATCAACAACCATGTTGTCGATCCATGCAGTGGAGGCAACCCCAAGACCACCAGCAATCTTTACTGCACCAGTAGTATCACTGGTTGCATTAGTAGTATCATTAAATTGAAGTGCAACTCCATTATCAAAGGTCCAATCAGCACCATCTACTCTAACAGTATCGGTGTTTAATTCGTCATAACGAATGCCACCATCTCCGTCAGTACCAAACTGAATTTTGAGATCGTCATCTAAACGAAACTCAGGAGTGTTTACACCAACACGATCTAACCTAAGAACGTTTGCTACTTCATCAAATCTAAATTCAATATCTCCAGTAGTACCGAACTCCAGTTCTTGACTGTCTTCTACTACAAGCTTACCTGTACCGTTTGCTCTGAAGATTAAATCAGTATCAGTAGTATCAGTTTCAACTACGTTAGCATCAATATTAACATCATCAACTCTAAATCTATCTACCTTTGAGTTACTATCTGTAATAACTCCTGAATCTGCTGTCAGCGTACCATGTACGTGATCCAGCATATCGGTGAAATACTTACCACCAATAACCTGAACAGTGGTATTATTATCACCAACAAAAACTCTATCGCCACGGTTAACCTGAGTACCAGCACCAACCGTTACTGCAAGTTCACCGAACTCTAGCGAAGCAGGTACTGTCGTACCCGTACTTCTTTTAATTAGGATGGTTGATGCCATCAGAATGATCCTCCGTTAACTGTTACGTTGTTTAATACATTTCCTGTTTGGAACTTTTGAGATGCTGAATCATAAATTAATAAGTATCCATCATCAAGTCCATTTGTCTGAGTATCAATATCTGCGAGATTTTGCAACGTCGCAGCACCACCAACAGCAACTCTAGAAACCTGGGGAAAATTTTGATCCCCAAATCTAATTCTAGCCATTTTAGATAGTTACTCCTTCTACTACTGTTAACACGCCCTCAAGGACTCTAGATTTAATGTCATCTGGAGCAGTGAGAACTACATCATAAACGTATTTACCAGGTGTCATGGCAGAAGTAACAGCATTGGATAAACTCAATTTCACTGCCCCTACAGCAGCAGGAGGAGTGATTTCAACTGTCATATCTGTCGAAGAGCTGCTTTCATAGTGCTTTTTAATTTTAGAAGCACCTGTATAATTAGTCAAATCAAAACTTGAACCATTATCTTTTGTCACATAAAAAGTGGTCTCAAAGTCAGCGCCTTGATATACTACAAGATTTGTTACCGCAGATAACATTACTGTGTTCCTACTTCATCAAGTATTTATACTACTAGTTAATTTAAGTAGTAGTTCCTTGATGTCTGAGATTTCCTTCTTTAATTCCTTAACTTCTTCTGCAGTAGTTTGAATTTGTTTCCTTTGTTGGGATTCTAACTTTCTCTGCTCGACGTATTTTTGGAAATCTGATTTATTTGTATTAATAATAGCACCTGTTGCAGGGTCACGAACTAAATCTTTGTGACCCTCTACAGGGATCATGCCAGAGCTATGCATCTTAAATCTTGTAATACTGGAGTTTCTGAAGTGTTTCTAGATCTTAATCTAATCTTCACTGCATATTTAGTGAAGGTATCATCTCCAGTCAATTCCTTAAGATATGAATACTCTTTATACTCCTCTTCACTCTTAGTTCCTGCATAGTCATTTGCAGTTAACTCTTCCCATGCAATATCATTTGGATTGGATTCATCACCAGTCAGAAGTTTAACATAAACATCGATATCAGTATTAGCACTGTTGAATGCAGTAGTCAAAATCTTCAATGAAGTGCATTCATTTGCGAGTGTGATGTATTTGGTGATGTAGTTGGCAGCATTAAAATCATACTTAGCACTTTGACCGATATTATAAGTACCGTTATCATTAAAGAAGTACTCATCATCAAAAGTACCATCAAAATCACAAATTCTATTAGCAGTAGTAATTACGCTAATTCGGTCTGTATCAATAACAGGACTTAAGTTATCTGCAGTACTTGACAGAGTAAATCTAAGTTCAAATGATTTTGCTTCAGACATCTGACGATCTTCGTTGATGCTAGATGCAATCAGTTTTGGTGTGGTAAACCAATTGTTAGCATTCAAATTAACCTCACGATAACTTCCATCTTTCAGGTATGACCTGTTTGTAGATGCCAATGAAGTACTTGTGGTTGGATCTGAGTGAGAAGAATCTCCAAGGGAAGTAGCAGACGTTGTTTTAATTTCAGCAACAAGTTCAGTACCTGGGAGTTCTTTATAAGAAACCATAGGTTCAATATAATTGTACTGAAGATTAGTACTTGCAGTAGCATTCTCACCACCAAAGGTTGTATTTAAATCATCAAGGTTTCTTCTAAGACCACCAAGATCAATTTGATAACTATCTAAAGTAATATACTTCAGGGATGAGTGAGTAGTATTAATCTTGGTCAGAGGAATACCATTCTTGACATATAATTCTACCTTCCACTTATCAGCAGATTTAAATCCCCCTGATGGAACTGATGCTGTAGTAATCTTATCAATCAACTGAATATAATACATTCCAGTAGTACCGTCAACGGCACTTACGGCAGATGGATCATATGAGTAGATATAATCTCCAATCTTTAAGTAACCTGGATTACTTGCAGATGGTGCTGCACCGAGGATACCATTTCTTGTAGGAGATACTGTTTGATCATAAGCAAGTTCAGTAGAATCTTCGTGGAAAAGATCTCTGTTGCCTTTTAATCTAATAGCATTATTTGGAATGCCTCCAGTTGTTCCACCTGCACCTACTTGACCATTCCAGTTAGAATATAGATCAGCATAAATTTCGGTACTAACTCCTTTAATTTCAACAAATGAAGCATTATCATACATGTTGTGGTTTGCATGATGAACCTTCATAAATCCATTACCTGTACTTGTATTAGTATAGTTAATAGTTAATTCAACAGGATCAGGTCTGAGTTTTTTGAAGAACAGATTACCAGAGTTATCATTTACAAAATTAATTTGTGGTTTTTCATTAATCTTAAACTTACATCTGTAAATCTTGAACTTCATATCTTGATATTCAGCAGTAGTCCAAGTAGATGCGTTTTGAGATTTGAACAGCACACCAGCATATGGTTGCTTAGAGATTCTCTCTCCACTCAAATCATCTTTACCCATTTCAGACAACCATACATTATACTCAACTGATGCAGTCAAAAGAACAAAGCAATACTCTTTTCTCTCTGCCAAATATACTGGGGTTGTGAATACAAATGTGGTGGATGCAGTAGCATCATCAGAAACAGATACATCAGATGGATCTTTATTGATTGTAGCAAGAACTGTAGGAGAAGGATAACCATTTACCATTTCTCTAATCTGCATGGTAACAGGCAGATTATCATCCTTAGTTCTGAAGTATACATCAATTTTGCTGATAAAACAACCACCTGCATTCTCAATTAAGAATGATTGTGCTAATGGGTCATACCAACCACTATCTCTTGTGCTAGAACTACTTGAGGTTACGATTCTGTTGTCAGT
>Ga0255751_10002585_pt1 | contig 16819 bp, 9 predicted proteins | sample 071ome_20_FD_179951 | JGI IMG/M metagenome (GOLD analysis project Ga0255751, IMG submission 179951) | Coastal salt marsh microbial communities from the Groves Creek Marsh, Skidaway Island, Georgia - 071412BT metaG (version 2) | ecosystem: Environmental > Aquatic > Marine > Intertidal zone > Salt...
GCTATTGCCGAGGGACTTGTCGATGAGAACACCCTTGTGCTGCACACCACCGCAGCCACACTCGGCGAGAGTGGTTCCGGTTTGATACCGCTCAAGGAAAGTTGGGCGGCCCGATTTTTATAGCATGAAAAAAGCGACCCAAGGGTCGTTTTTTTCTTTTCCTAAAGTCGTTTAGAATACGGCCTGTGCAATTTGATGAATGTTCGCACTCTTGCCCATGCTGTAGTAGTGCAGGACTGGAACTCCCGCCGCTCTCAACTCCTTGCTTTGCTGAATACACCATTCGATGCCCAACTGCTTCACCTGTGCATTATCCTTACACTTAATGGCTTGAATGGCCAATTCGTCTGGGATATCCACATGGAAGATTTGCGGTAAAATGCTCAATTGACGCTTGGTTGACAATGGTTTTAGTCCAGGAATAATAGGAATTGTAATTCCCGCCTCGCGGCACTTATCTACGAATGCAAAGTACTTCGAGTTATCAAAGAATAGCTGCGTAACGATATAGTCTGCCCCGGCTTCCACTTTGGCCTTCAAATGCTCAATGTCAATGTTCAACGAAGGTGCCTCAAAGTGCTTCTCTGGATACCCGGCTACCCCGATACAAAAATTCGTCGACATTGAGTTTTGCAAGTCGTGATCAAGATACTTCCCATGATTCAACTCTTTGATCTGCTTAACCAAATCAATGGCAAAGGCATTGCCCTCGGGGTGCGGCGTAAAATAACTCTCGTGCTTGGCCTGATCTCCCCGCAGTGCCACCACATTCTCAATGCCCAAGAAATTCAAATCAATCAACAAGTTCTCCGTATCCTCCTTTGAGAATCCCCCACACAACACGTGCGGCACGGTCTCCGTATCATAGCGGTGCATAATGGCAGCACAAATACCCACCGTACCTGGGCGTTTACGCACCACCTTCTCCTGAAGTAACCCGTTCTCGAGACGCTTGTACACCGTTTCTTCGCGGTGGTAGGTAACATCAATGAAAGGCGGCTTGAATTCCATCAACGGATCGATGTTATCGAAAATTTCTTGTGCCTTCTGCCCCTTCAATGGCGGCAAAATCTCAAAGGTGAACTCACAACCCTTGGTGTTCGCTAGTATATCTGTAATCTTCATATCAATAATTTAAGTTGGGGGCCAACCACTTCTCGGCTAGCTCCACACTAATCCCACTCATTGTGGCATAGGCCTCTATTTGGTCTTTGGCCAATTTACCCACAGCGAAATATTTGCTTTCCGGGTGGGCGAAGTAATACCCGCTGACACTAGCCGCAGGGTACATCGCTAGACTTTCGGTCAACGACATGCCGATCTCTTCCGCTTTAAGGAGTTCGAAAATCTTGGCCTTATCCAAATGATCCGGACAAGCTGGATAGCCCGGTGCCGGACGTATTCCTCGGTACTGCTCAGCGATAAGTTCATCATTTGTGAGCTGCTCCTCGGGTGCATAGCCCCAGAATTCACGACGGATGCGCAGGTGCAGGTATTCGGCTAGGGCCTCGGCCAATCGGTCCGCAAGCGCCTTCAACATCAATGCGTTGTAATCGTCCATTGCTTCCTCGTAACGCTTTAAAGGCCCCTCCATGTCTAGACCTGCGGTAACGGCGAAACAGCCCATATAATCTTGGACCGTGCCCTCAGGTGCAATGAAATCTGCCAAGCTCTGGAACTTTGACTTTTCTCCCGTTTGGCGCAATGTATAAAAACTACCCAATGCACCATTCTCACCGAGCTTAATCTCCTCACCAGCACTATTTGCGGGGAAAATCCCATAGGCCGCTTTCAAAGTAAGCCACCCGTCTTTTTTGATATCTCGAAGCATGGCTTGGGCATCTTTGAAAAGCTTCTGTGCTTCTTCACCGACAACAGCGTCCTCAAGAATTCTCGGGTATTTTCCAAAAAGCTGCCACGTCTGGAAGAACGGGGTCCAATCAATGTATGGAATAACATCCGCAACGGCGATATCGTGTACTTGCTTGCTCCCAATGAATTTTGGGGTCGGCACGGTGTTCGCATCAAAGACCAATTTTGGCTTATGCTGCTGGGCAAATTCGAAAGGCACCAAGGCTTTGCGCTCGCGTTGTTTAGCATAGCCTTCACGCACCTTATCCAATGATGCTTTCTCTTGCAAAATATAGGTAGGACCTTCCTCCGACAATAGTTTTGAACTCACTCCTACAGCGCGGCTCGCGTCACTTACGTGCATTACCGCTCCGCTGTATTCTGGGTCAATCTTAACCGCCGTATGTGCTCTAGAGGTCGTCGCACCACCGATCAGTAATGGAATGTTCATTCCTAAACGTTCCATCTCTTTAGCAATGTGAATCATCTCATCCAGTGAAGGCGTGATCAAACCACTGAGTCCTAAAATATCTACTTGGTGCTCTTGGGCAGCCTGCAGAATTTTCTCCGGCGGCACCATTACTCCAAGATCTATGATTTCAAAGTTGTTACATGCGAGTACAACACCCACAATGTTCTTACCAATATCGTGTACATCCCCTTTCACGGTAGCAAGCAAGACCTTTCCAGCACTGGAACTTCCGCCTTCTGCTTTTTCAGCCTCGAGGTACGGCAATAGATAAGCTACAGCCTTTTTCATTACTCGGGCGCTCTTCACCACTTGTGGCAAGAACATTTTCCCTTCTCCAAAGAGGTCCCCTACGACGTTCATTCCGTCCATAAGTGGTCCCTCGATGACCTGAAGTGGGCGGTCGAACTGCTGGCGTGCCTCCTCGACATCCTCGTCAATGAATTCTGTGATTCCTTTAATGAGGGCATTTTCCAAACGCTTTGCAACGGGCTCATTACGCCATTCGAGAATCTTTGTTTCATCCTTAACCGTTCCAGCCACAGTCTGTGCAAAGTCAAGCAGGCGCTCCGTCGCATCGTCTCTGCGGTCAAGGAGAACGTCCTCAATGTAGGTCATGAGCTCCTTGTCCACCTCTTCGTACACCTCAAGCATCGTTGGGTTCACAATCCCCATGTCCATGCCGTGCTGGATGGCGTGGTACAAGAAGGAGGCGTGCATGGCTTCACGGACCGTATTGTTACCGCGGAAGCTGAAACTTACATTACTAACCCCACCACTAACCTTGGCGTAGGGAAGGTTTTCTTTAATCCATTTTGTCGCTCGGAAAAAATCCAAAGCGTTCAATCGGTGCTCCTCCATACCGGTGGCAACCGGGAAAATGTTGGGATCGAAAATGATGTCTTCCGGTGGGAATCCAACCCTTTCTACAAGCACCTTGTACGAGCGTTCACAGATTTCAATACGACGCTCGTAATTATCCGCTTGTCCATCCTCGTCAAATGCCATGACGATAACGGCCGCGCCGAAGCGCTTGATGGTGGTGGCTTGCTGAATAAACTCGGCTTCTCCTCCTTTCAATGAAATGGAGTTAACGACCGATTTTCCTTGCACACACTTCAATCCCGCTTCAATAATCTCCCATTTCGAAGAATCAATCATGATGGGAATGCGCGCGATATCGGGCTCTGCCGCAATAAGGTTCAGGAATGTCGTCATGGCTTCCACGCCATCAATCATCCCCTCATCCATGTTAACATCAAGGATTTGAGCGCCGCCTTCTACTTGTCGCGTGCGATGTCTAGCGCTTCATCAAACTGACGCTCTTTGATCAAACGCAAAAACTTACGCGAACCCGTTACGTTCGTGCGCTCACCGACGTTCACAAAATTTGTTTCGGGCGTAATAATCAGCGGTTCCAGCCCGCTGAGTCGCATGGGTCTTGGAGGCAGATTATTGGACATAGTTTCTCGGGCTATAAGTTTTCGCTACATCGGCAATAGCCTTAATGTGAGCGGGTGAAGTGCCACAGCATCCACCAATAATATTGACAAGATTCAAGTCTAGGTATTCTTTGATCTGCGCCGCCATTTCTGCCGGTGTCTCGTCATATTCCCCAAAGGCATTGGGCAATCCCGCATTGGGATGTGCACTAACTGCAAACGGAGCTTTAGAATCGAGCGTTTGCAAATACGGCATCAACTGCTTTGCACCCAAGGCACAATTCAAGCCAATACTTAACAATGGCGCGTGGCTTACGGATATCAAAAATGCTTCCGTCGTTTGACCACTGAGTGTTCTACCCGAAGCATCAGTGATAGTCCCACTGAGCATGATGGCTACTTCACGTCCCGATTCCTCGATGGCATCTTGTGCAGCAAATAAAGCTGCCTTTGCGTTTAGGGTATCAAAGACCGTTTCTATCAATAGTGCATCTACCCCGGCCTTCACCAAGGAAACACATTGCTCGTAATACGTGGCTTTGAGGTCATCAAAACTCACCGCTCGGTAGCCCGGGTTGTTCACATCGGGGCTTAGCGAAGCTGTTTTATTGGTCGGTCCTACGGAACCTGCGATGTATTTGGGCCCTTCTCCACCTTCGTTGTAGTAGGCCTCAATAGCATTCTTCGCACAGTTTACAGAAGCAACATTTAATTCATCCACGAGATCACCCATATGATAATCCTCCATGCTGATGCTGTTACTATTGAAGGTATTGGTCTCCAGAATGTCCGCACCGGCGCGCAAGTACTCCAGATGAATCTGCTCAATGGCGTGCGGCTGCGTAATGGACAACAAGTCGTTATTCCCTTTGAGCGGGTGGGCATAATTGGCAAAGCGTTCGCCACGGTAATCGGATTCTTCAAACTTATAGGCCTGAATCATCGTACCCATGGCACCGTCAAGTACCAAAATGCGTTCTTTTATTCTATTGCTTATGGTCATCATCTTGATTGGTATGTGCTTCAAGAAAGCTGGACAGATGACCGTCGATGACTGTATCATTCCCTCATTTGGGTGGGTTGTGGCACCCGGCACTTCCGGGTTGCCAAGACATCTAAGGGCCCATTCCCTCCGTCTTTCTTGATAGCGAGACAAAAGTAGAGCGTAAATTTTTAAATTTTCAAACTCGTAGGAGTCAATTTCAATTTGTTTTCTACTTTTGACGCCGTGGAAGGATTTGACTGCTTGCAACCACAGTAAAAAATGCTAAATACAGTTCTTAGCATCTCGCAGGGCAAGCAGAATACTTCTTCACCAAGCTAATTACAACCCTAAACAAAAATAGAGATGGCTTATTTCTTTACTTCTGAAAGTGTATCTGAAGGGCACCCAGACAAAGTGTCTGACCAAATTTCGGATGCCATTATCGACAACTTCTTGGCCTTCGATCCGCAATCGAAAGTAGCCGTTGAAACACTAGTTACCACCGGTCAAGTAGTATTGGCCGGTGAGGTCAAGTCTTCTGCATACCTCGATGTTCAAAGCATAACGCGTCGAGTGATCGAGCGCATTGGCTACACGAAGAGTGAATACATGTTCGAGGCAAATTCGTGTGGTGTATTGAGCGCCATTCACGAGCAAAGCTCAGATATTAACCAAGGTGTTGACCGCGGTTCCATCGAAGACCAAGGTGCCGGTGATCAAGGAATGATGTTCGGTTATGCTTCTAATGAAACCGAGAACTACATGCCATTGGCATTGGACTTGAGCCACAGAATCCTAAAGAAATTGGCCGAGTTCCGTCGCGACGGCAGCCAGATTGATTACCTACGTCCGGATTCAAAAAGCCAGGTGACCATCGAATACGGCGATGACCACAAACCTCAGCGTATTGAAGCCATCGTAGTAAGTACTCAGCACGACGACTTCGGCCCAACGGACGAAGCCATGTTGGCGAAAATCAAAAAAGACATCGTTGAGCTGGTCATCCCTGCAGTGAAGGCAGAACTTCCCGCACACATTCAAGCGTTGTTCGGCGACGACATCAAATATCACATCAACCCTACGGGTAAATTCGTGATCGGTGGACCGCACGGAGATACTGGATTGACCGGCCGTAAAATCATCGTAGATACTTACGGCGGTAAAGGTGCACACGGTGGCGGTGCTTTCTCAGGAAAGGATCCATCTAAGGTAGACCGTTCGGCGGCCTATGCCACGCGTCACGTTGCAAAGAACTTGGTAGCGGCAGGTATTTGTGATCAAGTATTGGTCCAAGTCTCTTATGCTATTGGAGTAGTAGAACCTATGGGTGTGTTCGTAGATACTTACGGTACCGCCAAAGTTGATTTCACAGACGGAGAGATTGCTGCGAAAGTTAAAGAGATCTACGACTTCCGTCCAGGATTGATTGAGCAAGAATTGAAATTGCGTCAGCCCATGTACAGCGAGACTGCTGCCTACGGCCACATGGGACGCGAGCACGAGGTAGTGACCAAGACCTTTACCAGCGCAGATGGCAAATCTGAAATCAGCGTAGATGTAGAGCTCTTCACATGGGAACGCCTAAACTTCGTTGACAAATTCAAAGCCGCATTCAACGCCTAAAGCGCGGTTTTAAATACAGTGTAAAAAAAAAACCCGAGCCTGCGGCTCGGGTTTTTTATGCTCTACATATAGGTCGTCCTACCGCACCACGGAGATGGTCTCTCTCCACAATCCGCTATTGCCGCGCAGAACTATCTGATAAGTGCCTGCTGGGAGATTGCTCAAGTCTAGGTCCTCGACAAACGGTATATCGAGGATCTGTGCTCCAGTGCTGTAATAGAGAATGATGCGCTCGGCCGCACTGCATTCAATATGCAAAGAGCCCGATGTCGGATTTGGATACAGCGCAGCTTCTAGGGCTTGCTCGCGGATGCCAATACCACTGGTTACAATAATAGCATTATTGGTTGATCCAGAACAACCCGCACTGTTAGTCACTAACAAAGTCACGATGAACGTTCCTTTGTTTTGGTAGGTATGCTGCGGGTTCGGCGTAGTAGAGTTATTACCGTCTCCAAAGTACCACTGCCATGAATTCGCATACATCGAAGAATCGATGAACTGAACCGTCGTGCCAGCCTGCACCGTATCAGGGAATTCCGAAGCAACATAAAGCACATCGTTCAAGATGACTGTCTTGAAGGTCGTATCTGAACCGCCTGAATTGCTCGTCACCAACATCACCGAATACGTACCTGGCTTGTTGTAGGTATGCTGAGGGTTCACGGCGCCAGAGAATTGGCCATCACCAAAATCCCAGAAATATTGCGAACCATTTGAACTCTCATTATTAAATGAAACAGATCCGTCGCAGGCATTCTGAATTTGAAACTGAAAATCTGCCGTAGGTGCAAACACCACATTAGCTAGTAATGAAATTACTTGTAAACTATCATTATTGAAAATTGTCAGTATCCCACTTTCAACACCGCTATTAGTAGCCGTAAATGTAATATGAAGCCATTGAGATGCACCCGGAGCTATAGTTTGTTGAGTCCAATTAGACACAAAATGTGAGTTAGTTGAAGTTATGTTTCCAATGGAAAGATCAGTACATCCATCATTCTCAATTAGTATGCTATCTACGACTGGAACAGTACTGTATACACTTCCAAAATTTAGTGCTGTAGTACTCAGGCTCATATCCGGTTCGCTAACAACATGAACTATCAATGGAACTTGGTAGGTTGGGTCGCCTGGATCATTAGTTTCAAAAATAACAGATGCATTATAAGTGCCTAATGCGAGATTTGAGACTGTCACCAATATGCTTTTTGAAATGGTAGCACCAACACTCAATGTTCCTGTAGATACTCCAATTGGACTAGCCCAGGCAACATCTTCTTTTTGCCATACATGCACCAAACAAGATTGACCGGAAACAGAATTGTGGTTATAAGAGTATAATTGAATGGTCAAATACCCTGCATTCACAATAGTTGATGCTTGTCCCCCTGTTATATAACCACTTATTGTATCGTTTGAATAATCGTTGACATTATTATCATACAAGGTCTGAATATAGGCACCATTTGCATATAGATAAAAATAATTACTTGTTTGGCTGTATTCACCGTTAAGTATAATTTCATAGAAGATGGTATCCGAATCTATGATATTATTGAACGTATATCCTAATGAATTACTATAGTTAGGAGCCGTATAAAGCCAAGATTGTGTGTATGAAGAATCATAAACTTCTACCACATCTACATAATATGAGAGTTGAGCTTGTCCATTATTTGAAATAGTATATGGCACGGTAGCGAAGCCATTACATTTATTAACTATAATATTCATACTAGAAGGGGACACACTTATGTCCGATGCGCCGACAATAGTTGCAGTTAAGCAACGATGGACAGTATCAACCGTCGAATAAATTGATAATGTGTCACTCACACTACCGAGTGTACTCTGATAGAGTGAAACAGCAATATATCCTGTATCACCTGGAGCGATATTCAAATTCACGCTTCCTGTAGTAAAGGAATTACCGGCTGTTGCCGCAGAAGTTATATATAGTGTATCACATCCTGCATTATAAACAGGGACATCTTTTGTGTGCATCACATTTTGATATGATGGTCCGAAATCTAAACAACTACTATCAATTAAACTTTCACCTTGGCCGTTTACAGTAAAGTTCACAGGTATAGAAAACACTGGATTAGATGGGTCATTTGTGGATATTGTAATGTTTAAATTATAAACTCCAGCCGCAAGAGTATCAGCGTGGGCTGTTCCTATTACAACGGATGTATCACCTCCAAGGGTATTACCAGTTGTTAGGTCGAAAGTGAGCCAGTTAATTCCGGTTGCTTTTTCACTTAATGTACTTTCAAAAATGTTGTCTAATATTTTGGTAATATCAGGATATACAGTGTTGAAGTTGAATCCATAGTAAATTACCTCACCATCCCCTAAAGGGAAATAGCTTAATGCCTGACGATAGTAGGTGTTGTATACTAAATACACATACCCTGAATTATAAATGTAAGCGTCAAGCACCGCCGACTGCGGTACAAAAGAAGAACTGACACCTTGTATATATGGATGGGTTGAATAGCTACTATTTACGTAATGGGTATAATTCGTGTAATTTCCGTAGTAATATCCAGTAATGAAATTCATATCCAAGATATTGTCAACGTAGGTGCTCCCCATTATTAACATTTTACCACCATCATTAATCCATGAAGACATGTCATTTTGTATTGAGGTGTAATCCGAGGATACAGAAGAATTGGTTATAGGAGGAAAAATTACTAAATCCGCCCATCCAAGCTCATTTGGAATTGCCGATGTGCTCGTAACAACCTTTATATCGACGTCTTCAACGGTAGCCATATAGTTTTGGAAATTACTCCAAAGCGTAGGGTAAACATTGCTATTCACCAATAGCACATTCAATACCTCTCCTGATGATACTGTCCAATTCAGGTTCGTATTAAATGCAGAATTACCAAAAGCAATATTAAATGAAGCGCTATCTCCACAATTTTGAGTGCTTACATTTATTGCATTGGTGTTAGCCCACGCTGAAGGAGATGCATCTATGTAACCAGAATAACAAACCGGCCAAGTTGTATCGCTAGTGACTATGAACACTGTATCATATAAAGGACCAAACGTAGTTGGCTGGATAGTTACTACCACTAAATCACTATCTAAAATTGCAATTGAACTAGAAACAGCCACAGCTGAAATTGCGTTACTTGAAGTGTATATGGTCCCAATTGAAAGACTATCACAACCCAGGTTAGCTACGTATAAAGTATCGTACGTAACACTTCCTTGAATCAACGTATCCAAATCGAAGCAAGAACTCCTATTTATAAATGTTTCTGATTCACCATCTAAGGTCAAATTGACTAAAAGTGTCAAACTGCTATCAATTGGATCATTTGAATTGATATATGCAGTGTATTGATAATACCCTTCTATTAAGCTATCGGAATAGATGCTCATGTAAACTAACTGCGAGTCTCCCGAAGTGATAGTATCATTAGCCGGATTGAATGAAATATCAGATGGATTTGCACATGGTACTCCACAGTTTGCCCCAAAAGAAGCCATTTGTGTCCCTAAATTCGTGGCAGATGTATTTGTATAGGAGGCTATGACAGTACCATTTTCAATAACATTCAATCCTATTTCCGACTTGTAACTTCCGGTTGCTGTCACGACAATACTATAGGTATCCCCAGAACATAACATAACACTTTGTGTGTAGGTGTAACCTGTGTAAAATGAGCTTCCCATAGTGTACAGCACATTACCATCCGAATCAAGTAAATCCACCAAGGCTCCATTCCAACCATCACCATAAGAATCTGTCAACTGTATCGTGAACATGCAAGAAGCAGTTGAATTTGCTGAAACTGCATCCATTTGATAATTCAGTGGTTGCTGTCCGTCATTATAAATCCAAAAAGGAATCACCACGGAATCAGGACAACCAGATACAGAAATATTAAAAATAGAGCTGTCTAATTTTATGGATGCTGCATCATAAGCTTGAGCACTTAAATACACCACAAAACTAGAATCAGGAGTAAACACTTCGATTGAGTCTAAGTAAACACCCGCTAGAGGGGCGTTAAAACTATAATCTAAATAGGCAGTATCATTGGCTTGGATATTCGTTAAAGTTGCTGAGAGATTTGTCGAATTGACCCGAATAGAATCTACTTCTAGTAATGAACACCCCGTATTTTGCACTCGTAAAGAGTCAATGAAATTTTGACCGGTGGGTATTAGACCTAACTGAATGGTGTCACTTTGAGGGGTGAATTCATATCCCCCTATAACATTGATATTTACAGGAATAGTATCTAAGTTAATCAATGTATCGTTGGATTGAACCGTTATATAAGACGTATATGAACCTGCAGCTAATCCCGTCGCATCGAATTCAAGACTAAAGGTAGAACTGTTACCCGCAAGCACAACAGTAGAAGAAGGACTCACCGTCAAACGACTAGGCTCTGACCCGTACCCGATACGAATGTCATCTACGAATGAAACATCACTTGAGTAATCATTTACCAGACGTAAGTAACTGACATAATCTGCTTGCGTATTTGATGTTGGGTTTAAAAAGCTAAAGCTATCATAATATACCCCGTTGATATACATGTCGAAAGTCTCCGTCGACCAATCAATGTTGCGGTATTCTATATGTGTCCAATTTCCGAGTGAATTAGAAACGTATTCGAACCCTAAGTATCCGCTTAAGGTTTTTCTGCGGATACCTAGCCTACCATCACTATACCAGAAAGTATATCCCAAGATGGATGGGTTAGTTGAATTTCCACTTGACATTTGAAATTTACATGCACGGTATCCAGAAGTATTTGCACGAGTTCGATACGAGAAATAGGTCGGTTGAAATCCTGGTCCACCATCAGCTACTGGAATACTTACGGGTTCAGTTGATGAGGCGCTTGTCACCCTCAGAGAATGGGTTCCCTGTGCTGCAACAGTAGATCTTGTTAAAGATGCACTACCGGAAAGCATGGTTGCCCCTTCCAAATCATTGTCAAAATGGATGTGTTCCGACCCAGATGTATCAAATACTTCGACATTTGCAGTCAATGGTCCGGCACCGGTATCATTCGAAAGTGTCCAATATTCTGTATGGATTGTACCACAAGGTACATTCATATTGATCGGATTAGTAAATGCCAATAAAGAAGGGGCACTAGAAATGTTGATGCTTATTGTAGTGGTGTCTGAAGCGTTACAATTAGTTGCAACAAGCGTTACTGTATTTATACCAGGACTAGTAAAGGCATGGCTCGGATTTTCTTCGGTTGAAATTGTTCCGTCCCCAAAATCCCAATAATATTCACCCGCATTTGATGACGTGTTTACAAACTGAATAGGGATATTATAATTCTGATTCGGGGCTGAATATGCACAATTCGCGGTGGGTGTACTGCTTGATGATGTACTCCAACTTGCAACAAAACCTGATGCGTTACCATAATAATTAGTATAGAATCGAATGGTAAGTGCTCCAGAGGCCCCTAGAATAGGGTTGCCATTGTTTGGTAAGGTTGATGAAGAACCTGAATAGTAACCCAAATATGTAGAACCTGATAAACCTGCGCCATCATAAATTTGAACATAATCACTTCCATGGTACAGATTCCAATTTGTAAATGATAAACTAACAGTATCATTACCGGGCGGATTTATAACAACATAACCGTTATTGTATGAAGTATAATTACCGTTAATACCGCCTCCATCTACCAGAATACCAGAACATTCGGATGTTGTATCAGTTGAGCCATCAATTGGCATAGAAACTATTGTTGACTGGGCAGCAAGACCAAATGAAAGTAAGAGCAGAAAGAGTACGCGATTCATCAAGAAAAATAATTTGTCCAAATATAAAAGCATAGGGTCATCATTAGGTACGTAAATGAGTTAACGATGTGCTATTCATAATTTTTGATTTTTGAAATATAGATAAAAGTCAAGTTTCTATGAACCCTACAGTCCCTACCTTTGTCATAGTATTGATTGAGCACCATGATAGAAACAGATTTACTCATAATTGGCGCAGGACCTACGGGTCTTTTCACCGTATTTGAGGCGGGGTTATTGAAGATGAAATGTCACCTGATCGACTCCCTTCCACAACCCGGGGGACAATTGGCCGAAATCTATCCAAAGAAACCTATTTACGACATCCCAGGATATCCTGTAGTGATGGCGGGAGAATTGGTGGACAACCTCATGGAGCAAATCAAACCGTTCAACCCAGGGTTTACCCTTGGGGAAAGTGCGGTAACCATTGAAAAATGTGAAGACGATTCTTTCATCGTTACTACAGATAAAGGTACCCAGCACAAGGCCCCATCAGTGGCCATTGCAGGGGGCTTGGGAGTGTTCACCCCACGCAAACCACCCATCGAAAATCTACCTGCCTTCGAAGATAACGGCGTAGACTACATCGTTCGTGATCCTGAAAAGTTCCGCGATAAACGTGTGGTGATCTCCGGAGGTGGGGACAGCGCATTGGACTGGACAGTGTTCTTGGCGGATGTTGCAAGTGAAGTGAGTTTGGTACATCGCAGAACCTCGTTCCGCGGACATTTGGATACGGTGGATAAGGTGCAAGAATTGGCCCAACAAGGAAAAGTGAAACTCATCACGAATGCTGAAGTAGTGGATGTTCATGGCACGGACCAATTATCTCAGGTCACCATCAAGCAAAAAGGTGCAGATGACCTGCATATCGATTGTGACCACTGGCTTCCACTGTTTGGACTGACCCCTACCCTCGGCCCTATTGGGGATTGGGGATTGGAAATTGAAAAGAACGCTATCGTTGTGGACAATGCGACGGATTACCGCACCAACATCGAAGGCATCTACGCCATTGGCGATGTCAATACCTACCCTGGCAAACTCAAGCTCATTCTTTGTGGTTTCCACGAGGCCACCATCATGGTACAAAGTGCCTTTAAGCGTGCCTTCCCGGATAAAAAGCTTTCGTTCAAATACACTACCGTCATGGGTGGCGTAGGCAGCCTCGAATAAACATGTCCGATATCACCGTACACATCATAGACCGCGAAGGTGTGCAACACGATGTTGCTGCCCCAACCGATATGAACATGAACCTCATGGAGGTGTGTAAGGCTTATGAGTTGCCGGTCAAAGGGACCTGTGGCGGCATGGCCATGTGCGCTTCCTGTCATTGCTACATTGAAAGCGACCATGAGCTGAACGAACCTTCTGAAGATGAGGAGGATATGCTCGATCAGGCCTTTTTCGTTGAGGATAACAGCCGATTGGGGTGCCAGATTTTCATGAAAGAAGAGCTCGACGGATTAACCGTAAGACTGGCGGAGGAAAGCGAATAATTCCATCAATATCATCTACCCACCTTCCTTCCATCAAACTTGAATGTTATCTTAGCGGGATTCAGATCTATCCCATGAAAAAGACATTCATACTCCTGACCGCAATGCTCGTTTCTTTTGGAAGCATTGCACAACAAAGCATCGACCTAAGCACCCTCTGGCAACGCTACGCCTTTTATGCAGGGGGCATCAGCGGATTGCGCAGCATGAACGACAGCAAGCATTATACCGCACAAGGTGAAGGAACCATCGAGAAATACAGCTACGTGACTGGTGAGAAGGTAGCCACCTTGCTCGATGTAAACTTCCTGGCTCAAGAGGAAGATCGCGTGCCAAATTTCGACAGCTACACCCTTTCTAACGATGAGCAGTGGGCGTTGCTTGAAACTGAGACCGACCAAATTTATCGTCGTAGCTCAAAAAGCGTCGTCTATGTCGTGAATCTGCAATCGTTGCAAGCCACTAAGATTCGTCCAGAGAAAATAAGCAACGCTACCTTTTCTCCTGATGGTGAATATGTAGCTTATGTGATGGATAACAACTTGTACATCTACGACATCAGCGAAGATGCACACATCCGCATCACCTCAGACGGCAGCTTCAACCATATCATCAATGGGGCAACAGACTGGGTATATGAAGAAGAATTTGCCATTGTTAAGGCATTTTGGTGGTCGCCAAATTCTGATAAAATTGGCTTCCTAAAATTTGACGAAAGCAATGTCCGCAGCTTCAATATGGACATTTATGGGAAGGAATTATATCCCAATCCTTACACCTTCAAATACCCTAAAGCTGGCGAAGATAACAGCGTAGTGACCGCACAAATCTGGGACATGAGCAGCGGTGCCGTAAGCAATGTATTGACGGATGTCGACTACGAATATTTACCGCGCGCCAAGTGGTCGAATGAAAACACTTGGGTCATCAGCACCCTAAATAGATTGCAAAACACCTTCGACCTCTACGCCGTGGATGCCACTTCAGGAAATACTACAAACATTTACCACGAGGAGGACGAGAAGTATTTAGAAATCAGCGACGAACTGTACTTTTTGGAAGACGGCTCGTTCATCATCTTGAGCGACAGAGACGGCTGGAACCATTTATACCACATTGCCTCGAACGGAAAGGTCAAGCGCCAAATCACCAAAGGAGATTTCAATGTCACGACCTTCTATGGTATTGATAACAACAAGCGTTTGTACTACCAAAGCTCTGAGGCCAGTGCCACAGAACGCAACATTTACAGCATCAAATTAAATGGTTCTGGTAAAGTCACTCTTGCCGGCCGACAAGGCACGAATAATGCGACCTTTACTCCGGACATGAGGCTCTTTGTAAACACCTTCAGTGCAGAAGGACAACCTACCAGAGTTACTCTTGTGGAGTCACGAAAAGGAGAAGAAATACGCACCATTAAAACCAACGAGCGTGCGGAAAAAGCCCTCGAAACGTACACGTACACCCCTAAGGAGTTCTTTACCGTTTCAACGCCGTCTGGCGGCGACTTGAACGCCTGGATGATCAAGCCAGTAGATTTTGACGAGAGCAAGACCTACCCCCTATTCATGTTTGTATACGGCGGGCCAGGCAGCCAAACCGTCATGAACAGCTATGATGCGTTCCGAGGCATGTGGTTCCAGATGTTGGCGAACGAGCTAGATATCATTGTCGCCAGTGTCGAGAACCATGGGACAGACGGTCGCAGCGAGGAGTTTAAAAAGAGTACATACGGTCAGATGGGGAAACTCGAGACGCGTGATCAAACAGAGGCGGCATTGGAATTGGCCAAGCGTCCGTACATCAACGGGGATCGCATCGGTGTTTTTGGGTGGAGCTACGGAGGCTACATGGCGTCCAATTGTTTGTTCCAAAGCCCAGAAGTCTTCAAAATGGCCATTGCCGTGGCACCAGTAACGAACTGGCGATTCTATGATAACATCTATACGGAGCGCTATATGGGCTTGCCTTCGGATAATGGCGACGGCTATGATGCCGATAGTCCGCTCTCGCATGTGGACGGCCTTCAAGGCAAATACTTACTGATCCACGGAACTGGAGATGATAATGTACACGTACAAAACTCTATGCGCATGGTGGAGGCCTTGGTGCAAGCCGATAAGGATTTCGATTGGTTCGCCTACCCGGATAAAAACCACGGCATCTATGGAGGCAATACCACGATGCACTTGTACCGTATGATGACCGAATTCATTGAAGAGAATTTATAAGAATTGGCCCCTAGCCGCTCTTAGAAATAAAATGTATACTTGTTGAACACAAAAAACACCTGAAACATGAGTGATCAATCTATGAAGCATCCACCAGCGCTGTGGACGCTGTTTATGTCGGAAATGTGGGAGCGTTTCTGTTACTATGGAATGCGCGCCCTATTGACCCTCTTTCTCATCGAATCGATGATGAAAGGCAACTCTGAAGCGTTCTTGATTTACGGAGCATATACCGCACTAGTCTACGCTGCGCCAATTCTCGGGGGCCGATTAGCCGATAAATACCTAGGGTATCAATATGCCATCATGCTCGGTGCCGTATTGATGTCTATCGGTGAATTCCTCATCGTAGCGAGTACTGATATTTTGGACCTCGATACCGCAGTTCGCGATACTCTTATGCTTATTGGTATGGGTGGTTTGATCGTAGGTAATGGGTACTTCAAAGCGAACATTTCAACCATCGTAGGTAAACTCTACAAAGACGGCGATCCTCGTCGCGATTCTGGTTTCACCATCTTCTACATCGGTATTAACATTGGTGCCTTGTTGGCCACCACAGTGGTTGCCGTAGTAGGTAAAAAATATGGTTTCGAATACGGTTTCGGCCTTGCCGGACTAGGGATGCTTGCCGGTCTTTTCATCTTCTGGGGAGGTCGCAAAAAATACGAGCACGTACCAAACATTGCCATTACTGAAGAAGGACGTGAGAAATGGTTGGGCATGGAGCGCTGGAAAACAATCACCCTCCTCTCGCTATTGTTGATTCCATTATGTATGGTGCTCATCTTCAAAAACAACATTTTGATTTACATCTTGATTGCCATCTTTATTTTGGTAGTCTTCCAATTGATTTCTGCCGGCGTCAAAGAAGGCGGTGTCTGGAGAGA
>Ga0255751_10002607_pt1 | contig 16754 bp, 10 predicted proteins | sample 071ome_20_FD_179951 | JGI IMG/M metagenome (GOLD analysis project Ga0255751, IMG submission 179951) | Coastal salt marsh microbial communities from the Groves Creek Marsh, Skidaway Island, Georgia - 071412BT metaG (version 2) | ecosystem: Environmental > Aquatic > Marine > Intertidal zone >...
TCGCCCCAGAACATCCATGACTGTGGTGACTGAATTTTTCAACCCCATGAGCACGGCTTCTCGACGCATCGGGTGAATAGACAGATCTCTAGACGTCGCTTGTTCCGCTACAATCGCCAAGAACGTTGTAAGACACATCACCTTTGCAGTCTGGGACGTCGTCTCGTCTTCGTTGAACGCCGCGAGCGTCTGATCTACGACGCTATTTGGATCCCAAGACGGCATCTTACACGCCAGCGCTGCCAAAGCTAAGGAAAGCTGCGTGAGCGTCGCCCGCAGGTCAACGTTGCCGCCGCCGTTCGCGCACCGCTCTGCGAAAAGTTTACACAGTCGCAAGAGTCGAAAGCGCAGCGAATCCCAGTCGATGATGGCGTGCGAGGCTTGCTTCTTCTCATCCTTTGCAACGCAGCGACGCAATAAATCGTGCAGTGTTCGCGCAGAGAACAACGACTCAACGTCCGACGCACCACCGTCGAGGATGGTAAAACACGCTTGCCACGCTCCGTCCGTTTTCACGAACGCGCCGATCCACTCTTCGCTCGCGCGACGTTCCGCGGCATCGTGAGAGCTATAAAAGACGGAGATATGCGCTCGAAAAGCGCGCGATTCGTCGCCGCCGCCGTCAAGGTGACCGTGGCCGTGTCGTTGTTGGACCACGACGCCTGCCATTTTACGCCATAAAGCGACGCCGAGTGACGAGGATGAGCACGAGAAGCGTTGTTAGCGGACCGCTCAGAAACGGGACGTTACCGACGCCATGGGTCAGTCGCAACAGTTGTCGACAACCACGTTTGTATTCTCTTCGCGCCGTCTCAGAAGACGAAGCCGCCGCTCTTGCGGAACAGACAACACGAGTATATGCAAAAAGCTTTTACATAGCATCCAACTTTTTGAAGTCGAGTCAGAAGCTAAAAGCCTTTGCGCTCTATGCGTGGTGTCGAGAGGTTGATCAAATCGTCGACTCCTCGACTGACTCGCGCGACGCAAGAGTCGCGTTGGACGCGACGGCGGATCGGTTAGGCGCGCTGGTGCGCGCAGTAGAAGGTTCGGCGGACTACTACGCCGACGTGGCGTTGCGTTCGGCCTTTAGCAAAGAAATTGAACGTGGTGAATTCGATGTGCAACCTTTCGAGGACATGATTGCTGGCATGCGTCAGGATTTGGACGAAGATGTTCGCTTCGCTACGTTCAGTGACGTGGAGCTCTACGCGTACCGCGTCGCCGGCACAGTTGCGTTGATGATGTTGCCGGTTATCCTCTGTGATGAAGACGAAGTCGATGCAGCGACAAACCAGCTTCGTAGAGACAGAGGCGTAGCACTTGGCATTGCGCTGCAGCTCACGAATATAATTCGTGACGTTGGCGAAGATGCTCGTTTGCGGAAGCGCGTGTACATGTGTGAGGAAGACTTGGCAGCGTTCAATCTCACGCGAGAAGACGTCTTGTCGATGAAAAAGCCCACAGACTCCTACAGAGCGATGATTGAATTTCAAATCAAGCGAGCGCTCGGCTACTACGATGAAGCCTCAAAGGGCCTAGAACTGCTTCCGCTTTCGTCTCGCCCCGCGGTTGCGATCATCGCCGGATTGTATAAGAAAATTTTGTTGTCAGTGAGGGACAACAATTACGACAATCTGAACAGACGCGCATTTGCGAGTACTTGGGAAAAAGTAGCCGCGCTTCCAGGTCTGATTATAGAAGCTTTGGTTGCGAAGTGAGTGCAAAAAGGTAGGTAGAAACTAGTCCGACATTAGAATACAACAGACGCTTAGTACATATTACACGCAACGGCTCTACGCTTCCGCATAAAACGTAAATCAAATCAGTCATCCTCCTCAATTGTTTGATCTGGTACGGCAATTGCTAAGTTTGCCAAAATGGACGCACGCTCTGATGGATGTTCCACTAAAATCAAATGAAAGCAGCCAACACCTTCATTCTCTTCATCGTCTGAAACGTCTACGCGCGCCTCTTGACCGTCGGTGCGAGCACCCACGTGAGCGACATAAAATTCTGGCTGAGGAATTTCACTGACGCTCAGTCCTAGAGCTGCTATTCTATCAGCGATGGAGTTGATAGTACCTTCAAACATCGCTTCCCAGTCCGACACAAAGTGTGTGTTGAAAGGATTGACTACCGTGTTTGGTTTAAGGATCGATCCAAACAACAGCGAGGCGAACAAGTCTATTAATTCATCGATGAGATACTTGCACCACTCGAGGCCTTCGAGAAAGAGCGAAGCCAGACTCGCCACAATCTTGAGAGAGATGTACCAGAAAACGACTCCTTGCAAGCTACGAAAAATCTTCTCCTTTGCAGCGATGACTCGACTCCCATCTTGTTGGCGCTGCATAATCATCATGGACTGTAACCGAAGCGTTTTCAAGTTTCGACTACAGTTTGCCAGCGCGAGCCCAAATGTACCAGGATATAGCAGGTACAAGGCTATCAAAATTGCTGAGCTGTCTACGCGCCGGCACAAGACGTTCACCGCAACCAATCCGACGAAGAATCCGAGGTCAACAAAGAATTCACTTCTTTCTGTAAATCGTCGCGTGATTAACCAACCCTGCGAGATCACGGCGAAAAAACAAAAGAAGACGGCTTGATTGAGGGCGAGGAACGTGAGATACATCCAGGTCTCCGTCTCATCGCCCGACGGAGAGTCGAAAAGAAGCGTCTGAAGTGGAATACCTGCTGAAGTACTAGAAGCGTGGACCCAAAACTGCCTCGCCGCCACCAGCCAAGCTATGCGCGTGAGCATCGCGACGACGAGGAAGAAATGAATCCACGTCGCGATGGACCGCATTTTCCAAAGATACAGTGCATAAGTCACAGCGAGTGCGATCCATAGAATTATGAATCCTAAATAGACGCGCGGGATGGGAACGTAATTAGACCCAAGGTGCTCTCCATTCGGATTGAGCGATTGCGCCACGCCACTCATCGTGATGCGCTCTCCTTCGTCGCACAGGACTACGCCTGCAGAGTATTGATTCTTTGTCAGGACTTGGATTCGCACTTCAGATCCCTCCGACAACGACGATAAGAAACATGAATTGGTACCGTTATAACTATCCAGAGCGAGGACGCAAGCCCCCTCGGCGCCTGCGAAATTCAAAGGAAAGCTTATCTCTGAGTACTGACACAGGACGAGCCAGAGGGAGGGCGTCGGAGAAGACGAAGAGAGCCCCGTCACCGTCAGTTCAAACGTCCCTCCGGTGAGGAAATAGAACCTCTGGAGCTCTGCACTTCCCGTCTCGATACCGTTAGAGTCGATGACGGCGTTACTGAACCTCGACACGAGTGCCTGCGCCGGACGCGTCAAGCAGAGGGCCCCCAGCCACAGTAGAGTGACTGAAGCAGGACGCGTCGAACGCGCCCGCGACGCGAGACGGGCAGCGTGCGTCCGACTACGAGTCATGTCGCGCGCGCGATGACCCACCGCTGTGCGATGACCCACCGCCACCGCCTTGTGGACTGGACGGTTCGTTGTGACGTTACTCGAAGTGTTGTTGCAGGAAGACGTTGGAAAAGATGAAGCCACGTGTCAGTCAGAGTCGCTTCATCACTTCATATCGCGCAGTACGGTGCGTCGGCGACGAAAAGGGTGTCTATCGTCTTCGACAAGCGACTATGACACTCCGTGCGACCGTCTTCCTAGCGTTGTTTCTCATCGCGAGTCTCCGTCGACGCGCGGCGCTCGGACGAAGACTACTGACTGGCATCCAACTGACGCTTCGGCTGGCGAGATTCTCGACGATTCGATGGGTCTTCAAGCTGCTCGGGCTCGTAGCTTACGCCTTGGTTCTTTCTCCAGCGTTTTTGCGAGTTGCGTGGAGTTACTTTACATCCAGAAAAATCATAAGAAGGAGTATCGTGTACGGCAAGCAGCCGCGAAACACTTTGGACGTATTCCTCCCCGAGGGTGCTGATTTCACTAGTGAGCAGTCGGGCACGCTGGACCAGGGTGGAAGATGGGAACCGAGGCATTCTGGTACTGAAGCGATTAAAGATACAGAAAAAGTTGTGCGGCGACCCGTCGTCATCTTTGTCACGGGAGGAATGTGGATCATAGGCTACAAGGCGTGGGGGGCCCTGTTGGCGCAACGGTTGGCCCGCAGAGGAGTGGTGGTTGTTTCGTTAGATTATAGAAATTTTCCGCAGGGTACGATAGGTGATATGATTGCCGACGTGAGTAATGGAATTGGATGGGTGATTGATCGGTTAGACGCGCTCGGTGCCGATCGAAGGCGAGTTTCCGTCGTTGGGCAGAGCGCCGGCGCGCACATCGCCGCTACGGCGCTCTTGCGACAAACAGAGTGGGTCTCGCAAGCGAACGACAACTCCGGGATGTCCTCATCCTTGTGGTCGCCCGCTTCAATTTCAAGATTCATAGGAATATCCGGTGTGTACGCACCAGACGATGAGGCACTGGTTGAGCACGTTCATCGTCAAGGATTGTACAAGCAAGTGTTTTGGAGCATCATGGAGGCAGGTTTCAGCGGCGCTCGCGCTACCGAGGCACTACCTCGTGCGTCACCCGTTTCAATTCTCAAAGAGCCGATCGTCAGGGATAATGTGCGCATTTTCCCTCCAGTCATGCTCTGTCACGGCGAGGCGGATACGTCGGCACCACCTGCTCAGTCAAAGGCTTTCGCCAGAGCGTGCAGAGAAGCAGGCATAGCGTGCGATGAGCACTATTATGCAGGTAAAACACACACAGATCCGTTCGTCACGGACCCCATTCTCGGACAAGACATTCTTTTAGATGATATCACCGATTGTATATTTGGTCGTCGACTCGAGAAATTCGATGAGCGGCCGTTGATACCACCATTCTTAGTGAGCATCGCTCGCCGTTTTGTTCCATTTTAGCAGTACTTCTAGCTTTGTTACAACAACACGACCCCGAGGGTTTGAACGAAACGTCTAAACGATAAACACGCTGCGTGTCATATACGGATACAAAATCAACCACGCGCACGGGCTTTTTGGCGTCGCCTTGTGTGTGCGGGTGTCACGCGATATCCGTCGCCTTCGAGAGTCTGGGCAATCAATACAGTGTTCCCGCTGCCAGCTCCTCTGGACGCAGAGAAAGCTGGCTATCTTCGTCATCCCCCTCCGGGTGGTACCCTTCGAGCGGGCCTGTATCCGCGACTACTTGAAGACGAACCCATCAATGGGCTCCATTCCGGCGCTCCATTCCGGCGCTCGTCTCCACCAAGTCGGTGCCCCCGCCCAGGCGGTTGCAAGCCGAGTCGCTTTGCTTTCGCGTCCAACGCCGCCAATTTTTCGGCGCGTTTCGCCTCTTCCGTCTCGCGAGACCCGTCTGGGGCAGAATCTCTCAACGATTGCGCTCGTTTCAATTCGTCCTCTGCGCGCTCGAGCGCGCGTAAACGCGCCCTCGCGTACGTTTCATTCTTGGCGCGCTGAGTCAATCGAACGCGCTCGGCTCGAGCGCGAGCTCGCGGCCAAATCCACGTCGCGACGAGGACGACGAGCGTGAGGGTCCATCCGCGACGCTCTAAGAAATCTTTCGCTGCGCCTAGAAGATGGACTCGACCCGCGAGTGCGCTCGTCATCGCGCCCTTCAATAACGTAAGTTCAGTCAGTCACACTCAGTGCTCCAGTCCTCTCCTTCCTTCGGCAAACTTCTTCAGTGCGCGCTGCCTCGTCTCGACATGCTTTCGGGACTAGCGTTCACGGATGAAAAGGAGACGAAGAAGGAACTCAAGCGACGACACAAAAAGTCGTCGTCTTCTAGGCACCACAAATCCTCCGTCTCGTCCAAGCGTCCGAGGAGAGCCGACGATGTGACAGATGATGATGGTGCAGGCGGGCGGCTGAATGCGGATCGCGAAGCGTCGCGCACGACGACGGAAAACGATTCGCAACGCTCCCAGCAACCGGTCGGCGAACCGAGCGGTGTTTTTCACGATGAGAAGCAACGTCCTGGCGAAGAAGACGACTTTTTCTCCGCCGCCCTGGCGTCCAAGGAGAGCGGTCGAGGCGACAGAGCGAGAGGGAAAGAGGCAAAAAGACTGGAGGAAGAAGCACGCGTGGCCAAAATCGTTGCGTCTAGAGAACTCAACCCTGAGATGCGCAGTGATGTTGGCGCGTCAACGAGTGCGACGGTAGCGCCGCCGCCTAGCGTCGTGGGCGACGGCGGCGCCAGTTGGCGCTTGAAAGCGTTACGTCGAGCTCAAGAGCGCGCCGCAGCGGAGGGACGAAATGTCAATGACGTTGTCAGTGAGCATTGGGGCTCTGTAAACGACTTGGTTGCCGGAATAGGAGATGGAGCCGCGCATAGTAAGGCTCATTTGTACGCTCGAAGGGAACGCGAGAACGGTGGAGGCAGTCGCCGCGACGATCGCAGAAGAACGGAACACGACGGAGCGAGGCCTCGTATGCAAGTGCCGTCGTCCTACAATCATCGCAACAGTGATAAGACTAGACTCGGAGAGGCTGATCGAGAGCTCATCACGTCAGCTCTCAGCGCGCAAGACGGCGGAGAGTCGCAACCGAGAGCCAGTATGAATAACGAACCGCAGCAGCAACAACAACAACAACAAAAGCACCAAGAGAGAGTCAGCGAAGAGAGATTGATGCCAGCAGTCGATCGACGGACGAGTCCTCTTGGACGTCGTGCTGTGCCGGAAGCGAGAGATGTCGCGATGAAGAGCTCATCTACAAACATGTCTGCTGCGGCGGCGCTCAAAGCGCGTCTCTTGGGCAGTAAGGTTCCTCAAGCGAAGGATGTCACCGCTACAGAAGTTCTCCCAATGGTCACTTCTGATGGTCGGGCTGCACCTGGCGCGTTTGGCAGAGATACAACGATAAAGGGCGGGGCGCATGTCGCGGAAGGTATGGTACGCAAGGCGCCAAAGACCACGCAACGGTTTGAAGAGGGTTCTCGTTCGAGGTACTATGCCGACGATGACGGAAAATCGCTGCGCGATCTGGTGGCGGAACAAAAGTATGGCGGTGTCGAAGATTACGACAGAAATCTAGCCGATAATATTTCTCGTCATAAGCGCTACAGAGGCAAAGAGTTGGACGTCGACGATGAATACGATCACGACGGTGGACTGGAAATGTATGAAAATCGGGAGAAGAAAATGTCAGGAGCGAAACAGCAGGCTCGCGCGAAAGAAAAGGCTATTCGAGATGTGCGGCGTATGCAGACGGTACACACGAAGTGTCCGTACTGTATGGACGCCCCAGACAAGCCAAAGCACTTACACGTCGCTTACGGCAACCTCGCATATCTCATGCTCCCTCCTCAGGGTCGACTAGTTCCAGGCCATTGCATAATCGCTCCAATCTCGCACGCGCAGTCTTCTAGACAGGTGGACGAGGACGCTTGGGAAGAGATTCGAAACTTCAAGAAGTGTCTCGTGAGGATGTTTGCTCAAGAGGGCAAAGACTGCTGCTTCATCGAAACGGCGACAAAACTCGGTGGTTTTGGTGCCAAGCATGCAATCGTTGAATGCATCCCTATTCCTCAGGAGTTGTCATCCAAGGCTCCTCTCTACTTCAAGAAGGCAATAGACGAAGCGGAAAGCGAATGGAGTACACACGACGCAAAGAAGTGCTTATCGACGGCTCCACCAAAAGGTTTGCGAGGAACGATTCCAGAAAACTTTCCATATTTCCACGTAGAGTTCAACATGAAGGGCGGTTTTGTTCACGTCATTGACGATGAAACAAAGTGGAGACATAATTTTGGGAGGAGCATATTGATTGGTCTCATGAATCTGCCAGAGAACCTGACGGACGCCAGACAACGCCCACTCGCGCCAGACTTGTTAAGACTGGAGATGGATGCATTTCTGAAACTGTATGATCCCATGGACTGGACGAAGCAACTCGAGTAAACCTCAACTCTTTTACAGTTTTACAACAGACGCTTAGTAAATATTATTACACGCAACAGCTCTACGCTTCCGCATAAAACGTAAATCAAATCAGCCGTCCTCCTTTTCTCTCTTTCTCATCTGGCTCATCGAGTCTCCCTTCCTTTTTCCTATGGGCTTCCCTGACGCGACGGCGACTCTCACTCGCCGAAGAGCATGCGGGACGACGCCGCGCCGAGGACGCCGGCACCGCCGGCGCCGGCGCCGCCGCCCATCGCCGCGTGACAGGTGTCTTTGAACGTGTCCGACGTCGCGACGAGAATGGATCCCCACGCGACAAACGCGGCCCACACCCCGACCGAGGCGCCGAAGAAGGCGAGATAGGATTTCCACGGTCGACGAACGGTCACCTTGTAAAATTCTGGAGCGAGACGAAACCTCGTCTGTAAGTAATCCGACGAGGAGCGGCCGGTTTCGCACTTGGCGTTATTTCCCGTGGTGCCGAGCGTAATGTTGTCCTCGGACGAGATGTGCTGAAGGAAAAATTCCGTACGCTTCGCCCCGACGCCCGTAAGCGTTTCGTTGTGGGTGATGACCAACGTCACCGTGGTCATGCCTCCCATGGCATACGACCACAACGGCATGACGCCTTCGTTATCGATGAATTGTCCCTTCCAATAATTCATGTCTGAGAGGATGGAGGCCACCTGAAAATTGGGATTCGGCGTCGAAGGTCTCGCGGCGACGACGCTCAATCCCTCGAAGGGCTCGAAACTGTACGCCAGGTGCACGGTGGTGTTCTCCTTGTACCCGAGGAAGAAACAATCTTTCTCGCTCGCGACGAGGCCGGAGGGGTGGTGGGAGTCGTCCCCGTAGTTGTTGCTCACCCAGCACCCTCCAGGGGCTTCGCATCGAAGCGGTGCCTCGTACGGACCCTCGTCGTAGGACCACATGATCTCTTGACTCTCCACGGGAGGCGACGTTTGCAAATCGGCGTACAGCTCCCACACGAAAATTGCGGTGGCGGGAATGATGGCGACCGTGACGATTCCGCCGATGAGCGACGGCGGTCGAGGCCTGACGCGATAGACGTCGACGATGCTGACGAAGTCTTTGACTTTTTTCCCGAGCGTCTTCGAGCCCTTACCGTGCAGCGCGCGCGCGCGCGCTTCGACGCTCGGAGACGCCATCCCTTGGCCGTTCCCACGAAGCGACGACCTCGCGGGCGCCGCGTCGACGACGGCGTCGACCGCGCCGGTGCGCTCGACGTCGTGATCGCACGTTTCGTCACCGCGCATGTCGCACACTCGCGCGGATGCGCGGATTTTTTACGTCCGCGCGAGTGTGACGCCGACGCCACAACGAGACTTGAACGAAACTCGAGGGGTACATGCGAGGCAACGCTGCGCCAAAGAGGTATTTATCCACGAATTAGTGGACCGCCATCGTGCAGCTTCAATGATGCGGACCACACACAGACAGGGAAAAGAAGGGAAAGTCTGATTGCATCGACGAGTGTAACGCGAATCAAAAACGAAAAAATGTACCGGTACTGTATCATATTTCTAAATGTTTCAGTTTTCAGTGCCAAATTTGTTCGATACGTATTCCATCGCTCTCTTCTTGACATGAGCGATACGTTCGCTGTCTCCTTCAGAGCGTTCAAAGTCAAGGTAGCGCTTGAAGAGGAATTTCATACTCTTGGCGTTGAGATCCAGGTGGGTGGCTCTCTCGAACAAAGCTCTAATACGCTGTGTATCTCCTTGTTTGATTTCCTGATCAATGTACACAGACCAAATATCGGTCCTGCGTGGGTAGTTGCGCAGTATGCCCTCAAACATGGTTCGTCCTCTCTCTGGGTTGCCCTCTTTCATCTCGAGAAGTGCGGTTCGCATCAGCAATTTGATGTGCTTGTGCTTTGGAAGAGCTTGTGTAGCTCTATCTAAGAGCTTTCTAGCCGCCTCAGAGTCACCCTTCAATACGTTCGTACGGATGTAAGCCATCCAGACTTTCAAGCTGTAGGAAAACTTTTTGACGGCCTTCTTGAGATTCTCCTCTAGTGGTTCATCTTGACCATTACGCTCGTACATTGAGATGAGCGTCATGTACATGTGCTTTGCACTCGCAATCTGCACAGCCCTCTTGAACAGCTTTTGCACAGCTTCTTCTGGACTCGGAGTCCCATACTTGTTCTCTAAATTCAGGTAGGCTGCCCACACATTCATGCGCTCTGATTCCTCCGACGCCGGGATTGCCACGATTGCGCGCTCAGCCACTTCCTTCGCTTCCTCGTAGGCGCCACAACTGACGTGGAAAGCCATATATCGAACCCACAAAAAGGATGAGCGAGGTGAGGCGATGAGGAGTTTTTCAAATTCCTGTGCAGATTCCGGCACTTGATCTCCATCACGCAACGCTTGCTCTCTGTGTAAGATTTCCAACTCGCGAGCTTCACGAAGACGCTTCTTCTCTCGTTTGGACAATGCAACTTTATCGGAATCTTGGTCAGTTGACTTGCCGAGGGCAGCGTCATCGGATGCTTCCTTAGCATCCCACTCAAATCCAAGATCTTTACCTATCGGCTCATCTTCTGAATCCTCAGAGTCGTCCGCATCATCCATCTCAGAGTCTTCGAGGGACTCCTTTGAGTCATCGTCTGAATCACTTTCGTCCATCTGTACGTCACTATCTTCCTCGCTTTCTTCATCTTCTTCCTCCTCATCACTGACTTCCGCATCGTCGTCGACGTCGTCGCCATCAGATTCCTCTTCGCTATCGTCTTCGTCTTGATCGCTCTCGCTTTCTGCCATGAGTGGATCGAGTGCATCCGTGACATCGCCTTCATCCATTTCTTCGTCACTCACATCGACGTCATCAAATAAAGAAGACTTGATACCGAGAGAGATTTTGTTAGTTTCGGCATCAACCTTGAGCACCTTCGTTCTCACGCGTTCACCTTGGCGGACGTGGGATGCAAGATCATCCACAATTCGCGCATCAGCGAACATTGAAATGTGACAGAGACCGGATAAATTGGATCCATCAAGGTTAATGAAAACGCCGTAAGGTTGGACCCTACGGACTGTGCCCATGATGATGTCGCCCACATTTATCCCCGAGACATCCTTGTTGCCTTGGTGAGATTCGTTTTCGCGGAAAGACACTTCAACTCGGTGTTTCTCTGCGTCGGCGCTCACAACCTTGGCGGTGATTAGCTTTCCCGGCGGAAAGCGCTCTGCTGGGTCAGCCACAAATTCATCCGCAAGGTTGGACAGTTTACACATGGCGTCAATATTCCGTGAAAGAGTGACAAAGCAACCCTTCTTCGATGTCGTCTTTACGTAGCCCTTGATGCGCTGGCCAGGAACGAGACTTGCAACTTCCACAACTTCTGCATCCACCGGAGCACTCGACTTGCTTGAAACACGCGACGCACGCATGGAAAGATCCACTTCGCCACTCGTCGACACGTTGATGACGCGGACTTGAACCGTTTGACCAATTTCATACGCCGCACACGGATTTTCCTCATATTTATCCGACATGTCCGTGATGTGCACGCGACCTATAGCGTGCACGCCCAGAGACACCATCAAGCCTGCGTTCTCCATGACGCGAGTTACTATGCCGTAGAGTTTTGCACCGATACAAACGCGAGAGGATGCCCCAGCACTGTCGGTTCGAAGTGTCAAATCAATACGCTTTTTACTCGCCTTTAGATCGCTCACAGTAGCGCTGACGTGCTGACCAACGCTGAACCGAGATTCAAGCTTCTTTGACAGTTGTGCCTTGTCGCTGGCTGTTTCAATTTTGGGAATGAAGGATGTGATGCCAGGAGCCACCGTAACTTTCAGCCCTTCGGATGAAACGGAAAGGACGAACGCACTCACACCATCCCCGATGGATATGTCATCTAATGAAAACGGTTGATCGCGATGCATAGACAGATCTAGCAGCCCACCGCGGTCACCCGCGAGGCCTAGAACGGTTGCCTCTACGGTCGATCCGACTGATACGGAGTCGAGAGGATGTTCCACTTCCGGGCCAAATTCGCTTATGTAAAGACGGCCTCGTGCGTTATTCGGCAATGCAACCAGGGCTTGCGAAGGCTGAATCTCCGAAACGACCCCTTTAACAACCGTCCCGGCTGCAATCCTTCCGCTAGAGGCGGCGCGAGTCAGCGGCACTGTCAAAAGGAGTCGCCCGCTGTCTCCCTGAGGGAGCTGCGCGACAATAGCTTTGACGCGTTGCATCGGTGCAAACCTGGCTGATGGATCGTCGTAGCGCTGGTTCAAGTGATGGATAGGCGCAAATCCAATTAAGCCATGATGATCAGGTAACGAAAGGGCGGCATACTCTGCCTTGACCAGTTCAACGTCAGCTTCGACTTCTGTACCGACATCAAGTTTCTTTAAAATCTTATTCGATGCGGTTTTGTTACGTTTGAAAGCGTTCAACCCAGATCTCGTGCCGATGTCAATAACACCCTCCCGTCTGCTAATATCCAAAATGTACCCGCTCACAGCATCGCCACTGGCCAATTCTGCCGAATCAGGGAGTTGATGCGGGGTGATGAGACCAACAACATTCGCATCAGCGGGAACATCGACTAAAACACCGTAATCTTTCGTTTCATTGATCGTACCATCCACCCAGGTGCCTGGCTTGAAGAGTTTCGCGCTTTCGGGCGATATACTCACCTCATCCGCGCTGTTGTTGCGCTCATCAAGGAGCTCAAGGTCCTGAAAGAAGGCTTGAATCAACGGCGCGTCCGCCAACGGAGACGCAGTCGCGGACATCTTGAGTGAAAGTGACAGTCTGGGTGTTGCTGAGGAGGTATCGACTGATAACACCATCGCGTTGACCGTTTGACCGACCATATAGGCATCTTGTGCATCTCCTACGATTCCCTCCGCAAGTTGGGACGGCGGCGCAAGGCCAGTGAGTCTGTCCAAGAAACGGACGAAAACGCCAGCTGAAGTAGCAGAAGCGACATAACCAGGGTACACAGAACCAGGTTGGACTTCTCCCGCCGATCCCGGAAGTTTTGACTGTCTAGAATACTCAATCAATGAAATTTTTCGCGACATTAGCGCTCTTGAAGGCTTACTTTCCAGAATGATCAATGGGCCAATTTCATCACCTGGAGTAAGCGCAGCACTGAGACCTTCCGCAGTCAAAGGATGATCAGATAAATGCGCAAGAGCGATCACTCCCGGAACATTGCCTTTTTCTGTTGAGAAAACGACTTCAACATTTCCTGTGTGCTGAGCTACGTGCGTCACGACGGCTTTCTCCACGATGAGACCGGGCTCCAAATCACTCGCAGAGGCATTGACGGACATTGCTCCCGATGCCGCGTTCCCATCTCCCGATGCCAACGACAAACGCAATCGACCACCCGAGTCTGAGGAAACTATCGTCACTCGAACGACTTGTCCCATCCCAAAAGCATCCGACGCCTTCTGGTCGCGCAATAGTCCAAGATCATTCGTATTTGCTAAACCTTTCAAGTCTCCGTAGAGCGACACAAACACCCCGTATTCATTCACACCCGTCACTACACCATGCGTCACAGCTCCCGGTACAGCTTCGTCAATGTTCGCAATAACCGGTAGTTCCGATTTGATTAGAGTCCTTTTATGTGATACCGTCGCGCGACGGCTGTTTCTGTCGACATTCAAGACCCTAAATTTGAGTTTGGCACCTGGGCTAACCTTTGCCGAACTTGTTCGACCTACGATGTCAGAAATGTGCAGAGGCGGGCAAAGAGCCTTGATACCCTCTGCGAGCTTGACGATCGCCCCGTAGTGCTCTACAGCAAGAACTTCGCCATTCACTAACATGCCCGGTGCGAGTTCGTCCAGGGAGAAGAATGGTTGCGCCATGACTGACATTTTCAAACTCAAGCTCACCAGTCCATCGAGCTGACGGTGACCAATGACTCGCACGTTGACAGTCTTCCCAACCTTGAACTTCTTCTCTACTTTTTCAACTCTTTCATCAGAGAGTTGAGAAACGTGAGCGTAGCCAGACACCATCTCGCCACCATCATCGATGCTTAACGCGATGCCTTGCCCCGCGTCGATCCTCTGGACTTTAGCTGTTTGGAACACTGCGCCGAGCTTTGGGAGTTCAACGGGTCGATTTACGAGCAAATGGGGTAGAACTGTTAGGCAGATCCGCTTAGACGCGCTATCCACGTAAATGATGCGCGCACGCATGCGTGATCCAATCTTGAATGCAGCTTGTACTCCTTTTGACGCGGCCACATGTCCGGTGTGAAAACAATCGACCGTACCAGAGAAGTATGTCATAAATGACACAGAAATCCCGTCAGCTAAAATCTGCTTCACGCGCGCATTGACAAGCATTCCAGGCAAGAGAGTAGAAATATTCGTACCGGATGTCTCGTGTGCCACCGTACCCATCACGCGTTTTGCATCACTCGTCACGGTGAAGTACCCTTTGTTGCCTTGCGGCACACCAGTGATAATGACGTCGAGCATCTTTCCTCTTCTAATGGCTAGATCACTGGAGACATTCTTCTTGGGCAAAAATCCACTCGTACCGCTGATACCAAAGCCCAATATGTAGCCGTGGTCTTCAATGCTCTGAACGACGGCTGGGATCACGGAACCCTCGACGAGACTCTCCTTTGTGACGCTTTTACAGACGTTTTCCAGCCTAAGCGAGAGCTCAATCCTTTTGCCACCAGTTTTTCCTTTGTCCAGACTGATGACGGCGCATCTCAGAGTCTGGCCGGGGTAAAACAGTTCATCTAAAACTAGAGGTTCTTCCTCGTCGTCTTCATCATCGCTACTGGCTGAATCGTCCTCGGACTCGGACGCAGACTCGGATTCCGAGTCGTCAAGCGAGTCTTTGCGAGCGTTCTTCTTACGTGGCTTCCAATACGCATCGCTGGCCTCGTGCCTGGCGACGGTACCTCGAAGACCGTTCGGAAGGCTCATCACCAATCCTTTAGCGGTGATTTCCGAAACGACGCCCAACATTTTTGATCCCACGCGCAGACTCTTGTACTTCAGCGTCTCGACGTACTTGGCTCCTCCGCGTCCAGAGCTCGCGCTCTTCCCCGCCCGAGCGAGCGACGAGAACAGATTGTCGCCATCGTCGTCGTCGTCCCCTCCGGCGCCGCCGCCGCTCGCTCCGCGTCTACCTCCTCTTTTCTGACTTTTCGCTCGATCGCCGTTCCCTTCAACCGAGCCACCACCTCGTGGGAAACCGTCATCGTACGAGCCGCCGCCGCCTCCTCGAGGAAAAGCGTACTCTTCGCCATCCTGCACGGCGGCGCCGGGCGTCGTCTCCCGTTCGCGCTTACCCATGACGATTGGAGAGGGAAGACGAAAACCCTTGAAACGCCGCCGAGCTCGAGAGACGGGAATTCCACCGGAGCGCTCTCCTCGGTCCGTCGTCGGTCCGTCGGTCGTCGTCGAGTGTCGCGGGCGTCGCAGCCGTCGAGTCGTGTCCCACTCACGCACTGCGAGGGTAACGAACGCACAGAGGGAGAGAGGGAGAGATGGGTGGATGGATGGGTGGGTGTACTCGTACTCGTACTCGCACAGACGAATGAAAATAAAAATAAACTCGCACAGACGGATGATGGTGCCTCCCTCGGTGGGCACGCGCGGCGCGATGGTGGGACGACGACGACAGAGGTGGACGGAGAGCGCCGCGCGCGAAGCCGTCATGACGACGACGGAGAGCGCGCGATGGAAGCGAACGATGGAAGATTTCTCAGCCCTGGCGCGAGACTGCGAACGGACGCTGGACCGACGCGATGGCGCGGGGACTTCAACGACGAGCGCGAGCTCGGATGGGAGTTTGGTGAAACTCACGGTGGAAGCGCGACGACTGCTCTCGGGATTGAAGACCAAGGCTAAGGCGGCAGAGGACGCGCTCGAGGCGCAAAAAAGTGAATTGTGCGTCACACTTGAAGCGCGGTGACGACGCGAGCGACGCGATAGAGGGTTGATGACGCGACGCGAGGCGACCGCGTAGTAATTCGCGATTCTCGCCTCAGAGAGAGAGAGAGACTAACGACCCTGACTGTGGTTCCAAACAGGCTAACGACGGAGTACGAGCGGCGAAAGGATACTTTGGATTCACTAGAGATGCGAATCGCAACCATTGTAAAGAGATTGAGCGTGAGGACAAAGGATGAGAGGAAGTCTGATGAAGACGGCGCGCTGGAGACGAGGGGAACTCGGGCGGAGAGCTCAGGGTCGTTCCCTTCGCCCGATCCTGAGTCAATCTTGCAGCTGCAGCGAGAGATGTTGGAAGGTATGAAAGTTTTTAACCGCGTATGAGTGCTCATCGAGATTGACGTGACGTTTCCTTGCGCTTTTGCCACAATTACAGAACAAGACGACGCTTTGGAAGACTTGTCCTCAGCAGCAGAGAGAGCCAAGCAAGTCTCGATGGCTGTGAACGAAGAACTAGATCTCCACACGAAGCTTTTAGATGATCTCGAAGGGGATGTCGAAGATACGAGGGGGCGACTGACTTTGGCGACTCGAGCGGTTAAACGCATGATGCGTCGAGGCTCTAACTGTCGCGCCGCCATGATAGCGACCCTTGTGATGGTGATTTGCATGCTCCTCCTGCTTCTCATCATCAAACTTCAACGTTAGACAATTGTAACAATCAGCCACTTCAGCGTCAATGTGCGCAAGTCATCTACTTTCTCGATTTGCGCGGCTTGTCCGAACTGAGTTCACCCAACTCGAGAGTTGGCACAACTCTTTGCGCAAAGACACGCAAGTCATTTTTTGAACACAAAAAGAGGTACGAAACGTCACACCCGCGCCGCGGGCGCCCTTTGGGCGTAGACGTTTCGTTTTCCACGTACCGTTTAAAAAGCGGATTCGAAAGGAC
>Ga0255751_10002614_pt1 | contig 16721 bp, 27 predicted proteins | sample 071ome_20_FD_179951 | JGI IMG/M metagenome (GOLD analysis project Ga0255751, IMG submission 179951) | Coastal salt marsh microbial communities from the Groves Creek Marsh, Skidaway Island, Georgia - 071412BT metaG (version 2) | ecosystem: Environmental > Aquatic > Marine > Intertidal zone >...
GATCCATGATCATGCCCGCATCGAAATTGCCAAATCCACCCGCAGGCAGGACCGCGCGTGCGCGTTGCTGCCATTCAGATTGTGTTGAAATACGATCCATCGTGATTACTCCAATTCCAATGCAGGTTTATCTTGATTGGTAATGCAGTATTTTGAAAAATGTTTATGATGCGAGCGCATGACCGCCGTTATAGTTACCACTTTTTCTGCGAACTTGAGCGTGTTCTACAATGCGATCCCTCGCTACACCTCGTAACTCTTCGATGGAATTATACCCTTTCCGCTCCATGAATTCATTTAGGTCGCAGGTTAATTCTTTTATTAGCTCTACACCAACACCACCGCTTCCTTTTTCTTCCATAGCTGCTGTACAGATCTGTAAATTTCCCGCCCCATTAGCGATGAAATTAAATGCTTCGCGAAATCCGCGAATGCCCCCGATCCCAGAGATAGCTTTGTCTGGATAAGCCTTAGATATGTCACAAACTCTTTGTAGAGCCTGATGAAGTATTGCTAACCCTCCAAGGCCACCAGATGTAACGAGTCCGTCAACTTCCACTTCAAATTTCATAGTTTCAGGATCCATCAAAGGTAGTGATGGAAAAGTGTTACAAAGTGATATTGAAGCTGCGCCAGCATCATAAGCTGCACCGGCGGCATCTACCAAAGTAGACGTTGAAGGTGTTAATTTTACCCAAATGGGAACATCTACTGCCGATGTAACTGCTTTCAATATCGAGCGAATTATATCTTCGTCGTTGGCAATGTTGGCGCCCATGTCTTTACGATCCATGTGCGGGCACGACATGTTGAGTTCCAAAGCGTCACAACCTACACTAATACATGCTTTCGCCAGGTTAGCCCAGTTGTCCATTTCTTCATTGTTGCCCGCACCCGCCATAATGGAAGCTATTAGCATTCTATCAGGGTATGTGTTTTTAATTTCTTCCAGGTCAGGAAGCCACAATTCCAAGGGTTGATCTGAAATTAACTCCCAATTCCACGAAGAATGTGAAACGGTGTCCGATCTTTTCATACGAGATATGTAAGGTTTTTCGGTACTGACACGTTGAAAAATCGTTTTCGGGCCAGCAACATTCTCAACTGGATGCAAGCCTATTGTCTTTGTTACGACACCACCCCATCCAGCTTCAAAGGCTCGTAATATTTTCTTTTTACTTTCGGTCGGCGGGGCCGAAGCCAGTACGAACGGGTTTACAAAATTTAGTCCCGTAAATGTAGTTGCAAGCTTTTCCATCTCTCGCTCCTATTTATTTGACCATTTGGTAAAACATTCCACTTAATTATGAAAAAAGTCAAGTCCAATGAAATGGAATAATCCTGCAAATGAATTATCGCATGATCGATGACATGGCTAATTAATCAACGAAAGCTTTTTCGACGACAAAAGTATTTGGCTTGCTATTAGAACCTTCTTTTAAACCAAAGCTTTCAAGGAGGGTCTTTGTATCGTTAATCATATTTGCAGAACCACAAATCATTCCGCGATCCTCTCCTGGCGTTATTCTTCCAATTCCCAAATCGGAGAAAAGGTTACCGCTTGATAGTAGTTCAGTGATCCGGCCCATTTTTGTAAACTTTTGTCGTGTTGTTGTTTGTATCAACTGAATTTTATCCGCGAATTCGCCGCAGAGAGGATCGTTTATAAGATTTCCACAAACCTGTTTGCTGTATACAAGCTCATCAACATCCCTGCAGGTATGAGTAATGAAGATTTTTTCAAATTTTTCGAATGTCTCAGGGTCGCGAACTAAGCTAGCAAATGGAGCAAACCCTGTACCAGTAGAAAACATCCAAAGGCGTTTACCAGGTAAAAGAGCATCATTAACTAGGGTGCCTGTCGATTTCTGCCGCATTAAAACTGAGTCACCTTTTACTATTTTTTGCAAATGTTCGGTTAGTGGTCCACCGGGTACTTTAATTGAATAAAACTCGAGTTCTTCGTCCCAACTAGGTGATGCTATTGAGTAAGCTCGGAAGACTGGCTTTTCAGCATTCGGCAGACCAATCATAACAAATTCACCGGATCTGAACCGAAAAGTGGGAGGCCGAGTAATTCTAAATCTAAATAAGCGATCAGTATAATGCTCGACGTCTGTTACTGTTTCAACGTGTGTGCCAGCTGGTTGTGGATATTTGGACACTGAGGTATTGGTATTAATCATTCTGTAATTTTCAGCTCGCTGCTTTTTCTGACAACAGGGAAAGTTTATTTTTGTTATCTGCCCAAACGTCCGCTTTTGGGAGGGGATCTCCTTTGACCAAAATATTAGGCCAAACTTCAGCGTATTTTTGGTTAAGTTGAATCCAAAAATCCGCATTGTGGATTGTATCTGGTTTAATGGCACCCACAGGACATTCTGGCTCACACACGCCACAATCAATACATTCATCCGTGTTAATCACGATTGTGTTTTCACCCTCATAAAAACAATCTACTGGGCACACTTCGATACAGTCTTGGTACTTACAATTAATACACTCGTCGGTGACTAAATATGTCATTATTTGCCTTTAACAAAATTTTTACCATTTGGTAAAAAATAGATCTATGTCGCGCGTTTGGTCAAGTAAAAATTTCAGAAACAGATTTGATATGGCACTGTCAAATTAAACCGCCTTGCCTGATGTCGATAGGGAACGTAGCTTTTTAGCCATGCCTAATCCGTTATCTTTCCGTTATTTCAAAACCAGCCCCGAGATCATCCAACTTGCAGTTATGCTGTATGTGAGGTTCCCACTCTCACTGAGAAATGTAGAAGACCTTCTGCATGAACGCGGTGTCGATGTGAGCTATGAATCTGTTCGGTACTGGTGGCATAGATTTGGTTCTCAGTTTGCAAGCCAGATCAAGAAGCGCAGGGCAGGGGGAATACAGTCCAGTAATTGGAAATGGCACTTCTGTTAAAGACCCGATGCTTTAGCTCGTTTGTCTGACAGCACCCTTGGCTTCGTTATCGCGGCATAAATCTTGTGGATAAGCCTTTTTGAGGTATTCATCCATTGCAGGTTTATAATATTCAAGTTCGTCCCGCACGGGTGAAAAGCTTTGTATCCAATCATGGTAGGCGGTTTCAGATTGCGGCCATTCAATAACCAGAGACAGTGCCTCTTCAAATCTGCGTATCCATGCAAAAGTCACCGCTAACCCACAATTTGAACTTTATTCGCTGCTGCGGCTTTCGTGAAACCATCGTTAAATTCATTTCTCGCTTCTTCGCGATGAGCCATGCATGTTTGATAATCATGAGTATGTGTTACATGAAACAACATTATTTATTCCCTTTAATTTAGAAATTAAGTCAGCCATCTTTTTGGCTGACCCTAGTTTGTTGGTAAGTAGTCTCGGGATTAGCTTAATTTCATAAGAACTCGGGATTGGGTTAGAGCTCCAATTGTATTGGCTTTTTCTACTAGCGATGCAAAATTTGTATCATTAGCAATCTTGTCCACACTATCTCCCCAATGTTCCAAATCTTTGAAGCGATAAACTACTCTCATCATTTGGTGATTTTCCGCGAATAACGGTACGCCAACGCCCAATTCTGCGTTTAAGTCATCTGTAATTGTTTGCAATTCAGGCACAAGTTCCATCATTTTAGGCACATCACCTCGCGATACCGCGTAATCTCTGTGTACGCTCACCATCCTTGCATCACCCTTAGTATTATTATGGATTACTCTACCGACCCATGGGCCACGCATCTCAGCGACTGGGTCTGCTGCACGTTCGGCGTTAACAGCCATCATTTCTGGGTCAGTCATGAAGCCTTTCATCGCTCTTGCACCAGCGCCTATGGTTTCATACCAATTATAAATTTCATAGTCGCCAGCACGATCTCCAATAATGACTTTGAAAAGCATTGAATTGGCACCATGATTGCCCATCGCGCCCACGGCTCTTTTCAAGCGGGCTTCTAATACTGTATCTTTACCGTCATAAGGGGTGAACTCTCTTACAGCTGTATAACTCATATTCAATCTCCCATTTATTGATTATGAAAGATTAGCGACTTCAGCATCCTCAACTAGTACAGAAAGTGTACTTCATTCTTCTGAGCAGTTGTCCCACAGTAAAATGTGTCTACTCCGCAGTCATGGGTGGATGCTGGGGTACTTCACCTCCTCAGATAAGAAGTATGCCCTGAACTGGGAGAGACGCTTCCTGATATGAACTCCTTGTCTCCCCCAATTTTCACTATTGGATACCTAGTGAGGTTTGAATGAATTTGAAGCTACCAGATGACCAAACTCTTTGGTTCAGGAATTTACCTCCGAAAGAAAGTGATGAGGGGCCTGAAGAAGCACACGAGAGAGTACAAAAGGGATCAGAAATTGAGCTGTTTATTGAACCTCTAACTGGGTTAGCAATCCCAATGCCCAACCAAAATAAAAATGGTAGTGGCTAACCCAACAGGAATGGCCTAGACGCTGATCAACTTGAACTACCACCAGTTAAGCGGGGTAGGGTTTTAACAACACTCAATCAAATTCTTTGTAAGCGCGTAATTCGTCTGATTGTTTGTAGAAGGAACTGAAGCGCCATTGTTCGTGCAATTCTGTTGAGATAAATTCATTCACTCCCAACTCTTCTATCCATCCAAGAACCGCTTCCTTGCTGTCAGCTTCCCAGTGACAAAATGCTATGTCATCTCCAACAAATTCTTGACGGCATTTCACGTTTTCCTTTGTGGTATTCGCGAATTCGGCCCATTCTTTTTGCGAAATAGGCTCCCCATTGTCGGAGCAATAAGTCTTTCGGGCTGCATCATTATGGAATTTATGAATTGCTATGAAGTGTGGCATCTGACGTCTCCAATTTACTGATTATTTTTGCTAGCGAATTGTTTGGTACTTATCGCTATTTTAGCCATGTTCCCCCCAAAGCCCATGGAACTCATACGCGACCGCTGGGGTGTCCCCGTTGACCCAAGCGTCATGACCTGGTTGGATTGCATAGGCGCTGCCTGCGCTGTAAGTGATCTCTGTTCCATCGTCATGTCGGCAAGTGACTGAGCCTTCTACAATGACGCCGATATGCTTTGCCTTGCAACTTTCTGTACCAACGGAAGGTTTAATGTCTTCTGACCATTTCCAGCCTGGCTGGGCAGTCAGTTTCATCACTCTTTGCCCACCAACGTTCACCATTTCAACTCTGGCATTACTGGGTGTCATTACTTCATCTGCCTGAGTGGAAAAGTCTTTTGTTTCAACGGATGCCATTTTTATGATCCCTGTTCTGTTTTTCAGTGATTTTAGCGATGCCCCATTCAGAGACGCAGTCTGCCAGTGTTGGGGCAGCATTATTAGCGTAAATCCCTTTAAACCTTTCAAAATTTAAACCCTTGCTTGGGTCAAACGTGCTTACGACATAAATGTTCATTTAATCCTCCATCAATATTGGTGGTTATTTTGGCATATCTTGTGTGGCCACGAAAAAGCTTTCAAAAGCCACAATCATTGTCTGCCTCACTCCATGATTTTCCGTTCGGGCAAGTTGTATTGTCATTACCAAATGCGCCTGTGAAGTTAGTACCCTCCACATTTGCACCAGTTAAATTGGCCCCCCAGAGATTAGCATCTTCAAATATTGCCGCACTCAAATCAGCGCCTTGAAGATCGGCATTATAAAAGTTGCCAGCTGTTAATTCTGCACCAGTAAGATTAGCTTGTTTTAGGTTGGCATCCCAAAAGTTAACGTCTTTGAGTTTTGCTCCTGATAAATCTTGACCTGACATATCTAATGCAAATCCATCTGCATCTGGATGTGCATAAAAACCAGTGTCTGCGATGTAACCACAGCCAGTTAATTCCGAACCACTGGCCGTTGCTTTTGTCCCCTCACAAGAACCATTGGGAAATGCTTCACTTGCATAAGGCGATGTCGGGATTAGTAGCAGTATTACTAATATATTTTTTAAGTTCATTGGCCCACTCACTTTTTGTGTCGCTGCTAAAAGTATTTAGTTTTCGTACATTGTTACTTCTGTGCTTTCTAAGATATGTCCTGACGCAGCTATATCCTCTGCCGCGTTCTTCATAAATTCGTCAAAAACTTCAAATGAATTAGCTGTCATTAAAACAGCGACCGATGAGGAGTCATCTGCTTGTTTGGCGTGAAATAACTCTAAAATACCTGCTTTCCGTGCCATGGGCTGGTGTGAATAGAATGCCTGCTCCCAGTCTTCAAAGTCATTATTAATTTTGAATTTGATAAATGCATATTTTGCCATGCTGTTCTCCCTGATGTTCAATGCTTCAAGGTTAGCAAACGCGATTTATACCGCCAGTACAGAAACTGTACCTTACTGATGCTGAAAAAATTGAGGCCAGCTAACTATTAAGCTGACCTCAGTTAGAAAAATATGAAGCGCCTTGTTAGCCGTAAATTATACCGCCCATCGCGAACATAATGTAAAGGTGAAAGACTAAAAGAATAGCAGGAACGATTATGCCTTCATTGGTGGCGTTTACACCTTCCACTTCAGCCCATTTACCTTTTACCGTTGTGTATCCAAAAACTAAGAAGAGAGCAGCTTGGATGGTGCCAAAGGCAAATAATGCCCACGAACCCGATAAAGATGTCAGCAATAAAATGATGTACATCACGCCCTGTGTACCGCAGTAAGTACCTGTTAGTTTCACCATGAATTCTGACCCTGCGCCGATGCCCCATTCTGCAATTGCGTTGTCAGTGTTAAAAAGACATTTAAACCCGTAGAAAGCACCCATTAACGCAGGAATTAAAACTGCGATAAAATTAACTGTTCCACCACTTGCTTCAAACATTTCGTTTCTCCTTGTTGTTGGCAAGTTGGACGCTAACAATTTTGTAGATCGTTACCAGTACAGAAATTGTACCTACAAAGTCTTGGATAATCAGATATTGTTAAAACTTTCTGTCGGTGTGGGATTACAGCTTCTAATTTGCTTCCAAAGCCTGAAGCCGCTGTTCAATCTCTGTCAGTTCTAGAGTGCGCCTGTAACTGTTTATCGGCCCCATAACGCGTGTTGCTTCGATCGGTGTTAGCGCGCCATCACTAACAGCAGTTAATACGCTTCCTGCGGCCTCTGATGCATCCAAGGCGTTGTTCATTTTAGGTAGGCTAAACGAATTAGGCTGATCCTTTGGGGCAGGGGCTATACGCTCCATACACAGCCGCAGAGCAACACTATCGCCTTCCAATGCTACGGTGACCGCTGTTTGGGTCAAAGCCTCTGCTTGGCCCTTTAGAAGGCTCTCAATGGCGATGGTTGCTTTGTTGCGCGAACCCTTTGGTCTGCCAGAGTTCCCAGCAGAGAATTGACCAGCCGTATTTCTACCGTTTTTCATGCGCGTATCTTACCACATCAGCAATCAAAACTTAATGAGATTGCACAAAATCTGAGCATAAATCTGAGCAATTTCATCTGTTTTTCATTTTTTGTTGCTTTTGTCTCAATGTGGTAATCTAGTGAAATCCGACAATCTTTTAAGGAGAGTTGCTGTGGTTGCCTCTTACAAACAATTTTGCCCAGTTGCGATGGCAGCTGAAGTGTTAGAGACACGTTGGACATTACTAATTATCCGCGAACTTTGTTTAGGGTCTAAGCACTTCAACGAACTTAGGCGCGGTGTTCCAAAGATGTCGCCGACGCTCTTATCGAAAAGATTACGCGAACTTGAAGACCACGGAATACTAACCATCACAAGAGCTGCCGATAACAAAACAGAGTACCTTCTAACAGATGCGGGCAAGGAACTGCTTGATGTAATCGTTAGTATCGGAAGTTGGGGAAAGAAGTGGATAAGCCATAAACACCACTTAGAAAGTTCAGATGAGGGGCTTTTAGTGTGGGATATCCGCCGAAACTTAAATTTAGAGAATTTTCCAAAAAGAAACGCCGTGATGCAAATAAGGTTCCGTGGAAGTCCCGCCAAGTCAGCGAATTGGTGGTTTATCTTTTCTGGGATTGATGCTCCAGATGTTGGCCCAATTGATCCAAATTTAGATCTTGATTTCTATTTAGAAACTACGCTGTCCGCGCTCACAAAAGTATGGCTGGGAGAGGACACTGTAAGCGAAGCTGTCGCTTCAGATCATTTCATTCTTGCTGGTGAACCAGAGTTGATCAGTACTTTTGAGGAATGGATCGGGACAAGCAACTTTGCTGGGGTGCAAAGCAAAATTGCTTAGCGCGTGAGAACTCTTTTCATTCAAACTTAGTATATATTCCATTTGGTGGGATTAAGGGTTGCCTATTGTAAAATTATCCAGCCTGATTTCTACGTTCTATCAGTTCGTGCATTAACATATTCGTCAATGATCTGTTATGATACTGATGACGAAATTACGAATATTTATGCTAGAGGTTAGGTGTATGATTAGAGTTTACTTTTCTATTCTTATAACATTTTTTCCGTCCACCTTGATGGCAGATATGAGCGACGTCCGCCGTAATACTTTGATCAATATTTGCACTACGGCACAGAAATCATCTGATCTGGGAACCATTCGCAACGTCGCTAATCAGCTTAAGAATGCAGAACGACCTGCTAACATAATGTTGGGCAAACAGTATGATGAATGCTTGTTGATCGCATATGGTGAGCCAACATCATCTGTTGATGTAGAGGCACTATCAAAGAAGATAAATGAAACGGCAAAGCAATTGGATGCTGATTGTCGTAGTTTACTGAATGCTTCTCCAGATGTCGCGCTCAATAATCCAATTTGTAGGGATCTACTGATTAAGTGAGGTCGAAATTCAAGGCATATGTATTATACTTTGCGATCCTGATTTTGCTCACGGTTGTCATCATCGCAAAGATGAAGCACATGACCCGGTAGCTTAGTATGCTGTTTGATTGATTTGAAAAGATTGGCAAATTGGCCAGTCGCATTTCTATCGTATTTATGATTGTTTATACCAATCATAATCTGCTTTTTGATATTTTAGGAAATATTCTAGCTGATCATCATATTCGCATGGATTTACGGTCAGGCATTCTGTTTCGCCCGCAAAGTAAATTTTTGGCATATGAGTATACTCCGTGAGTAACTTTAGTATCCTTTGCTCTGTTTCATACGCATGTATTAACCCAATATTGATGTCTAGGATTTTAGAGATCGAGTATGGCATAGCGACATTTGTATTGAACCTTTTCTCTACCGATTGCGAAGTAATGCCGATTTTATAAAAATGCCCATTCTCTCCAATGCATTCAATAACAGATAAGGAGCCTTCTAATTGAATATTGTTCTTTTAAAGTGAGTGGATTGTGTCTCCAACCCGCTTGATTTGAGCATTCCGCAAACGTTAAATTTGGGTGATATTCATCGCACCACTTATGGCGCTCTAGAACACTGTTTCATCGAGGCAGCAAGAATTAATCTCGTAAGTGTTTAGTGTATCACATAAAGGGATTGCTTTTAGTCAACAGGCATCATCACTTCGTTTCGGCGAAGAAAGAATGGCATGAACGGTCCATTGTATGTTGCCTTGATTGGATCGCCGCTTGTCTGCACGCCATCTCGCTTTAAGGCTTCATCCAGTTTGTGAGCATTGCGAAAGAAGTTTTGATCACTTGATCTTCCTGAATATCGCGTCACCGCATACGTTTGACCTTTAACCATTACAAGCCTGACAGCATCAGATGTTGGGCGTGGGGCATCTTCCATAGTAAATTTGGTAGGCAGAAAAAAACGCATAATGCGATCACCATTTACCTCTAATTGGGTGACAGGTGCAGTCATATCGATTTTAGTCGATTGCGTGACTGGAATTGTCATGGCTACTTTGCTGTTTAGCTCGTTAGCGCCTGAAATATATTCAAATAATAGTGAGAATGCTCTGTTTTCACCGCTACCTTCTAATGTTTCCACCGCCAGTCGGTCTTCATATTTCCGAATTTCATAATCATTTGTCTGCGTTAAGATTTTATACTTTGGTTCCTCCAGTGCCATTACTGCTGAACTCCAAATCAATGAAATTGTGGTTATGAGATACTTCAATTTATGCACCTGTAATTCGACTCAACTAAATGGCACGTCATGATGCTGCATCAGTGAGGCTCAAATCGGATACACGATCGTATCGTGTTTCAGCACTTCAACGCGGTGTCGATTGGTGGTCACGTAGATTTGACCTGCTTCCGTCATCTCAGCGTTGGAACTTAGCAATCCAGCGGTTTGTGCAATTTTTATGATCGTGGAAACATCATTTGTACCATGTTTCGCGCCGATGTCTCTCATCAACCATTCACGCGCCCAAAAGTTTCTCATGGCCTTCATAGCAGCCTCCCAAAGTTTAGCGTCGTGTATATTATGTACGCCAGCCAAATACGGTTGGATCATAAGTTATTCGTTAATAGAATTGATCTGGTAAGCGAAAACGAGCGTAAATCTAGCATAACTCTTCGTAGTTATTCCCTATCCAACTTGGTCGCGGCGGGCTGCTGCGACCTTTTTTGTTCGTTTTGCTGAGTTGTGACGTATTCTACTTAGGTTCATTCTTACAAATAGATGCGCAGACCGCCAAGGTGAGCGGTTACAAACAACTCTATGGCTCCTGTTATGTTGGCTACGTAACGAGACTTCGCCATGGGTTCGTTAAGGGGCGGTCACCCGTTGTATTCAAGTCGCGCGAGACCGCCTCTTTTCCTATTTCTTTTGAAATGGCTGGCGTGTCGCTGACAACTCTTCTTCACATTGTGCTTTCAATATGATCGCTTTGACCATCTTCTGCGTTTCACTGAGTGTGGTCCAAATGTCTTGGTTCCCGCCACACAAAGAGCAATCACAATTATAGTCTTGTTTACGCCCAGCCAAGCCGCTGAACCCATATAAAGGTATCATTCTATTTCCAATTTGGCTTACCGTTGACTGTCTTGCGTGTATTTAGGCATAAGCCTTATAGAGCTGTCAGACGTCATAGCATTGGCTAAACTCGTGCGTCAGCTCGCTGGTCAAAACCACTCACTCATACATCGAAGCTGATGCTGGCGATCGGAATATCAATGGTTGAGGTGCGTATAATGGCACCCTGGAGGCCTGTGTTTGTTAATCAGATAGAGTTTGGTCAAGTTTTTGGTACTTTCTGACCTCGGAGTAAGCAGCGACGGCGCAGAGAACTGTTAGCACAATCAATAGCCAATTTCCACGCCCTTCAAGCAGCGTATACGCACAAACAAGAAAGCCTGCCACGAACATAACGAAGCGATAGATTGAAGGGTTTCGACGACTCGCTTCTCGCGCAGCTTTTCTTTCTGGGCTGCCCGTCACCAATTCTTTCAAAAATTTCGAAGTAGACATGCTTTTACTTCCGCTAGGTGTACTTTGACATCACATAGACGTAGTGCCGAAGCACAACAATATCGACACTCTACAACTCGAAGCATTGGACGACAATATGACGACTAGGCGCTGACAAGTGACGCGTACTAATGCCAGCATCACGGCTGCGGTGCACACCTGCAGGCGGACATGGATCATCCGCGCAGCGCAGTGGTTCATCATCTAAAACCGCACAACGGCGATCTCGAACTGTTCTTTGATTTAAATAACCTGCAGTCGGTCTGTTGGGCTTACCAAAGTGGCGACATACAGAGCGTGGAAGCCCGTGGATACGATAGCACCATCGGAGTTGATGGTTGGCCTACCGATCCAAAGCATCCGAATTTAAATTAAACAGCAGCAAACAGACGCTTTGCTGAGGCTTCAATTTGTTTGCGCATTTTGGTGTTTGCAGCTTCACGGTCTTGTGCGTCTAGTTCAGCTATTACGCTTTCGACTTGCGCTTCTACAAAAGATGCACGTGAGATGCCCATATCATTCAGGTCGCGTTCTGAAAGATGTGCCAATGTACTTATGGCGGCAGTTTTTGTGCGTGAGATTACGATTGCACGGTAGATTTTATTAAGCATGGTAAATACCTTTGCTGGCTTAGATATAGAGTGCGCCAGTTTTGTTGAAGTTTGCGGCTGAGTTTTCGCCTGATTTGATCATCCAGTTAACGACTGCTGTCCAAAGTTTTGTCATTGTTTCGTTCCTTTTGTTCATGGCTCATAGATAATAGAGCATGACCTAAATGACATCAGACAAATTGGAATTGTCGATATGCACTGAACGCATAGATCAGAATGTGTTTTGCATATCTGAAAATTTGCCTATCGATCTAAGGTATTCGAGCCTGTGTTATATATGATCTAGGAACTTAATATCGCGCACCGCACCCTTGCCCAATACTTCCAAACACTCTTTGTAGGTTACGATACATACAACTTTTGACATGTTTGCCTCCACTATCGATCCAAGGCATCCTTATGCAACTTGAGTTGCTTCTTAACCTTTGGGTCATCTAGCAAAAGGTTTCCTTCGTGATCTTTGATGCCATGTACCGTTTCCGCAAACTTTGATCGGCAGCTTTCACTGAACTCTGTAAACGTCATCTTTTTACTGATTGTTTCTTGGCATTTATCCATTAGTAACCCCCCAGTTTCTAACAACTCTTTAATGCTATGATTTAGATAGGGGATGCGTCAATCAATAATGTACAGCACACACAAACGTGCGTACGCAATCGTCTTTTTGAACGTTCAAGGAACTTTTAGCTAGAAACGCACATCATCGCGATATGCGAAGTGCTTTTCCTCGATTGGCTTCCCATCAACCTGAAACCAATTTTTCAACAATGCACATACAAAGATCGTTTGCAGGTCAAGCGGAAGATATTCGGGTGCTTTAACAGGTCCGACGTAATCGGGTTCGTAGAGTTTATGAAACATTGATGTCTCTCGTTTTGTTGGCTGGCGGTGTATTAACAGCCTTTTGTAACAATGGAAAGACAAATGGCGAGATTCCGTGTTTCTAATAGGCAGCTACAGCCTAATCTGCTGTGCTCTGAAGCTAGCAGACCTGATAACGTCACTTTCACAGGCGTATCGTGTGTATAGATCATGCGGTTGTGGACGCATGCCCACGCGCTGCAAGTCGAGCCTGTCAGCATCCCAGCAAACCCCGATGTTCAATTGCCTGATCTTTCTAGGGTTCATGGGCTTTGAATGATCATGAATGGCAATCAACAACTGTTTTTTTTCGTTAGGGGTTAAGTCGAATTGGAGCCCACTAATTTCGCCATCCAGTAGTCTTTGCGCATACGCAGCGGCTCTGGGGCCATGCTCAGGGTCGTCAAACTCGTTTTCTCGGTGTGTATCGTGCAATAGGGCAAATAGTTCAACTATTCGTACGTTAGCACCAGTCTCAGCTGCTAGAATACGTCCGTTGTATAAAACCCGCATCCAATGGGCGTAGCCATGATCGCCAAAGTGATCTAACTTGTATACTTCGCAGCAGTGTTCAACAAAGTCCTGTGTGACAATATCTGACACGTCTGGTCTTAATACATCTACCTTCACCGAAGATGGCATGAGCAGGGGTTGCACGGTTTTGGTTGTTACAGGCAACCCGAGATCGTTTTTGATCTCAGCCATCTTTTTTGTGAAAATGGTCGCAACTTCATGACCGTACGAGCGTTTGACGGTTTCAAAAATCTCTATTTCTACCCATTTCAAAAAAGGTACTGCCAAGACAGTATCGTCAATGTTGGCTCTGATCAGCTTTAACGTTTTTTGGCGTAAATCATCACAACCGCTCATTATTGGTAGCGGCAGTCTCGACCAAAAGGGCTGTAGTTCACTAAATGTGCGAACCTTCATGGCTTGATATGCGCAACCGAGTGTTAACACAGCTGGGTGCCAATCTTCGTAACCTACATAACGACCTGCGCCGCCCATACGATGAAAGTAATCACAAATATGGTTCTTGTAGCAGTCCGCGATCGTTGTGTGATCCATTGAGGCTATCCATGTTTAGAAATGGTATAATTCTTAGAGCAGTTGTTATCCTGTCTATAAAAACAATAAAACACAAATGAGGCAGTGGCACATGAAAGTGCAAAAGTGCGAGCGTCACGTTTTGAATTCTGTTGTTCCATTACTGCTTTTCGTTACTCCTCGTTTGTATGGCACTTGGCAAATGAGCATGACAGGCGCGCTGCAACATTTGGGAATGGCAAACAAAGTAACCGATCACAGGCTTAATACACGCACCGTGATGATGGGACCGATCAATCGGTTTTTATACCTAAATATGAATTATCACGTGGAGCATCATATGTTCACGATGATACCTTATTATAAGCTTCCAGCTATAAGAGAATTGATTAAACAAGATTTACCCGAAGCAGAGCCAGGCATTTTTGCCGCATACAAACGACTGTTACCACTCCTTTGGGAGCAGTTGGCAGATAATAAGGCTGTGATTGTTTACGACTTACCTAAAAATGCTGTCTCTTATCGCGACGAAGTTAAATACTTGCTTCCTCATTGAGTATGAAACTGATGCTCGGGGTCGTTTGTCTGACGGTACCCCACGATCTGCATTTAAAACGTCATTATAGCTAAAATAAAGGTCGTGCGATCCATGGCTTGCTGTTACTGAAATCACACGACTTATATTAATGTAGTTGATTTTTAGGAACACGTTACAAAATTTGAAGCGATACAGAATAAGATTGTCGTTGCGCCGTAAAACTGCGCCATAATTTGATACAGACGGATGATCAAAAAATTGGCTCGGAAACGTTATTCGGACGAAGATAATTTAAAACTTTTGCTTTAGATTTAAGTTCACGTCCATCGAGGAATGGATGTTGTTAGTGCGTGTCGCAAAGTGGGTGTATCAGACAAACCTTATGATGGCTGATTAAAAAGTAAGGTGGCATTGGTCGATTATAGCTCAGCAAGATGAGGTCCCTGTAGAAAGAAAATGATCGTCTAATAATGATCGAAGCGGAAGTTGAGTTGGACAAATTGATCTTGTGGGAAAGCAGAGATGTTTAAAGTCAAAGGTTTGAATAAGGAGCTTCAACGACAGCCCATTATTCATACAAGGCAACAATTCAACACATCTGAACCACGTACTTTTTAAACCGATTTTAAAGGTCGGAAAGTCAAAGTTAATTCGCTCTGACAACAGCTCTAAGTTCATTGTTAAACATCTTCAAACGTGGTTTAGACAAGTGGGCATTGAACCCATTCAAATTTCTAAACGCCTACCTTGGGGAAACGGGTATCACGAAGGTATCAACGGTAAGTTACGGCATGAGTTTAAATGCAGAATGGTTCAAATCCGTCCATCAAGCGCAAACCGAATGCACTGTCTGGCTCGGGCCGCGTCACAGTCTGAAGCTGTGACTTCCAGTGCCTGCAATGGTCGTGGTATTGTTTCAGAAAATTGCCGTTAGACAATTGAAGGTCGTATCTGAGGTCCTACTTTTTTGATATGAACCTGCTGCACGTTAATAATGTCACGAAGAGTTTTGAAACTGGTGAAGGAACACTCAGTGTATTAAATGGCGTGTCACTAGAGCTGAGTTCAGGAAAAAGCCTCGCCCTTACGGGCGAGAGTGGCTCTGGTAAATCAACGCTTTTGTATCTGATTGGTGGCCTTGATGTTCCGGATGAGGGTCGAATTGAAATCTTGGGCCAGGATATTGCAAACCTAAATGACCCACAGCGTGCGGCGCTGCGCCGCGGAACCGTTGGTGTTGTGTTTCAGCAATTTAACCTTATCCCGTCATTAAACGTTGCAGCGAACCTTTCGTTCCATGCACGGCTGTCGGGATCTGAGGACAAGTTGTGGACCGAGCATCTAGTACATTATTTGGGTCTTGGATCACTCTTGGATCGATTTCCTGAACAACTTTCGGGAGGACAACAACAACGCGTTGCGATTGGACGCACCCTCGCGGCGCGCCCGGCGTTGATATTGGCCGATGAGCCGACGGGAAACTTGGATGAGGCAACAGCAGATGTTGTGATGAACCTACTATTGGAATTGCTTCAAGAATCCGGTGCAGGCCTTTTGATGGTGACGCATTCACTGCGTCTCGCCAAAAGATTGGATCATCAGGTTAATTTGCAAGCAGGCATAATTGCGTGATTAGAGCCGGCGCACATGCACTTTGGTCGTATTGGGCACGCCACCGATTGCAGTTGGTCGTAGTCATAATTGGATTAGCGCTGGCCACGGGGTTATGGACGGGGGTTCAAGCGATTAATGCCGAAGCACGAGCAAGCTATGATCGGGCGGCGACCACGTTGGGGCAAACCCAATTTTCGCACATCACACGAAATGATGCACCACTCAGAATCAAAGATTTTGTTGTGCTGCGTAGGGCAGGGTGGTTGGTTTCCCCACTTGTGCAGGGAACTTTAAGGGGGACTGGTATTGAGGTGGTGGGGTTTGACCCATTTACCGCACCAATAAACACCACATTTCCAGATTTAAGCGGTGACGGAGATCTAAGTAAATTTTTGTCGTCTCCGGGGATGATATTTGCTCACCCTGATACGGCGGACCTGTTGCCAGAAAACGTACCGCCCGTGCGTATATTGGAGACTGTTCCACCGGGTCAGATAATAACAGATGTCACAATCGCAATGTCACTTTTAAAGAGGGACACCTTGTCATCCATACTTGTTCTTGGCGTTCAACCAGAACGGCGTTTGCCGCTGATCGATGTGAACGCAGAGTATATAATCACGGAGCCTGCACAGCGCTCAGATATGGCAAGGCTTACTGATAGCTTTCATCTTAATTTGACAGCATTTGGATTGTTATCTTTCGCCGTGGGTTTATTTATCGTTTATTCCGCAA
>Ga0255751_10002620_pt1 | contig 16698 bp, 15 predicted proteins | sample 071ome_20_FD_179951 | JGI IMG/M metagenome (GOLD analysis project Ga0255751, IMG submission 179951) | Coastal salt marsh microbial communities from the Groves Creek Marsh, Skidaway Island, Georgia - 071412BT metaG (version 2) | ecosystem: Environmental > Aquatic > Marine > Intertidal zone >...
AAATAGTTTTTCAGGAGTTGCAGTAAGTAACTTTGGTAAAGTTTTAAATTTTTGAATAATTGAATCATGTAATGTCTCTGGTAAGTCCGGAAGTCGAGCTAAAACTCTATAACCTTTAGCTACAGAATTTGAATCTAAAGGAAGCTTTGAAAAAACTTGGCCAAGAAAATCTATAGTATTTAATTCTTCATAACTTAATTTAGAAATTTCTTCGGTTACTTTTGATACACTTCTCAACTTTCTAGATATGAAGTGGTCTTTAATAACTAAATTTAATGTGTTATAGACACCAGACTCTAGCGAATCAATTTGAATCATTATTAAACCTGCATCTTGACCAAGCTTTAAAGCTTCGCTTCTTACTTGGGTAGCAAGTCTAGTTAATAATTCTCCTCTTTGAATGACTTCTAAAACATCTTGATTTGATAATGAATTTTCTATTTCAAGTTCACCTAAGTTTGCAACAGTGTCGTCAAATCTTCTTCTCATTCGATCTACCGACTGCAAAGATTCATTAACCTTTGCTAAAATTGAACTCGATTCTTCTAATTCATAAAATTCTTTTTCTGAAAATACTTTTATCAAGGAAGTCTCTTCTGATACTGCTACAACAGTATGATTTGTTGCAACTGAAGTTCTTTCAGCGGTTCTATGTCTAGTGCCAGTTTGATGTGTCATTATGCTGTCACTAGGATTAAGATGAACATTTGCTTTTAGAATTTTTGTTACATCCTCATTTACAATTATAGCTCCGTCCATTTTTGCTAGCTCAGATAACATTTCTGGGGTGAAAGTACAGTTTGTTAACTCAATACCACCAGAAGAAATTTTATCGAGTTTTGTTGAAGAGCCAATAACAATTAAAGCACCAGCTCTTTTATCAGCTATAAGATCAACTCCTAATCTTAACGGTTGACCTGGTAACAAATACTGTTTCTTGTTAATTATTTTTGCATTCATAAAGCTCTCTTTAATTTGAATAATATTTTTATTTGAATGTTACTGTATTATTTTATAAATAAGATAAAAAGTTGTCCAAATGGAAAAATTAGTATGTAAAGCATGTCAGGCAGTTGTTGATTCTCAACTTGAGTTTTGTTCAAGCTGTGGAGAATGGTTGGGATTAAGATTAGGAGAAGTTAGCGGAAGCAAACCTAGCCAGGAGCAACCTAAGGAAAAGAGAACTAGGATACCTCAACTCAAATGTTCAAATTGTAAAGCTTTAAACCCTCCATCGGTGAAATATTGTAATGACTGTGGTCAGTTATTAATAAAACCATTATCTAGTTACGGTGCAACAAGCTTACCTACAAGAAAGGAAGTACCTGGAATAAGGGCTGTCTTCTTTTTGGCTGTTGTTATACCTCTAATTGCTGCTGCAAGTTATTATTACAATCAAAATATTGCTGAAGAAGTTATTGAAGAAGTTCAAATTGTCCAACAATCAACTACTTCAAGCACGTCTACAACTGTAAAAAGTAATTTACAAATTCAATTTCCGTTTTCATGTTCGTCATCTAGTACTTATGGAGAAGGTTGGACATGTGAAAGCCTTTACGACAGAGAGCCAACTTCTTGGCAAGATAATGGATTAGAGTGCCAAGATGCTACGTTAGAGTTTTTGTTTGCAAAGGAAATTTATATTGAATTTTTAACTTTTGAAAATTTAGACGATACAAAGTCTTTTACTAGAAATTACAAAGCAAGGGATATCTTAATTACTTCAGATGAGTCAGAGTTTTCTGTTGAAAAAGAACTAGAAAATCAAAACTCATCTACACAGTGGATAGATTTAAACACTACTACTTCGAAAATATCTATCCAAATTCTTAGTGCGTATCCTGGTGAAGAATTGAATGGTGCACCAGCTTTTACTGAATGTGCTATTCAAGAAATTACTTTTTACGGTAGAGGCTAATTTAGTTCACCTTTTCTATAAGGTTGACCAACTTTCTTTGGCATTCTTAATTTTTGACTTGCAGACGAAAGAACTATAAGCGTTGTAATATGTGGTGTAAAATAAACAAATTCGCTTGGTACAGTTTCTGAATTTAAAAACCAAATTAAAAATGCAATACTTAATGCAATAGAAATACCTGCGTTCATATATTTTTTCTCAAAAAATTGCTTAATCATAATTATTAATAAGATTAATGAAATTAAAATTAACAAGCCATGAACCGCTTCGTCAGATCTTAACTGAAGTGCATCCGCAAAACCAAACAAACCTGACCCCAAAAATATTCCTAGAGGTTTATAGTTTCCAAATATCATTGAAGCTAAACCAATAAATCCTCTTCCAGCAGTCTGACCCTCTCTGTATATACCAGAACTTTCTAGAACTAGATATGCTCCAGCTAATCCTGCAAATCCTCCAGAAATCATTACACCTATATATTTCATTAGATAAACGTTTACTCCTAGCGACTCGCTGCCAGTTGGTAGCTCGCCTACACTTCTCATTTGTAGACCAAATGATGTCGACCATAAAACCCATGCGGCTACTGGAATTAACGTTAGGGCAAAAATAGATATGTAAGATAAATTTGATGTTGCGCCAAGAAATAAACCTGCAAGGTCAGATAAAAAAGGTAAGTCTAGATCTTGTAGATATCCAAATAAGTTTGATGTTTCATTTCCACCTGATAAATAAGGTAGAGTAAAATCTCCAACTTGACCATCAATTCTTGGTGATTGCGTAGCGCTTTGAGTAGGTTGATCAGCGTAAGCCACAACATTTAAAAATCTCGCAACACCTGCTGCAAGTATATTGATTGCTACACCAGAAACTATATGGTCAACTTGAAAAGTTACAGTACCTATAGCATGTATCAAACCAAACATAGCTCCACCAATAATTCCAGCAAGAATTCCATACCACGGTCCGTACATCCATGCAGCCCAAGCACCAAACCAAGTACCCATTATCATCATTCCTTCAAGACCAATATTTACAACTCCTGTTCTCTCAGAAAACATCCCTCCTAAACCAGCAAGACAAATTGGAATAGCAAGTCTTATTGCAGCACCAAAAGTGCCGCTTGTTGTGAGTTGATCATACTTATCTACTTGAGCAATTAAAACAATGAAAGCAATTGGTAAAAATATTAAGTAATTCTTCTTTAAAGATTTAATCATTTGATACCACTCTTGATGCTTCCTTAATTTGTTTATTTGTTACATACCTCTTTACAACCTCATACGCAACAACAACAGATAAAACTATAACTGCTTGCATAATTTTTTCAATTTCTTTAGGTACATCATATAAATCAAGAATTTGAGCAGATCTCTCAAGAAAAGATAATAAAATGGCACCGAGAGCCATTCCTACAGGATGGTTTCTACCCAACAAAGCTACTGTTATTCCTGCAAATCCTAAACCAGATGGAAAATCTGTTGTATATTTATAAAAATATCCAGTTAGAGGAGCCATCCCAACTAATCCAGCAAAACCACCTGAAATCATCATTGCAAGAATTGTTAACCTAGCTGGATTAGCACCGCTAAATTTTGCCGCTAAGGGACTAGACCCAGTTGCTCGTAAATCAAACCCTAGTGAGGTTTTCCAAACTATCCAATAATACAAAATGCCAACTAATACTGCTCCAATAATAAATCCATGCAAGTTAGGCAAATCTTCAATCCCTAGGAAATTATTTAAAGATGGAATTCTTGCTGATTCTGGAAGCAAATCTGTTTGTGGTGCGGTAGTTGACAATTCAACTTTTTCAAAAAAAATATTTGCAAGAAGGTAGGCAATTAACCCTGTTCCAATATAGTTCAGCATTATAGTAGAAATTACTTCATGAACTCCTTTTTTAACCTTTAAATAACCAGCTATAGCAGCCCATAATGCTGATGATAAAACTGCTACAAATATGATTAAAGAGATATGCAATATTGAAGGTAGTGCTACCGCTGCCCCTAAAGCAGCTGAGAGAAGTGAACCCATTAAATATTGTGATTCAACTCCAATGTTGAATAAGCCCATTTTAAAACCAACAGCTACTGCTACTGCAGAAATATAAAGTGGAACAGATCTATTTAAAATCGAAATTATAGACTTTCCAGACTTACCATATTCAAACATTATTTTGAAAGTTTCAAACGGATCTTCTCCTATTAAATAAAGCATTAAAGTTGAAAGACCAAATGCAACAATTAATGCAAAAATAGGTGCAAGTAAAGTAGTAAATTTTAAAGATAATTTCATGTTTTAAGTCCTGTCATATAACTTCCTAATATTTCTGGAGTGGCATCTTCAGGATCTAAATCTTTTACAATGTTACCTTGATATATAACAAAAATTCTATCCGATAGACCTATTAACTCATCTAAATCTGCAGATATTAAAAGCACTCCTAAACCTTCATCTCTAGCATCTCGTAACTTATTCCAAATTAATGACTGTGCTCCAATATCAATTCCCCTAGTTGGCTGAGAGGCAATAAGTAAACTTGGCTTATTCTCAATCTCTCTTCCAACAACAAATTTTTGTTGATTTCCGCCAGATAACGCTAAAGGGAGAGTTTCATTTCCAGGTGTTCTGACATCAAAGTTTTCAATGACAATATTTGCATTAACAGATGCTTGACTAAATTTAATATTATTAAACTTAGTTTTATATTTTGTTGAAGATTGTTTTCCAAGAATTACATTTTCAGATAAAGATACGTCCATTAGTAAGCCTTGGGACTGACGATCTTCCGGGATAAAACTTAAGCCTTGCTCTCTTCTATTTCTTGTATTTAAATTATTTATTTTATTTTCTCCTAAAAATATATCTCCTTCTTCAACAGGAAATACACCTAAAATAGCCTCAGCAAGCTCTCTCTGTCCATTACCTTCAACACCAGCAATACCTACAACTTCACCTTTGTTGATTGAAAAATTTATATCTGAAAACGCTCTTCTTCCATTCACTTCCATTGCATTCAAATTACTAACCACAAGTGCTTTTTCTTGTAAATTGTTTTTTTCTCGTTTAGGTGGAGTTGGAAGATTTTGACCAATCATCATTTCTGCTAATTCAGTTTTTGAGACTGAACTTGATTCTACTGTATCAATATGTTTTCCACCTCGCATAACTGAAATCTCATCAGCAATTTCAAGTACTTCATCTAATTTATGTGAAATAAAAATTATTGTAACTCCACTTTCTTTAAGGTTTCTAAGGTTGGTAAAAAGTTCTTTGACTTCCTGAGGAACTAAAACAGCAGTTGGTTCATCCAAAATCAAAATTTTAGCACCTCTAAATAAAACTTTAATAATTTCAACTCTTTGCTTTTCACCAACCCCTAACTCATCAATCATCGATTCAGTATTCAAAGGCATTGAATATTTTTTTGTTATTTCATTTATTTCATCTCTATATTTACTTTTATTTAAAACTTTTAAAGAAGCTTTATCCATTCCTAAAATTATGCTTTCCAGAACAGATAAGTTGTCTGCCAGCATAAAGTGCTGGTGTACCATACCAATTCCTTCAGTTATTGCATCTTTTGGAGAAGAAAAGTTAACTTCTTTTTCAAAAATATTTATAGAACCTGTGTCTTGCTTCAACATTCCATATAAAATTTTCATAAGTGTTGATTTACCGGCACCATTTTCTCCAACAATTGCATGGATTGTGCCTTCTTTAATTTTCAGGTTAATGTCGTCATTAGCTTTTACGCCAGGGAAAGATTTTGAAATTTTGGATAAATCAATTGCTAATGTCATTATTTTCTAATTTTATTTTAAAAAAAGTAAAGTCCCAAGTTTTCTTGGGACTTTTACTTTAATCTCTATTACGGAGCAGCAGGTACTACTATTTCCCCACTTATAATTTGTGCTTTATAAGCTTCAAGATCAGATACGATATCATCAATCCAACCACCTGTGGTTGAATATCCAACACCGTCAACTGATAAATCAAAAACAGTTACGCCTCCGGTAAATGTACCGTCTACTACTGCTTTAATTGTGTTATAAACCGCAACATCAACTCTCTTAATCATTGATGTAAGAATATATGGAGCTAATTCTGAAGAAACAGTTTGTGCTTGATCTGCATCAACACCAATTGCCCATACTTTTGTTCCAGTAGTTTCTGAAACTTCTTTTGCAGCTTCAAATAAACCGTTACCAGCACCACCAGCTGCATGATAAATAACATCTGCGCCTTCTTCATATTGTGCTAATGCGATTTCTTTAGCTTTTGCAGCATCGTTAAATCCTCCAAAGTCAGGTGGATATGTTACATATTTAACATCCACTGTACATGATGGACAAGCAGCAGCAACACCTGCTACGAAACCTGCTTCGAATTTCTGAATTAACGGAAATTCAACACCACCAATAAAACCGACTTTGTTTGTTGTTGTCTTTAATCCAGCGGCTACACCTACAAGATATGAACCTTGCTCTTCAGCGAAAACCATACCTGAAACATTTGTTGGCTCAACAGCTGAGTCAATTATTCCAAAGTAAGTATCTGGATTTGCAGTTGCTACTTCTGTCATTGCATCAGCAAACAAGAATCCGACACCTATAATTAGATCTTTTCCTTGATCAGCTAATAATGAAAGAAGTTCTGGTCTATTTTCTCCACCTTCGTTAGGTTCGAGATCAATTCCATCAACTCCAAGCTCTGCGATAGCTTTTTCTAAACCAGCGTATGCCATGTCATTGAAAGATAAGTCACCTCGTCCACCAATGTCATAAACAACACCTACACTTGCGGTTGGTCCTGCAGTTGTAGTTGGTGCAGCAGTTGTAGCTGGAGATTCAAGTTCTTCAGCTGGTTCTTCTACAACGTCTACTGTTTCTTCTGCAGTATCAGATCCTCCGCAAGCAGTAATTAATAAGGCAAATACCATGAAAAGTACAAGCCATTTTGACTTCATTCGAGTCACTTTTTTACTCCTTGTTCAACTAGTTGAAGGTATTAATAAATACCTTTACGGGATAATAATAGACTAACTAGTTAGATTAAGCTTGAATGTTTTTGAAGATTTTAAAAGTAATTTGACAGAAATTAAGATTCAGAATCAGCAAAATCAATTTGCGGTTCATCAGGTGCTTCTACATTTTCGAAAACTAATTTTTTATCTTCACTTAATGAGACAACTATTGTTGATCCTGCCTTATATTTACCCAGTAGTAGTTCTTCTGATAACGGATCTTCTAATAATCTTTGAATTGATCTTCTAAGCGGTCTAGCTCCAAATTCTCTATCATATCCTTCTGTTGCTAAAAATTCTTTAGCTTCATCAGAAAGTACAATTTCTAGATCAGAGTTTTTTAATTGATTATGTACTCGTTCAAGCATCAAATCAACAATTTCTTTAACTTCATCAAGAGTTAATTCATGAAATACAATTGTTTCATCTATTCTATTTAGAAATTCTGGTTTAAAATATCTTTTTAACTCTTCAGCAACTTTTGATTTCATTTTTTCATAATTATCAGAATCTGAAAAGTTACTAAATCCAATATTTTTAGCCAAATCTTTGGTTCCTAAGTTTGATGTCATAATTATTATGGTATTTTTAAAATCAACAGTTCTTCCTTGAGCATCTGTTAACCTACCATCTTCTAAAATCTGTAGTAATGTATTGAAAACGTCAGGATGAGCTTTCTCAACTTCGTCTAAAAGAACAACGCTAAAAGGCTTGCGTCTAACAGCTTCTGTTAATTGACCGCCCTCATCATATCCGACATAACCGGGTGGAGAACCTATTAATCTACTTACTGTATGCTTTTCCATATATTCAGACATATCAATCTGTATTAAAGAATCTTCATCTCCAAAAAGAAATTCAGCTAATGTTTTTGCAGTCTCAGTTTTGCCGACACCAGATGGTCCTAAAAATATGAACGAACCAGATGGTCTTTTTGGATCTTTTAATCCAGATCTTGTTCTCCTAATAGCTTTAGATACTGCTGAAATTGCTTCTTCTTGTCCAATAATTCTCTTATGCAATTCAGATTCCATATCTAGTAAACGTGCTGTTTCTTCTTGAGTTAATCTGTGTACTGGAATACCAGTCCATTGAGCTAATACTTCAGCAATTTCTTCTTCATCAATAACCATTTCAATTTCTGATACACCATCTGACTGAGTTGAAGATACTTCATCAAGAAGTAATTTTTCTTGGTCCCTTATTTGAGCAGCTTTCTCATATAATTGTGATTGAACAGCATCAATTTTTTGTTCTCTTAAATTTTTTAATTTATCTGCTAATTCTTTTTTATCCCCTTCAAGTGGTTTTTTATAAACCCTCATACGGCTTCCAGCTTCATCGATTAAATCAATAGCTTTGTCTGGTAAGAATCTGTCAGAGATATATCTATCAGCCATATTAACAGCTGAAGCAATAGCTTGATCTGTGTAACGAACACCGTGATGAACTTCATATCTGTCTTTTAATCCATCTAAAATTTCAATAGCATCAGAAAGATTTGGTTCATCAACTTGAACAGATTGAAATCTTCTTTCTAAAGCAGCATCTTTTTCAAAATGCTTTCTAAATTCCTCTAACGTAGTAGCTCCAATGGTTTGGAGTTCACCTCTTGCAAGCATAGGTTTTAAAATTGATGCAGCATCAATAGCTCCCTCAGCAGCGCCAGCACCAACTAATGTATGTATCTCGTCAATAAATAAAACTATATCTCCTCTTGTGCGAATTTCTTTAAGAACTTTTTTAAGCCTTTCTTCAAAATCACCTCTGTATCTTGAACCAGCAACTAAAGCTGACAAATCTAATGTGTAAATCTGTTTTCCTTCCAGAGTCACAGGTACATCTCCAGAGACAATTTTTTGAGCTAAACCTTCTACAATAGCTGTTTTACCAACTCCTGGTTCTCCAATTAAAACTGGATTGTTTTTAGTTCTTCTTGATAAAATTTGCATAACGCGCTCAATTTCAGTAGTTCTACCAATGACAGGATCTAGTTTTCCTTCTTTTGCCATTCGAGTCAAATTTCTTCCAAATTGATCAAGAATTGCTGATCCAGTACCTGAGCCTGGCCTCTCTCTTCCACCAGTTGTTGCGGATTGTTCTTTCTTTGATTCACCAGCTGATGATATTAACTTAATAACAGTTTGTCGTACTTGAGAAAGTTCAGCTCCTAGTTTTTTAAGCACTTGTGCTGCAACACCTTCTCCTTCTCTTATGAGTCCAAGTAAAATGTGTTCGGTTCCTATATAGTTATGGCCAAGCTGAAGAGCTTCTCTAAGTGATAGTTCTAGAACTTTTTTTGCTCTTGGAGTAAATGGAATGTGTCCACTTGGTGACTGCTGACCTTCTCCAATAATTTCAACAACCTCTGTTCTGACACTATCGATGTTAATATTTAGCTCATCTAGAGCTTTTGCAGCATGACCTTCTCCTTCTTGGATAAGACCAAGTAAGATATGTTCGGTGCCAATGTAGTTATGATTTAGTCTTCTTGCTTCTTCTTGTGCAAGTACAACTACTCTTCTAGCTCGATCTGTAAATCTTTCAAACATGTTCTTATAATAATAACTACTCGTTTATACACTTAAATGAAAATTACAGGTATTTATACATATAACGTATTCTTTTAGTATGAATAGCTCAGAAATAAAAAAAATTATTCCTCATGAAGACATTTGGGTTAATTTAGAAAATCTTGAAAAAAGGTTAATAGAAGTTTCAAGTTCACAAAATAAATATCTTGAAGAAATATCTCAATATCTAATCAAAGCAGGTGGAAAGAGGTTTAGACCATTAATCGCATTATTAGCTGGAAAGTTTGGAGACCCGCTAAAAACTTCGAAAGTGATAGATGCTGGAGTTGCAGTTGAATTAATTCATATTGGGAGTCTTTATCATGATGATGTTATTGATAACGCTACAACAAGAAGAGGTGTTCAAAGCTCAAACTCTAAATGGAACTCAACATTGTCAATACTTGCTGGAGATTACCTCCTTGCAAGATCTTCGGAACTCGCTGCTGAACAACTTGGGTTGGAATCTGTAAAGCTCCTTGCATCAACTTATGCAGAGTTGGTTGAAGGACAAACTAAAGAAATAGAAATTTCTTATGATTTAAACCATTCTATTGATGACTATATGAAAGTAATTGAAGGAAAAACTGCAAGTTTAATTAGGACAAGTGCAAAACTTGGTGCAATTGCTTCCAATGCTGATGAAGAAGTTGTTGAAGCATTAAGTAACTGGGGGTGGAATTGTGGAATTATATTTCAAATTTCAGATGATTTATTAGATTTAACATCTACTAGTGAAGTGCTAGGAAAACCAGCTGGAAACGATCTTTTAGAAGGCACTTATACTCTTCCAGTTTTAATAGCTTTAAATCAAAACAAAGAAAAATTTTCAGAAATTTTACAGGGAATAAGTGAAGGAAAAATCGAAGTTACTGAAATTTTGAAAGAATTTAAAGATCCACAAATTATCAGTGAAACCAAAGACGTGATAAATCGATATTACAATAAAAGCGTTGAAGCTATTTATAATCTTAAAAATCATGAATTATTTAGCGTTCTTGAAAATATAAATAGCTATTTAATTAACAGAACTAATTAATTTTCTGGCTTTAAATGCGGAAAAGCTATGACTTCTCTAATCGATTCATTGTTTGTTAACATCATAATAAATCTATCAATTCCAAAACCTAATCCACCTGTTGGGGGTAAGCCATATTCTAAAGCATCAATGTAATCCTTGTCTTCAACATGAGCTTCCTCATCACCTGCATTTTTCTTTAGAGCTTGTTTTTTTAGCCTTTCTTCTTGATCTTCTGGATCAATTAATTCTGAAAATCCATTGGCAAGCTCGCTTCCAAAAGCAAACAATTCAAATCTTTCTGTAATACCTTTTTTCTCTTTGCTTTCTCTTGCAAAAGGTGAAACTTCTTTAGGATATTCAGTCACAAAAGTTGGATCAACTATTTCTTTTTCAATATGGTTTTCAAATAATTCAAATACTAGAGAACCTATACTTTCAGAATTATATTTAAGCCCATGCTTTTCTTCTAGTGTATGAAGCATAGACTTTAAGTCAGAATCAAAATCAATATTTAAATTGAATTTGTTATTCACCAGTTCAAACATACTAATTCGCTTCCATGGGAAAGAAAAATCTGCTTTTGTTTCAATATATTCAATCTCTGTTTCAATATTTAATATGGAGAGTACATATTTACACATTTCTTCAACCATATCCATAACACCATCAACATTGGTATACGCTTGGTAACTTTCCATCATTGTAAACTCAGGTGAATGGGTCATATCTATACCTTCATTTCTAAATACTTTTCCTATTTCATAAACTCTCTCAAACCCACCAATTATTAATCTTTTGAGATAGAGTTCTGGTGCAATTCTTAAAAACATATCTATACTCATCGCATTGTGGTGAGTTGTAAATGGTCTTGCAATTGCTCCACCAGCTTTTGGCTGTAAAGTCGGAGTTTCAACTTCTAAAAATTGTTTAGAATCCATAAACTCTCTAATTAATTTGATTACTTGGAATCTAGTTTGGATTGTTTTGTTCGCTTCTTCATTAACCAAAAAATCAAGATATCTTTGTCTAAATCTTGTTTCTTTATCTTTTAAACCATGCCATTTTTCAGGAAAATTTCTTAAAGATTTTGAAAGTAAAACACTTTCTGTGACCTTAATTGAAATTTCACCTTTTTTTGTTTTCATAATTGTTCCAGAGACACCGATAATATCTCCCACATCGTAATTTTCTACATATTCAATTAATTCTTCAGGCAATTCTTCTTTTGATATAACTAACTGAATTTTTCCGCTGAAGTCTTTTAAATCCATAAAAGTAAGCTTTCCAAAACTTCTTATATTTACAATCCTTCCTCTAGCAGAGGTAGAAATTTCCGTTTTTTCTCCATCTTCAAGATTGGTGTGAAGGCTAATAATTTCAGAAGCATTTGTAGTATTTTCATAATATGTTGGAAAAGATGGAAGTATAGAATTTCTAACAGCTGCTTCTTTCTCTTTTCTAAGAGAATAAATCTCACCTTCTGATTTTGATAATTCAGTCACACTTATAGCCTAATTATTTAATTTATATATTGCTTCAAGTCCATCCAGAGTAAGACTTTCAACTACTTCAACATTAACTCGAATTGCATCTGAAACAATCTTACTTAACCCACCAGTTAAAATTACCTTAGGAGTAAAACCTTGTTCCAAAATTATTCTTTCTAACATATTTTCAATCATGGAAGAATGGCCCAGTAGTAACCCACTTTGAATTGCTTCATATGTATTTTTACCAATAACTTTAGTTGGTAAATTTAACTCAACTGACTTTAATGAAGCTGTTCTCGATGTCAAAGCGTCTAGGCTAATTTTTATACCTGGAGCAATAGCCCCACCTAAGTATTCTTTATTTTTAGTTACAATATCAAATGTAGTTGCTGTACCTAAATCAACAATAATTACATCTGAGTTAGCTCTTTCAAAACCTGCAACAGCATTAGCAATTCTGTCTGGACCTAACTCTTTTGGATTATCAATGTTAACCTTTAAGCCAGTTTTTACTCCTGGCCCAACAACTATTGGATCTTTATCTATAAAAATTCTTAGTGCTTGAGTTAGATTGTTTGTAAGTTGTGGTACTACTGAGCAAACAATAGAGCCATTGAAATCTTTCACAGTTGCATTATTTAGCTGAAAAGTAGAATTAAATAAAGCAAGTAGCTCATCAGGGGTATAACTATCTCTTGTTGTAAATCTATAAGACTTCCAACTTGAATGTTGTCTTATTCCTATAGTTGTTTCAGTATTTCCAATATCTGCAGCTATTATCTTTGTCATAGTTTTACACTCAAATTATCAATCAATCTTATGTTATCTATATAAACTGCAGTTAAAAATAATAATTCTTTAGTATCCACACCAGGATACTCAAATGTATCTTTATCTACTACTACTAAATAATCGTATTTTAGATTCAATTTTTTATATCTTTCAATTCCTTGCTGTATTGCAAAGTTAACATCCTTAATTTTTGAATATAAATTTGAAACAAAAATCAGATTTTGATATATTTTTTGAGCTTCTTTTTTTCCGTTTCTAGTAAGTAATTGATTTCTACTACTCAAAGCTAAACCACTTTTTTCACGAACAGTTGTGCTTTCAACTATTGAAATTGGCAATGAATATTTTTTAACCATCTCTTTGATGAGAAATAACTGCTGAGCGTCTTTTGCTCCAAAAATAGCTACTTTTGGGTTTACAAGTTCAAATAGTCTCTTTACTACAGTCAATACTCCATCAAAATGCCCGGGTCTAGATTTACCCTCAAAAAGAGTGCCGATATAACCAGATGAAATATTCTCGAACTGATTTTCCTGATATATGTAATTTTCATTTGGCGTGAAAATAAAATCTACTTCAAGTTCTTTTAGAATTTCAATATCATTGTTTAAATTCTTTGGGTAATTTTTAAAATCATTTTTATCATTGAACTGAGTAGGATTGACGAAAATTGAGCAGAGTAATGGAATATCAAATTCTTTAGCATCTTTTATTAATGCAACATGACCTTCATGTAAAGCACCCATTGTTGGAACAAAAACTTTTTCAAGGCTATATATACTTGTATCAATTTTTTCTAATATTTGAGTCATTATCGTGCCCTATACTTGGTGCCCGTATTTAATAAATAATTTTACCTATATTTTTAATATTTTGATTGGAAATATTTATTTCATCAATTAATTTTTCTTGACCTAACAATTCAGAAAGAGGTTCAACTACAAATTTTCTATTGTGCCAATCGTAATGAGGTACGGTTAAATTTTCTTCTTGAATAATTTGGTTATTAAAAAATAATATATCAATATCTATAATTCTTGGTCCATACCTAAATGTTTTTTGTCTTCCAAGTTTTATTTCAATATTTTTTATTATATTCAATAAGTCAACAGCAGATTTTTCGAATTCTATTTCAATTACTAAGTTGTAAAAATTATCTTGGTTTTCAAATAAAAGTGGGTCTGATTCATAAAGAGAAGATACTTTTTTGATATTTACGTACTCAGAAAGAACACTTAACGCATTTTTTATATTTAATTTTTTATCTCCAATGTTTGATCCTAAAGATAAAAATATATTAGGAAAATTTTTCACTATACCTAACAGATATATTTTCTGATATTTTATTTAATTTAGTCTCAGGTTTAAAAACTGTGATACTTATTTCAAGTGCTGAATTGAAGTTAGATAAAATATCAAGAGATTTAATGTGGTAAACCAAGTTATAGGCAAGTGTTTCAATTAAATTGTAGGAATTGTTTTTCACAAAATTTATAATTTCTTCAATTAGAACCTCGTAATTTAAGGTTTCAGAAATATCATCAGAAATTTTTTTTTCAAAATTAATAAGGAGATCAATTTCAAATTTTTGTGGATTATTCTTCTCGTGTTCATATATACCATGGCACCCTGTGGTTTGAATTTTGTTAATTGATATGTCAAATGACATATACTAGTTCGAAGGTATAAGTGCTATTGCTTTTGGAGAAAGTGGTTTCTCAAGTATTTTTTCAAGTATAGTTCTAGCAAGAATCGGATCTTTAAGTAATTTTGAATAAATTAAATATCCAGCAAGAATTCCAGGTATTTCTTCATCTAATATTTCTCTATGTATAAGTAGTTTCCTATCTTTATCTGAAAGAGCTTCTTTAATAGCTTCAAAAATGATTTTTAGTGAGTCTTTATCTATTTCTTCACCAAGAGGAAAATGATAAGTTCTAAAACCAACTTCCTGATAATTCTTTAGATTAAAATCTGAATCAAGTAAAGAAAAAATTGAATTTATACCTTGGCTTTTTAACCATTGCACTTCTTCTTCTCTTCTAATTTTTCTTGGAGTGAGGCCCCCACCACCAATACATTCTGAAACGGCTAATCTACCTTCAATTATCCAATGAAAATCATTTGGTTTTAATCCAGCCATACTTTCCTTCCAGTTACATATAATAGCTTAATTTTAAATCTAGTCATTTAGGTGAAGCCTAATGAGTGATACTCCTGATGATTTACAATGTTTATATATTTCGTCACTAGATAATTCAACAAATTGTAAGAACTTTTTATTTGAGTATCCTACAACTACTGGATATCCAAATTGAAATTGATCTATATTTTTTAGAATTTTTGCTGAATCTTTCATTTCCTTACCAAAACCCAAACCAGGATCTATAGCAATTTGTTCTGTTTTGATACCTAGGTTTATTAGCTCGGAAACTTTACCTAATATCTCTTCTTTTACTTGATTAACAACGTCATTAAATTGTTTTTTTTTATGAAGTGTTATTGATTCTTGATTTCTATGAACCAATATGATATTTGCATTTGTTTTAATAGCTACATCAATCATTTCTTGAGAAAAAAATCCACTAACATCATTGACTATTGAAAAATTATTATCTATAGCTATTTTGGCAATATTGGCATTCATAGTGTCGATTGAATATATAAATTCATTGCTTTTGTTAATTAAAAAAGAATAAAGCCTGTCTTGTTCTTCAACTAAAGATACCTCTTGAAAACCCGGTTTTGTTGAAACACATCCAATATCTAAAATTTTGATATTATTTTTTTTTGCATTTTCAAATTTTTTAAAAAGCATAATATCATTACCTAAAACTCCATCACCAGAAAATGAATCTTGAGTTATATTGATAATGCCCATAATGGGCTCTTGGAGGTCTTCTAAAATTTGATCCCAGTTAAGCAATTATGAAAAATTTAAAGTAGCTTCAGTTCTTAGGTTGAAATCAAGTTCATAAATACCACTTGAGTATGTAGTAACTATTTCAGAAACTGCATTATTGTTGTTTTTTATTTCTGAACAAAGATGATTAGCCTTTAGTTGAACAAAAACTCCGTCAGCATCTAAAGCTTCACTTATCCTAATACAGATATTCTTAGTTAACTCTTCTTGAAGTGAAAGTGAATTAGAAAGTGTTTCAATAAGCTTGTTAAATTGTGATATCCCCGCAATTTTATTTTTTGGCATTACTGCGATGTTCACTGACCCAAAATAAGGCATTAAATGATGTTTGCACAAACTCACAAATTTTAAACCATTTACATAAATTGGTTGAGTATGTGATGCATCTTCTAATGATGAAAAAATAGATGATTCAATATCTGAAGTTTTAAGCTTTTTTGAAAGTTGGTCTAAAAACTTTTTGGAAATACCTAACAACTCTTCTTTAGGTAAATTAACATTTTGGTACAAAAATTCAGCTAAGTATTCCTGGGTCAACTCAACTGAAACTTTTTTATTTGTCATTGCGCTAATTTCAATGTTGTACCAGAACCAATTATTTTAACTTTTTTTATACTTTTGAATACTTCTGCTACTTCTTCTTTATTTATAGTTTCTTTTTCAAGGAGAAGCTTTACCATATCATCCATTTGTTTCTTAAATTTTTTAAGAATTTTACTAGCTATTAAATGAGCTTCATTTAATAAATTGCGAACTTCATCATCGATTGAAGAAGCTATTTCATCTGAGTAGTCTTGTTGTCGACCATAGTCTCTTCCAAGAAAAACTTCACTATTTCCTCTACCGTAAAGCATCGGTCCCATCTTTTCACTCATACCAAATTCCATTACCATTTTTCTAGCGATGTCAGTAGCTTTTTCAATATCATTTGAAGCTCCAGTTGTTGGATCAG